>OGGQ01000440.1_pt1 | contig 60400 bp, 53 predicted proteins | sample 1571191 | NCBI WGS metagenome assembly OGGQ01 (sample SAMEA2582061, study PRJEB24529) | metagenome | biome: Human gut stool | place: China | collected 2011
AAAGACGCTATTCCTGTAAAAACAAATTTAGGCCCGGTGACTTGAATCAGCGGTCGTCCCGGGCCATCGAAACGTATCGTACGCGCCCTTGTTGGATTTGGCAATCTCGTGCTAAGCACCGCAACGCTATAGGATTAGCTGGTCAAGCAGAAAGCCGTAGCGCCCGATGCTCTCGTTTTTGGTGAATTCGATAAGGGTCGCAGCAGATAAATCGACATCGTCCGGGATCTCGTTTTCGACAATTATGACCTGGCAGTTTCCGCATTGGTCGAGCATGTACGAAAGCATCGAGCTCTTCATCCCTTCGGCAACGCCTTCCTGCTTGCTTTCTTTCAGGGAGAGAATCGGCGAGTCTCATGTCGACCGAACAAAGCAGTTACGACAGCAACATGAAAAAGTTCGGTTGGGCCGATTACGCCAAGCCGGCGAGCATCGACATTTACCCGAAGGATTTCGAAAGCAAGCAAAGCGTGATCGATATCCTTGACAACTACAACGAAGCGATGAACGCCGCCGGCGAGGAAGACAAGGTCGTAAGCTACACCGATATTGTGGGCGCGCTCATGAGCAGCGTAACCACCATCGTTAATATGATCAGCTATGTGCTGATGGCGTTCGTGGCGATTTCGCTCGTGGTGAGTTCAATCATGATTGGCATCATCACCTATATCAGTGTGCTTGAACGCAAGAAAGAAATTGGCGTTTTGCGCTCCATTGGCGCAAGCAAAGGCGATATCAGCCGCGTGTTCAACGCCGAAACCATCATCGTCGGTTTCGCAGCCGGCGTTATTGGCATCGGACTTACGGCTTTGGCCTGCATTCCCGCCAACACGATTGTCTATTCATTGTTCGATGTGGAAAACATCGCGATTCTGCCATGGCAAGCCGCGATTGCCTTGATTGGCATAAGCGTACTGCTCACATTCTTGGCAGGCCTCATTCCTTCAAGCGCAGCGGCGAAAAAAGACCCGGTCGAAGCTCTGAGAAGCGAATAAGGAAGCGACGGGGACTTCCCCAACAACCGCTAAAAGCAAGAAGCTCGTAACTACCACAGCTGCGAGCTTCCTAGCGACTATTTGAAAGAGAAGGTGCGATAACCCTGCTTCGTGCGCTTTAAGACGACCCTCGATCCCCTTGTTGCTGCAGAAGGGGATGAGGGTCGTCTGTTAAATGATCGCTAGGCAAGACCCAGATCCTTGCAAGCTGCGTTCGCAGCAACATATCCCGTCGTGCAAGCAGCACCCTGCCCCGATCCTCCATGCAGCCCATAGGGATAGTCGTTAAACTGCATGGAACCGTTATCGATGCCGCACACAAACAAGCCCTTGATGGGGAGATCGTCGTGTCCGATCGCCCGCGCCTCATAATCTCCTCGCACGCCGCCACAGGTGCTATAGGCGCAAGCCTCGACCTGAACCGCATAAAATGGCTTCTTTTCTAGAGGCGTCATGAGCGCGGGGTCGGCTCCAAGGGGGTCATGAGAGCCGTCCCCCTTCGCTCTATTATTGTAGTCTTCCATCGTTGCAGCCAATGCTTCCGAGTCAACCCCCATAAGCTCGGCAAGCTCCTCGAAGCTATCGGCCTTCCAAACAAAGTCGCTGCCTTCAACCAAGGATCGGAACTCTCCGCTCCCAACACCCATGAAGGCAACGAACTCATTGAGTTTATCCTCGCCCTCGTAGGCTTCAACATGCGCCTCATCGAACAAGGTAAAGACCTTCGACTGAGAAGCGATTGCCGTGTTGAGGCGGGAGGTGTCGGCGTCTTCTGCAAGTGTCTCGTTGTAAAAGCGCACGCCGCTCTGATTGACCATGGGGAGCGTTTTGCCTATTTCTAGCGGATACCGATAAGTGGGCGGCCACTGAGTGAAAATCGACAGCATGCTACTCCAACTTTCTCCGCACGCCTTCGAAAGTCCGTACATTACCGCAGACGGCGCCTGGGGAAGCGCGCCTGCCGTCAGCGCCATATTGATACCGTCGCCATCTTGACCATCGAACCCCAGAAATACAACTCGTTCACTAGGAATGCGAAGCCGCTCGGCGCACATTTCCGGGTTTTTCCCGAATCCACCCGTAGCGAGCACCGTCGCTTTGGCATTAATGCGCACGAGATCGCCGCCGCTTTTTGCGTAGACACCCCCAACTCCCTCATTGTCGAGAATGATGTTCACGGCAGGAGACTCTAGGCGAAAATCCAAATTATCGAGCGTCTCCCCATAGGCCCAAAGCGGCTTGAGCATACCCTCGCCGTTGTTTACCCAATTGCCTGCCTCGTCAAAGCAGCTCAGAAGGGCACCCTGGCCACCAGTTGACATCGAAGCCCCATGGCTTATGGCCCAATCGAGGGCTTCTCCAGAATTGTCCAGGTAGCACCAAATCCCTGGTGCATAAGCACCCCAATTGTGCCACTGCATGTAAGCTTCGAACTCGGCCTGCAAGTCTGTGGGCCCCTGCGCATCAAGCTGCTCTTGAGTGTTGTACGCAAGCGTACCCTCCGTTATCGTTGAAGTTCCTCCCTTGAGACTTGTCTTCTCAAGCCAGATTACACGAGCACCAAGCTCAGCTGCTCTAATGGCGGCATAGGTTCCAGCGGATCCTGAGCCGCACACTACGACATCGCACTCCTCCGTGCGGGCCACATCCCCTTCATCCACTTCGACAAGCCGCGAAGAAAGAGGGCGATCTGCGCCCTTATGCGTACTGGTGCCCGATGCGTCGGTATCAGTCGACGGCAGGCCAGCATTTGAAGGAGCGCATCCCGCGAGGCCGACCGCTGCCATGCTCGCACCAAATACTCCACCCCCAACAATAAAATCTCTGCGCGATATCACCTTGTCCATTTTTGATCCTCCTCTTTCCTAACTGAGTTATTGCATGTGCGATTTTGGGCTCATGGGCCATCGCCCAACTCGTCTATCGACAAAACGTTGACGGCGCCTATTCGAAATCGCACTTACGTATGAAAACGCAGGTATTGGATCTTGAGGATGCAGATTGAGGTTGATTGCAGGCACGGAAGGGTTGAAAAAACGGTTGATGAAGCGCATTGCGCACTTCAAGCTATTCCTCGCCTCCGCACTCCACTTCCTCAAAGTGCGATTACCTCGGGTTTTCCAGGCTTAATCGGTATAAAATAGACCGGGAGGCAGTTCTATCATACGAAACCATTCGGGAGGTCGAACATGGCCAAGGCCGTGACGGTAAATCAGATTCGCAACGTGCCTTTTGCTCTCGCTCTGGCTTTTGCTTGCGCTTGGATGCTCGACCCTTCTGCTGCAATTCCGGCAGGATTCGCTTCACTCGTATCCTTTTCCCAATACCCCCATCTCCTTGTAACGTCGCTCGCATTCGGCGTCTTGGCCCTGTTTCACCGCCAAACCAGCACCTTCCTCAGCAGTAAGGCGTTCGTTGTTGCCTCCTGCTCACTGTGCTTTCTCGGTTTTTTTGGCGCCTGGGCGTGCTCATTGCAGCCGGAAACTTTCCAGGGAGTTCTACCCTTCGCTTGTCTTTGCGTAACGGCGCTCTGCCGAGCCTCTCTGCTCATCTCGTGCCTCAAGGCGCTTGCGGGGCTCCCCCTCGTCGACTGCCTTTTAACGCTCATTGCTTGGCAGTTTTTTGTAGGCATACTGCGGGCACTCTCCACTTTGCTTCCGCCACTTGCCATATCCTGTATTGCGCCCCTCGCAATCGCCCTCTGCCTCACGAGAAAGACCTCTATTGCGCTCTGGCGCGAAAACCCTACGGCTACTTCGCCCTCGGAAGAGGCCGGCAAAATTGAGCCGCGCAGCTTCTTTCCCATTGCGCGCTTGCTGCTCATTTATTCGCTTATCATCTTCACCATTCAAACGCTACAAGGCTTTGCCCCCACGCCCGTAGCTAGTGTTTCCTACTTCGGGCTCTGTATCGCCATTGCGGTTACCTCAATCGCCCTCGCGGTAAACGGAAGAATCGTTCGCATCAAGCAGCTCTATGACGCATCGCTCGCCATTCTGGAATTGGCAATCATAGTTTTCGCTATAGGAGCTGGGTGTTCCTACGAAATTGCTTCGATTCTTCTCGATGCCTCCTATATGACTTTTTCGACATTCTTCTTCACCATACTGTGCAATCTCTGCCAAAGAAGAGGAAACAACCCAGTCTTTGTCTTCTCGCTTGCCTATCTTGCAGAGCAACTCGCCGCTTTTCTAGGAGAAGCTTTCTCGGGCATGATAGGGCCTGGCGTGCATGCGTTGCCCCTCGTCCTACTCGCAGGATTAGGAGCCATTGCGTTCGTCTATCTTTCTCCTCTCAGAGATGGAAGTCTCGAGAGGAGCACCGATCCAGCAAAGGCGCAGTACGTCGATCCGGCACGTTATTACACCATACTCGCCGAAACCTGCACATCGGTCGCCATGCAGTGCTCTCTGACTAAGCGCGAGGGAGACGTACTCCTTCTCCTCGCCCAGAGAAAAACGTTAGCGCAAATTAGCGACGATCTGGTGGTAAGCCTCGCTACGGTGAAGACCCACGCTCACAACATTTATAAAAAATTGGGTGTCCACAGCAAACAGGAGCTGTACCAGTTTCTTGGCCTGGAAAACCTATCCTATTCCGCCAAATCCTCCACGAAGCCCACGCGGTAGTTCTTGAAGATGACCTCGCCTTCCTCCTGGGTGGCGTCCAAGTTCACGTCAGCCTCGATGCGGAAGTCGCCGTCGGCGTTCTCGCCCAGGAAGATCTGGCGCACATGCCAGAGGTGCTGTTCGGCTTCGGGGCTCTCGTCGATGGAGAGGTAGGCGGCCGACCGCGCGTCACCGTCCAGGCGGATCTCGTTGTGCTCGGCGAAGTAGTCGCGGGCCCAGGGCACGCCCTGGCAGTACAGCTCGAAGGCGCGGTCCAGCAGCTCCTCCAGGGGCTTGGGATAGGTGCCCCCGCCCAGCCGCTCCAGGCGTTCCTCGTATTCCACGCCGTCGGCCTTCATGGCGGCCATGGCGGCGTCGCGGGCCTTGCGCTCCTGGGCCCGCAGCACCTTCGCGGGATTCTCCAGCGTGGCCTCCACGAGCGAGATGACGTCCAGAGCGTAGGTGTCGCTCTCCGGGTCCAGCAGATCGAGCGCCGCCAGCAAAAACGGCGAGAGCGGCTGGTCGAGGGCGAAGTCCTCGGGAAGGTCCACGGTGAGCACGTAGCTCGGGTTGCCCTCGGCGTCGGTCTCGCGCACTACCACGCCCGCTTCCAGCAGCGTGCCGAAAATCTCGTCGGCCCGGGCGTTCAGCTTGATTTTCTCCTCGGGGGTCTGGGCCGAGTCGGCAATAAGCTGGTGCACGTTGGCCCACGCGTCGCCTCCGCGGCTCACCACCGACAGCACCATGGAGTGGGTGATGCGCATGCGGGGCGTCAGCTTCTCCGGCGGCTTTTCGATTAGGTGCTCGAAGGTCTGCTTGTTCCAGCTCACGAAGCCCTCGGGCGGCTGCTTCTTCTTCACGCAGCGCTGCTTTTTCGGGTCGTCCCCAGCCTTCAGCAGGGCCTTGTGGTTCTCGATCTCGTGCTCGGGGGCCAGCGCGATGGCCATTCCCTCGGTGTCGAAGCCGGCCCGGCCCGCCCGGCCCACGATCTGGTGGAACTCGCGGCTGCGCAGGCGGCGCATCTTGGTGCCGTCGAACTTGGTGAGCTGGGTGAGCACTACGGTGTGGATGGGCACGTTGATGCCCACGCCCAGGGTGTCGGTGCCGCAGATGACGGGCAGGAGCCCCTGCTGGGCCAGGCGCTCCACCAAAAGCCGGTAGCGCGGCGCATGCCCGCGTGGTGCACGCCCACGCCCGCCGCCAGCAGCCGCTGCAGGATCTTGCCGAAGGGGGTGGTGAACTTCGTGCCCTTCATGGCTTGTTTGATGGCCTCACGCTGGTCTTTCTCCGATACGCCGTAGCTGGCCAGCGACCGGGCGTTCTTCAGGGCCTCGTCCTGGGAGAAGTGCACGATGTACAGCGGCGCCTCGCCGGCGCGCAGGCCCAGCTCCACCGTGGCCTCCAGAGTCTCCAGGGTGTAGTCGTAGGACAGCGGCACCGGGCGCGGCGCGTCGGTCACGAGGTCCACGGGGCGCCCCGTGCGCTCCTGGAGCATGGCGGCGATGTCACTCACGTCGCCGAGGGTGGCGCTCATCAGCAGGAACTGTGCACCGGTCAGGGTGAGCAGCGACACCTGCCAGGCCCAGCCGCGGTCGGGGTCGGCGTAGAAGTGGAACTCGTCCATCACGACGCAGCCCACCTTTGAGGCTGGTCCCTCGCGCAGGGCCTGGTTCGCGAGAATCTCCGCCGTGCAGTAGATGACGGGCGCCTCGGTGTTGATGGTGGAGTCTCCGGTGATCATGCCCACGTTCTCGCGCCCCAAGATGTCCACCATATCGAAGAACTTCTCGGACACGAGCGCCTTGATGGGGGCGGTGTAGTAGGCGGTGCGCCCCGTGGCATGAGGAATAATCGAACAGAAAGCGTTTCCGCAGGTAAAAGATGCGAAACACTTGCAAACCGCGTTGTTTCTTGGTGACATTCTTTGTCACCGATGACGCCATTTTTCTGTAATACAAGCAGTTTATTTGAGCGTAAAACCAAAAGGAAAACACTCCTGAGCTGGTGTTTTCAGGAGGGTTCTGCTTGTCACAAACCGATACGTTACTGTATCGCTATTTATTCCCACTCAATAAGATTAATTTGACCTGGATGCATTGGAGTGCGGCTAGTGACGTTTCATGTCGTGCAGTGAACCAGAATTGCCGAAAATGGCCGATTCGGATGGTCTCAAAGTGGTCTCATCCGTTTTTGCCAGGCAGTTCAAATTTCGCCGAAAAGTGGTCTCAACTCGCATGTACGGAGTTGAGACCAAAATCGACCTCGAAAACAGGGTTGAGACCATTTTGAGACCACCTTGGGCAAATCAGCGGTTTTCCCGGAAATCCCGTTTGGTCTCAACCGGTCTGTGCTCACGTCTCCCGTATGCCCTGTTTTACCCGGGTGGCTTGCAGGTGTTCCGAGTTAACGAAACCAAGAGTTGAAATCGACGTTTCCGCAGGTAATCGGGCATAAGGAAACCCCCTTCGCTTAGCTCTGCAAAGAGGGTTTCGTTGAGACCGTTTGATAGAAGTTCCGGTGGCTTTCATCCACTCCGAACCACTCGGAACCACCCGGAATATCTGGGTGCTCGGGGGTAAAAATACCTCTAAATTATTCCCACTCGATGGCTTTGGTTCTGTCGTCCCGTCATTCCAGTTGCACCCAGTTTTCGGCATCGACACGGAACGCGTGCCGCCGAATGACGCGATGTCGCGTTTCGTCGGCTTCGGGGACAAAAGTTGGGACAACCTCAAAAACTTTTTTCAAACTCAGGGCTTTGAGTTTTTGTTTTTGTCCCAAAGGGCGCGGCGGGCCGCCTTTGTAGGCTCGATGGCGCCGAAAACGCCCGTTTTGAAACTCAACCGCCCTTTTGCCTGCAAGCCGCCAGCTGCAATCGCAAGTGAATTAACGCGGGTGGCTTGCGCGCCATTTGCAAAACCCCAGGTCGCAGGTCTTCGCCATTCGTGAACAAAGTGAGTAGTCTCAGGTGGCTTGCTTATGAGTTGGCGAACGGGCCTTCAGGATTCAGAGCAAACATGCTGGTAGAATAGGATTCTCAAATCAATGACAGGAGAACGAGCATGGCCGAACCCCACGATAGGAAGCCGATCCTCACGATCGAGCAGCAGATAGAGCACCTCAAGCAGAAGGGCGTAGCCTTCGAGCTGTGTTCCGAGGAAGAGGCCGCGGACTACCTGCGCGACAAGTGCAACTTCTTCAAGCTCGCATCCTACCGCAAACTCTTCTCGAAATACGAGGGAGGCCCGCGCGACGGCCGCTACGTAGACCTCGACTTCGGCCAGCTGCGCCTGCTCGCGGCGCTCGACCAGGAGCTGCGCCACGCCCTGCTCGGCATGACGCTCGACATCGAGCACTTCCAGAAGGTGACACTGCTTCGCGAGATGGAGGACCGCGGAGAGGACGGCTACGCCATCGTGGCCGATTACATGGCATCGCTTACCACTGCAAACAGGGAGTACCGCCTGCGCGAGCTCAAGATGAGCGGCCGCAGCCCCTACAGCTCGAGCCTCTACGCGAAGTACTCCGGCGACATGCCTGCCTGGGCCTTCCTTGAGCTCACCTCGTTCGGCACCCTCATCGACTTCGTGCGCTTCTGCGCCAGGCGATGGGGCGACAGGCGCCTCGGGGCCTCCCACTACGACCTCAAGCGCGTGAAGTCCGTCCGCAACTGCGCCGCGCACGGCTCGTGCCTGATCAACTGCTTCGCCGAGAGGGGCGCCGCCCGGGGCTCGGCGTCCAACGGCGTCTCCCGAAGGGTCGCCGCCGTGGGAATTCCCAAGGCGACCAGGAGGAAGTGGATGGGGAATACGGCCATGCAGGAGGTCGCGACCGTGCTCGTGGCGCACTCCGGCTTGGTACCCGAGGGCTCCTCGCGCTCGCGCGCCGCATCCGAGCTCGCCGAGATGTTCGCCAGGGCCGACGGCGAAACCGAGGCGCTGCCCGACAAGGGGCCCGACGCCGCAGCTCGCTCCGCGCTCGAGTTCCTTCGCAGGTTGACAGAATCGCTCGGGTTGGTAGAATAGCCTGCAGATAGCAAAACCTTCACGGTTTTAGGGGCGGACTTGCGCAAGCGACTCTGCCCTATTTTTATATTCACTCGCTATAGGAGACGGGTGATGCCTGGGTCAATTAAGGGAGGGGCATCGCATGGCGTCAAGCGCAGAATACCTGGAATACGTCCTCGACCTGCTGGCCGACGTGCCGGAGGTCTCGCATCGGAAGATGATGGGCGAGTATCTGCTCTATGCGTCGGGCAAGCTCTTCGGCGGCGTCTACGACGACCGCTTTCTGGTGAAGGGCACGGAGTCCTCGCGCGCGCTGCTCTCGGTGCCCGCCGTGCCCTACGAGGGCGCTGCGGAGATGCGGCTCGTGGACGTGGAGGACAAAGCCGCCGTGCGCACCATCGTGGAGGGCGTGCTTCAGGAGCTGCCCGAGCCGAGGAAGCGCCGGGCGTAGATTCCCGCGGGTCTGCATATCGTCGCCGGCATCAATCACCCGTGCCTGCTCATATGGCGATTGCGCCATCACCACGCTTAGAAACCGAAGCTCTCCTAGGACTCCTCCAGGAGACCTCCTAGGAAGTCTTCGGGTACCCTACGCGGCAGTTATGGCGCTTACCACGCCCCGCGCAGAATAGTTCCGACAATGCAAAACGTTCTATCCCGCTGTAAAAGGACATGTCCGCAAAATCCTTCGTCTACTCGAGCGGCCAGCTTAACTGCAGTGCGGCCGCAATCTTCGAGCCAACACCGACGATTGAGATAACCCATATTCGCCATTGGAGAGATCTCGGTGCCCACGATCGGCACGATTTACATAATCCCTTGTTTTTTGCCATGATTGCCCAGCATGCCACCGCTTTAGTTCAGGCAATACATAGATTTTATTAGCATTAATGATCTTCGCCTTTTTGTATTGCCTTTCGCTGGGCATTGATTATTTCTTAACTGTCGCCTCGTTCACTGACTAATGCAGTCTGTTAAAATGATTTGCATTTTGTATTTACGGTAGCTTTACTCGGTAAGGATTCTAATGGACTACATGAATCTTCTGGAGTCAGGTGCCAAGACCCCGGAAATACAGGCTTATCTCACGGACTCTGAGCTGGTAACGGTCACGTTACGACTACCGCGAACCATGCGCGATTCAGCAAAGGAGTACGCGGCGCTCAATGGCCTAAACTTCACTTCGCTCGTGAAGCAGTGCCTCATTGAGCGGCTCACGAAAAAGAGATAGCCATGACTGTGCACTCCGGTTTTGAATTGTGTCCCATGCACGTGCTGCGTTTGCACCTTGGAGAACGCCACGCAAGGAGGTATAACTGATGGCCAATAAGCCCGTTCCAAGCGAAAAGGCCGTGGCGGAACTTGCTGCACTTGTCGCTCGCTTTGACGCACATGCAGATTTCTATACGAGCCCTTCTAAAAACTACAACGAGCATTCGTGCCGAGACGACTTTATCAACGAGTTTCTTAGAATTCTCGGCTGGGACGTAGGCAACGTTAAGGGTGTCGCACCTCAATACCGCGAAGTCATCGCCGAAAACTATTCCTCGGAAAGTGAACGACCGGACTACACGTTGACCGTTGGCGGACAACCCTGTTTCTTTGTAGAGGCAAAAAAACCCAGTGTCGACATTATTCGCGATACAGAGCCCGCGCTACAGGCGCGCAAATACGGATGGAACGCTGGGCACAGCATCTCGGTGCTCACGAACTTCGATGATCTCGTAATCTATGATACATGCGTGATGCCCAAAACTGACGATGCCCCTAGCATAGCAAGGTACAGGCGCTACAACCATAGTCAGTACATTGAGTACCTTGACGAGATCTATGCGCTTATATCTCGCGATAGCGTCTACGGCGGCTATTTCTTTGAGTATGCTTCGAGCGAGTTTCCACGTACTGGAAGCGGAAAAGAACGTGTTGACGACGTCTTCCTTGCTCAAATTAACGAGTGGAGGCTTGAAATCGCACAATCTCTGCTGAGGTCAAACGACCGGTTCAAAGACGAAGAACTGCTCAATGACGCGATTCAAGACTTCATCAACCAAATAATCTTCTTGCGAATTTGTGAAGACAAGAACCTCCCCGTATATCACAAGCTTTCCGAATTGGAGAAGTGTGACGTTGAGGCCGGACTGGAGAGGCTTCTAAGGGTCGCCGACAAGCGTTATAACTCCGGGCTTTTTTCTCAAACATCGGCAATAAGCTGCATTGATGGCGCGGTTATGACCGAGATTGTTAAAGCCCTATACTACCCACAGAGTCCCTACCTCTTCGACATAATTGATCCGAGTATCTTCGGCCAAATCTACGAGATGTTCCTATCGGAGCACGTTATTGTTGACGGGGGCATTCCCAGCCTCGCGCGCAAGCGGGAATACAAAGAGCGTTCGGTTGTGGCCACACCAGCGGATATCGCTCGTTATATCGTTGACCGCACCTTGCGCCCTTTATGCAAAGGTAAGACACCCGACCAGATCATGAAGCTACGCTGCGCTGATATATCGTGCGGTTCGGGCATCTTCTTGCTCGAGGCGTTTCAGTTTCTGATAGATCAATGCCTCGAGTGGATGTACGAGAATGACCGTGAGGGGCTCATTCCCATTGAAGGCGGAAGATACAAGTTGCCTCTCGAAATGAAAAAGCAAATACTTGTGTCATGCCTCTATGGCATAGACATTGACGCTCACGCAGTTGAGGTTGCAAAGTTCTCACTCTTGATTAAGCTCATCGAAGAGGAGACCGCGCCAACCGTTGAGTCAGTGCAGCCCATACTGCCCAACCTTGACGCCAACATCGTGGTCGGCAATGCCCTAGTTACGCCTGATGAGGCTAGAAAGGCCAATGCAAGCCATCGCGATTTTGAAAGCATAGTCCCGCTTGACTGGGCGCTTATCAATGACGATATGCCGTTCCATGCTATTGTCGGTAACCCGCCATATGTGAAGACGGAGGACTTGCATGGCCTTTTGCCTGATGCCGAGTTCAGAGCTTACAAAGAGATATACGTGTCCTCTTATCGTCAATTCGATAAGTACTTTCTATTCATCGAGAGGGCGCTCAATCACCTTGTCGAAGAAGGCTATGCTTGCTTCATAGTCCCGAACAAGTTTTTCAAGATAGCCTCTGGCAAGATGCTTCGCAGAATCATTTCGGCCGGGCGTTACCTCGTATCGCTTGACGACTTTGGCGATGCTCAGCTATTTGAAGACAAGACTATCTACAGCTCAATCGTCTGCTTGCAAAAGTGCGATCACCCACAATTCACTTACTCTTCTGTTACCATGCCGAGCGACCTATGGCGTGAAAACGAAGAGAGATCCGTGACGCTTGACGGCAACTCCCTCAACGATAAGCCCTGGAAGCTGTCCACCGATATTGAATTTCTTAAACAGCTGAAGGCGCTAGAGGCGGCTGCCGTCCCCATAACTAAGCATGTTGAGTTCTTCAATGGCATACAGACCAGTGCCGAAAGAAAAAAGACATACTGGTTCCTCCACAACGAAATCGTTTCGCAAAACGACTTCAGCATCACCTTTTCACGAAACGGAAGCGAATGGGCGATAGAACGCGACATCCTGCGCCCATTCTTTAAGCCAACGCAAGAGCATGGGTTCAACTCTTACAGCGCCTTGACTTGCGACAAGTGGCTTATCTTCCCTTATGACAAGAACGGCCAGTTGATACCTATTGAAGAGATGGAGCGAGACTATCCGGGCGCATGGCGCTACCTGGTTAGCCGAAAAAATGAACTGTGGCCCAAACAGCTACCTGGGAACGGAACAAGGGACGTGCCCGACGCAACTGAGCGGAGTTGGTACAAATACGGACGCACGCAGCACCTCACATCCTTTAATAGCAGGGAGAAGATAATCATCGGGATACTGAGCAGGGAGCCCCTCTATTACATTGATCGAAATTATTGGATCATTGCAGCTGGCGGCACCGCAGGCTACTGCGCTGCAAGGGTCAAAACCAGCAGCCCGTATTCGCTCGAATACATACAGGCGTGGCTAACAAATGGGAACACCGAGAAGATATTCGAGATGATTGGAAGCGATTTTGAGGGCGGCTTTAAATCTCGCGGCACCTCACTTCTGGAGACATTACCGTTCATCGAGCTTGACTTCAACAACCCGAAGCACAAGACGCTCCATGATGAGATTACGAGTCTTTCGAAGCGTATCGAGCAAATCAATGGAGACCTGCTCGATTCCCCGTCGCATCGGAAGGAAGCCATTTTGAGCAGGGAGAAAGACGAAGCCATCGAGCGCATCAGCGAATTGATTGACAGCGTCTACACATTGAAGGACTTCACATGAGATTGAAGGAACACAACACAAATCAAAAGCTGAGGGGCGCCTACTATACACCCAAGAATTTAGCCAAGGTGATGGTGGAAATCTCAAACGTTGGCAATGCCAAGTCCATTCTGGAACCAAGCTGCGGAGACGGGGTCTTTATCGAGGCACTTGGCGAGTGTGCTTGCCTTCGTAACGACGCTCATATTGATGCAGTTGAAATTGATGAAGTTGCCTTGCGCAAGGCGCGGGGCGTTCAATGTGGCGAGATAGCCGTGAGCTACAAGCAGTGTGACTTCTTTGAGTTCTACGAAGAGGCTAAACCTGGCAGCTATGACCTCGTAATTGGCAATCCGCCCTACATTCGCTATCAATACCTTGAGCCCGAGCAACGCACGTTGCTCGCGGACATTCTGAACAGACAGGGAATGAGAGCGAATAAGCTTGTGAACGCATGGGTTGGCTTCATGGTTGCATGCACCGACCTTCTTTCAGAAGGTGGGACGCTCTCATTCGTAATCCCAGCCGAAATTCTACAAGTAGTCTATGCAGAAGACCTAAGAAGGTTCTTGGCACGCCATTACAGCAATATCACCCTGTTTGCATTCTCGAAACTCGTTTTTGATGATATCGAGCAGGAAATTGTTGTATTTGTCGGCGAGAAAGGGTCTGGCCAAAGCGCCATCCGTGTAATCGAAGCAGATAGAGTGGAGGATCTAGCAGGGCGCTCTTTTGATGAAATCGAATACCAACCTTTCGTAGCTTTCGACGAAAAGTGGACGAGATACTTTATTGACGCATGCGATGCGAGGGTTCTTAACGCCCTCTACGGGGATGAACGACTTGTGCCGTTTTCCGACATCGCCCTCATCAACGTCGGCGTTACGACTGGTAACAATTCATTTTTCTCCCTGACTGACGAGACATCAGCGGCATACGAATTAGACGATCTCACTCTCCCTCTTATTGGTAGAAGCTCCCATGCGTCAGGTGTTTTTTTTACTAACGAAGACTGGGAACAAAATAGAAATCAAGGCAAAAGAGCCAGGTTGCTTGCACTCGAAGACGGCCAGTACGCAAATATGACAAAGGCCCAACGCGCCTACATTGACGAAGGGAAAGAACGCGGGGAGAACGAAGGATACAAGTGTTCCATCCGAAATAATTGGTATGCCATTCCCTCTATTTGGATACCCGACGCCTTCTTCCTTAGAAGGAACAACCTCTATCCAAAGTTTGTGCTCAATCGTTGCAGCGCGATATCGACGGATACGATGCACAGAATAAAATTCGAAAGTGGGATCGATCCGGAATTGGCAATTATCGCCTACTACAACAGCATTGCGTTCGCGTTTACCGAACTGTGTGGCAGGAGCTATGGTGGTGGAGTGTTGGAGATACTTCCCAAGGAGGTCGGCAACATCAGAGTTCTGAATCCCAAGCAGCTCACTATTGATGAGGCGTTGAAATCTGACGCGATATCAAAGGTGGACGATGTAATACGTTCAAGAAAGAGCATCGAGCTTGCCTTGGATTACATAGATAGAACCATACTCATCGATCATATGGGGTTTGACGAAGAAACGTGCAAAGGATGCCGGCGAATATGGCGGACACTGCAGGCAAGACGCCTGGGACGCGGCTTAAGATAGTAAGGTAGATAGTCATGGTTTCAACTGGGCAAATTGTCCGAAGGCCAGTCAAGGTCGATTTTCATATTCACTCCGCTGCCTCTGCTCACAAGGACGGGCAAAAGGTGAAAGACGGCACGGTAGAGAATATTGACGTTCTTTTCGAAAGGCTTGAAAAGAACGGGGTTAACATGACCGCGATTACTGATCATGACGCCTTTGATTACGGCGCGTACGACGCATTGCGGCACAAGGTCGATGGGGCGCGACATTTACAGAAGGTGCTTCCCGGCGTCGAGTTCACCGTTAGCTTCAAAACGAACGAGGGCAGCAAATCTGTCCACGTCGTCACTCTTTTCGACGATAGAGACCAGGAATCTGTAAGACGAATAAGCGACGCGATTCCCTCTAAGAACGGCAGACCCGATTATGACGACGGCTGCGCCTTCACCGAGGACGCCTATTGGAATATCATCCGCGAAATCGGCCTTGACATAGTTGCGATCGCGCACCAAAAGGCATCGCCGGGTTCCAAACGCGCAAGACCGAACGACGCCAACAGCGTTGGAGAGGATCTATACAACGAGTTCCTGTTCGTGGAGTACTTTGAAGCCTACGAGTACAAGAACCGCAGAAACGAGCTCTTTAATAAAAACTATGCCTACTCTCATGATCAGCAAGAGCAATTACGCTTTATAACGGGCTCAGACTGCCACGTTTGGAGCGTCTATCCCAACTACGACATGACTCCCAGTAAAACCGATAGCGACTTTATCTACACGTATCTCAAGTGCCTACCGACCTTCAAGGGTCTGGCGATGGCGGTGACAGACATTTCCCGCATAAAGACTGTTCCCAGTTTCTTTAGCGGATCCACTAAAATGATCGATGGAATTGAGATTACATTAGGCGATGAGGATCTAACCATCCCGTTGTCGCCGGGCATCAACGCGATTATTGGGGACAATTCGATAGGCAAATCCTCACTGCTCAACGCACTCAACGGTTTTACAGGAATTGGAGCCCAAGCCAAAAAAGGCCAAGAGAAGTATTTAAAATCCATGGGGCTATCATTGCGTGAGACCATACCCGACGGGTACCTCCTATGCTTCGATGGACAGGAGGCGATCAGAAAAAGCTTCGAGGGGCTCAGTGCTGGCAAGGCGCGAAAACAACTTGATAAGCATTTTCCTGATCCCATAGACCCCGCTCCGTTCAAACAGTTCGCGATGGGGCAGTTCAATAGATACCTACAAGCTCTGCAAAAGTCCTGCGAGTATCAGGAGGCACTCAAACTACTCAGTGATTGCGCAATCCCAGAGAAGCGTCCCTTGGAGGCTCCGGAAAGCGTCACCTTCGTTAAAGAGGTAAAGCTTGATGACGCTTCGCCTCACAACGGGCTCATCGACGCAGTAAAGACTTCTCGTGTTCAGCTTTCAAACGCCAACGGACTACATCAAGACGTCCTGACCGGCGAGGACGAAAAAGACTTCTGCACAGCTCTAGATGCGCTCGCGCGTATCATAAAACGTCATCAAGCGGTTGTTAATAGAATCAACCTTGATGCCCGCATCGCCAACAAAGTCGAAGAGGCTGTTACTAAGCGCGAAACCGCCCAAAGCCAAATTGTCGGTGACGCACAAAAGGCCCAAGGTGAGTACCGGCGTTCAATAGACCGTATCGGCAATTCAATAGCAAGGGCCGTTATGTGCGAACAGCGTCTACGAGACTTCACCTTTGATTTTGAGTCCATGCCAATTGATCCAAGGACGAATCCTGTTGGGGAGCTGCAATTTGTCTGCAAGCTTGGGGTCAGTGAAATCACGCCGAAATTACTCGCTTCACTTATCGACGGCCTGATCGGAAAGAGCAAGTCCATCGATACCCTCACTTCTAGCTACGAGACCGTCATCGATGCCATCAACAATTACCCAGACGACGAGGAAGCTCCCCTGTCGGTGCTCGCCTCTAAGTTTGAAAATGCGCTCGACGCAAAGCTAAAACCCGCTAAATCAATCATTCGCGAGGGCGATGACGTCTACGATGAGCTCTCGCAGGGATATAACGCGCAGATGTATTTCGCCCTCATGGCCGACAACAGCATGGGAGACGGCATTTATATCGTCGACCAGCCAGAGGATCAAATTTCGCAGAAGGCAATCAGGGAGTCCGTGCTAAGAGAGTTCCGAGCTATAGCCGGGTCGCGGCAGGTGATACTCATCACGCACAACCCGCAGTTTATAGTGAACCTCGATGTTGACAACGTGATTTTCATCGAAAAGAAGGACGGTGCTCTTTCCATAAGGAGCGGCGCCCTCGAGTATGAATGCGACGAGTACAGCATGTTGGAGACGGTCGCAGACAATATCGAAGGTGGCCTTGACACCATCAAGAGAAGGATGAAGCGATATGAAAAGGCAAGTTAGCTTCACTGACGAGGCGGAAGCATACCTCTTCACGCCCCAATACAAGGAAGATGGGGCATTCGAGATACGTAAGGATACTCTGGTCTTTAATTCAAATGACTTCTACCAGCTCTTCTTCAAAGGATTGGACGCGAAGCCCGAATATGAAGTCGTAAACTCCGGTGCCGAGCTGAAAGGCCAGGCGAAACACGTATTTGATACGGTTAGCGATATCTTCAAAAAAGCATGCGATTCGATAGATGACGCTTGGTTTTCGAAAACCAAGGAGTCAGCAGCTGAGGCGCATGATGATTTTAAAGATATAGATTCTTAGGCAGTCGGAAGCACATTATGCAGGCGTATAAAAGCGGATAAATGATATCAGTCAATGATTAAGCTGCCTGCCTCTAGCATCCGGAATGAGAGCACATCACCGACAGGACCATATTTTTTGCTACTACGTACTAAAACCTGGAAGGCCTAACAAGGAGTAGACAATGAGCGCTACCGCTCGTCTATCCCCTTGTCGCGCAATCGGCTCTTTCAGTAGGCCATGTCCCAACGGATGGGTACCATTTACCCGGGTGCACCTGGGGCAACGGGCCGGCAGGCCCGCGCAAGGTCGCTCGCATAACACGCAACATCAAACACGACAGAAGAGGCGAACGACAGATGCCGGACCCCGGACGACAGCACCGCGGAAGACAAGCATTCCGACCACAACCGAACAACTCCAGCTACTAGGCAGGCGCCCGCATGGGCGCCTTTTACTTTTCAGGGGCTTAGCTGCCAGCTAAGGCGCGCGGCTCATGGCCGTTTCGTGAAGGCCCGACCAGCTCGACCCACCTCGACCCGTCTCCGCTCCCGTCAGGCGCGCCAACCGCAATCAGGCGGTTCAATCGTCGCGCAGACGAAAACGCACACGGGACCGCGCAGACGCATGGCGCGGAAAGATTGGAGGCAACCATGGCGAACACGACGAAATGCGCCGCGCCCGAGGGCAACCGGAGCCGCGACGAGTGGATGACGGTAATCGAGATGCAGGAGTACATGGGGGCGAGCCGGAGCAAGGCGTATGACCTCATCTGGTCGGGAGAGATCGACTCGTACAGGCTCGGAAGGAAGCTCCTGGTTTCAAGGGCGTCGGTGGACGCCTACATCGAGTCGAGGAGCGGGAGGAAATGACGGCGGCGACCGCCCCGGGAGCCGCCCGCGGCCGGGCATGCGAGAAAGCCTCGAGACGAAAGGAGCTCGAGGACGACCATGACCAAGAGCATTAGCAGGAGCCAGGTGAGGCTCATCGCATCGACCAACGCGATATTCGGCGCCGACGAGGCGTGCGCGATGCTGCGCATAAGCCGCGACGCAATGTACCGGCTCGCCAAGGACCCCGACGACCCGTTCCCGATCCGCTACATCGGCGGCAAGACGCGCGACGGCGTCGTGCTGCACGACGAGCTCGTCGCATGGGTCGAGCGGAACAGCGTCGTCGGCTCGCCCAGAAGGGGCTAGCGCCGATGGCGGCCGCAGGCCCGAGGGGGCGCGACGGCCCCTCCCCGCGCGAGTTCACGGCGGTACGGCATTTCATGATGGCGGACCTGGGCCTCTCCGGCCTTCCCCTGCTCGTCTACGCGCGCATCTTCGGTTTCTGCGACGGCGGGTGCGACTACTTCGAGAGCAAGGGCAACCTGGCCCGCTTCCTCAACGTGCAGGAGCGCAGCGCCCACCGCGCCATCCGCGACCTGCTCGACCGGGGCCTCATCGAGGAATGCGGCGTGCACGCCCCGGCGCGCGGGCATGCCACGAAGCGATACCGCATCGTGCGCGAGAGGCTGCCGCCCGGAGCGCTGGCAAACCCTGACGATTCGTCAGGGTTTCCGGCGCGAAAGGGTGACGAACCGTCAGGGTTCGCAGCCCGAACCCCTGACGAAATGACAGGGAAACCCCTGACGATATGCCACCAAATAAGCAAAAGGGACAACAAGGACTTCAGAAGATAAGGAAGGGGGCCCGATGGAACGAGCAGGACTCATCACCCTGGAGCAGGCCCGGGCGGCCGGGCTCTCCTTCGACGAGCCGGAGCCGAGGGCGTGCCCGCACTGCGGCGCCGCCCTCAAGCCGCTCGGCGCGGCGCTGGCGGGCAGGGTCGCCTGGGTCTCCGCCGCCCCCTGCCCGTGCGAGGGCGCAGCCAGCGAGCGGGAGGCCGAGGCGCGAAGGCGCGCGGCCCTCGCCGCCAAGGAGGAGGCGGCCCGCCGGGAGAAGGCGCTCTCGCGCGCGGGCATCCCCAGGCGCTACTGGACCGCCGAGGCCGACCGCCCCGAGTTCGCCGAGTACATCGCCTCGTTCGCGGGCAACGGGGGCGCCGGGCTCTACATACACGGGGGCGTCGGCGCCGGCAAGACGCACGCCGCCTCCGCCATGGCCAGGCTGTTCGCCGAGGCCGGCTACGACGTCGCCTTCACGACGGCCAAGGGCATGCTCGAGCGCGTGAAGGCCACGTTCGACGAGGGCGGCACCGAGGCCGCCGTCGCGCGGTACGCCAAGTGCGACGTCCTCGTGCTCGACGATCTCGGCAAGGAGGACGCGACGGAATGGTCCGTCGGCACCGTGTTCAGCGTGCTCGACACGCGCTACGAGGACATGCGCCCGACCATCGTCACGTCGAACTACGCGCCCGGCGCGCTGGCGGACAGGCTCGCAAGGCGCGGCGAGCGCGTAACGGCAGAGGCGATCGCGAGCAGGATCTCCCAGACCTGCAGGCCCGTCTACCTCGGCGGAAGGGACAGGCGCCGGCGCGGCTAGCTTGTGCGCTTCCCGTGGAGGCGCGGACGGCTCGACCCAGCTCGACCCGTCGCGAGCGGCCCCGGTCGCCGCCGCAATCGAAATCGCTATACACGTCTTGGGCGGCGCCGGCGCGCCGGCACGCACGCCTGCTCCGACTCGCACCGTGCCCCCATCGCGAGGACGCCGCCCGCCAAGCAACAAACGAAAGGCGGAGGGCCCATGGACGGCTTCGAGAGGATAACCGGCCGCGAGCACGAAGAGCTCGTGGAGAAGTGCCAGGAGAACGGCTGGCTCAAGGTCGGCGGCTTCGACTGGCAGGACGACCCGTTCCTCGAGGAGTACCCCTACGAGTTCTCCCGCACGGACAGCGTCGACAGGCTCCGCGAGGCGCTCGCCTCGGGCAACTGGGCCATACGCCAGGGGTTCTGCTACCGCGACCTCGCGTTCATCCAGCAGGTGAACGGCGGCGACGAGTGGTGGACGCTCAAGCGCGACGGCGACGCGTGGACCGGCTTCGAGAGCTGGAGCTTCGGCGCCATCGCCCAGGAGCCCGAGCGGTTCGAGCGCGCCATGCGCGACATGTGCGAGGCGACGCCGGAGCAGTGCCGCAGCGGCGAGTGGGCCCATCTGCACGAGAAGGCTCCCGAGCCGCTGGCGCAGCGCGCCGCGTCCGCCCGCGAGGCGAGCCGCGCGCACGCCGGGCAGGAAGCCCGCGCCCCAATGGCGCGCGAGAGGGCCGTCGGGGCCGAATAGGGACGACCGGGGCGCGAAGGCGCCCCTTTTCATCTCGACTGGAAGGGAGGCGCGGGATGGCGAGCGACTACGGGGACGAGGCGGGCGGCAAGCTGCTCGACTGGATGCTGAGAATCGGCCAGGAGGCCGGCGCCGAGGCAATGGCGCGCAGCGCGAGGGAGCTCTCCGAGCGCCTCGCGGGAATCCGCGGGACCATCGCCGGCGGGCGCGCCGAGGCCGTCGCGGCCGACGGCGTGCCGACCTACGCGAAGCTCAGCCTCGAGGAGCTCTCTGGGCTTCCCGAGTACGCGACGATCAAGGAGGTCGTCTCCGACAAGCTGCGCGCCGCGTCGGTCGAGCACCACATCATCCCCGGCGAGGGCCGCGACTGGCTGCTCTTCAAGGTGGAGGACGCCCCCGAGGTCGACGAGGCCTTCCGCCAGCTGGAGCAAGAGACGGGCAAGGCCGCCGATCGCGCAAGGGAGCGGCTCTCCGAGATAGCCGAGAGGCGCCAGGCGCCCGAGCGGCTGGCGGAGCGCGCCGAGCGGGCGCGCGAGGCGTCGAGGGCCCACAGCCAGGGCCTCGGCCGGGAGCGCGGCCCGCGGCATATCGATGGGCCCGAGAGATGAGGTGGCAGGCGGCGGCCGCGCTGGCCGCGGCGGCGTTCGCCGCGGGAGACTTCGCGGCCGCGGCAATCGCGGCGTCGGGCGCGAACCCGATCCTCGACCCGGAGGCCGCCATGGCGGCGATCCCCGCGGCGCTCCGCGCGGGACGCGCATTCTCAACGGAGGCGCTTCCCCTGTGCGCGGGAACCGCCTGCGCGTGCGCGGCGCTCGTCGCCTGGGCGCGCTCCATGGGATCCAAGGGCGCCCGGCGCGACGGCGAGGAGCACGGTAGCTCCAGGTGGGCCACGCGCAAGGACATCGCGCCCTTCGGCGACCCCAAGGACCCCGACAACAACATCATCCTCACCGACAACGCGCGCATCCGCCTCGTGAGCCGCAGGTTCGACCTCTCCACCGACACCAACGACAACGTGCTCGTGGTTGGAGGACCCGGCACCGGCAAGACGCGCTACTACGTCAAGCCGAACCTCCTGCAGGCCAACGCCAGCTTCTTCGTGACCGACCCGAAGGGCACGCTCATCCGCGAGATGGGCGGCGCGCTGGCGGAGCTCGGCTACGAGATCCGCGCGTTCGACACCATCGACTTCACGCGCTCCATGCGCTTCAACCCCATAGCCTACATACGCGACGAGGCGGGCGTCATCCGCTTCGCCCGCGGCATCGTCGCCAACACCGAGGGCGAGGCCGACCACAAGGGCGACCCCTACTGGGAGAAGGCCGAGCGCCTGGTCTACACCGCGCTCACGGCCTACCTCGTCATGCACTGCGAGCCCGCCGACCGAAACCTCGACGGGCTGCTCACGCTGCTCTCGCTCGCCGACGCACGCGACGACCCGGGCTACATGAGCCCGCTCGACATGGTGTTCCGCGAGCTGGAGACCGGCGAGCGCTACGTCAGGCGCGAGGGCGCCTCGGCGGAGGGCGGATCGCTGCGCGGCTTCGCCGAGGAGGACGGCGCGTGGGGGTGGGTCAAGGTCCGCGAGCCCGCGCCCCCCGACGACTTCGCGCTCGCGAGCTACCGCGAGTTCCGCGTCGCCGCCGGCGACACCATGAAGTCGATGCTCTCGAGCTGCAACGTCCGCCTGAAGCCGCTTTCCATCCGCGCCGTGCGCGACTTCACCTCCAAAGACGAGCTCGACCTCGCCCACATGGGCGACGAGGGCGCCAAGGTCGCGCTCTTCGCGTCTATGAGCGACACCGACTCGACCTTCGACTTCCTGTTCGCCCTGCTCATGGACACGGCCGTGAGCGCGCTTTGCGCCGAGGCGCTCGAGGCGCACGGCGGCTCGCTGCCCACGACGGTGCACTTCGTCTTCGACGAGTTCGCCAACATCGGGCGCATACCCGACTTCGAGCGGACAATCGCCGTCACCCGCAGCAGGAACATCGCCGTCTCGATGATCGCCCAGTCGCTCTCGCAGCTGAAGGAGACCTACGGCGACAACAACGCCGAGACCATCGTGAACGCCTGCGACACGCTGCTCTACCTGGGCGGCAAGGCGAACGAGACCAACGAGGAGATCAGCAAGATGGCCGGCAAGCAGACGGTGGCGAGCGAGACGCAGAGCGACTCGCGGGGCGCCGGCTGGACCCGGACCGTGAACCGCGGCATCTCCGAGCGCGACCTCATACAGCCCGCCGAGGTGGCGCGCATGCCGCGCGAGGACGCGCTCGTGCTCGTGAACGGGTGCATGCCGCTCATGGACCGGAAGTACCGGCTCGAGCGCCACCCGCGCTCGCGCCTGCTCGCGCCGGGCGCGGGCCTCCCCCGCCGCGGGGGAGGAGCAGCAAGGAACATCGTCAACCGAATGCAAAGGAGAGCAGCATGCTCGCAAACGTCATCAAGCTCGTGTCGGGCTGCGTGACCTTCCTCGGCGGCTTCCTGGTCGTGTGGGGAGCGGTCTCGCTCGGCCTGGCCATCAGGGAGCAGCAGGGCGGCCCGCAGATCGCGACCGCCATATCCACCATCGCCGGCGGCGCGATCATCATCGCCGCGTCGGTCTACTTCGGGCAGCTGGACACGTCCTGGCTGCCGGCATAGGGGGCGTCGCGGATGGCGCTCCGGATACCGGTGCAGAAGGACATCGGGGAGTACGAGGAGAAGATCGTCGGGAAGATGAGCCTGCGCACGCTCGCATGCGTGTCGCTCGGCTTCGGCAGCGCGGTCGGGGCGGCTGCCTTCGTCCACCTGGGCCTGCGCGCAGACGTCGCGGACGCGGCCTTCCCGATCATGCTCTGCAGCATGCCGTTCTGGCTCGCCGGGTTCTGGCGGCCCTTCGGCATGCGCGCCGAGGAGCTGCTGCCTCTCCTGGCGGCACACGAGCTCTCCCCGCAGCTGCTCGCGTACGGGCCCTGCCTCGCCGGGAGCCTTCCCGAGGGCTCGCCGCGCCCGGGCCGCCCGGGGCGGCGCGCGAGGCGCAGGGCCAGGAAGAAAGGAGCCGAGCTCTATGAGCCGAGCAAGAACCAACGAGGAGAATAGGCCGAAGCGCCCGAGCACCCTCGGGCTGCTCCTCGGCGGCACGGGCGGGCGCAAGGACGCCTCGAAGGGCGCGGAGGCCGAGCGGCAGAGGCGCCGCCGGGAGCGCGACCGCTCGCGCGAGATGGCCGCCTACGTCGGCTACGACGCCATGTACAGGGACGGAATCGCCCAGGTGATGCCCGGGGTGTTCAGCCAGACGGTCGAGTTCTCCGACATCAGCTACCAGTCCGCGCGCAAGGAGGCGCGCGAGACGGCCTTCACCGTGATGAGCTCGCTGTTCAACTACTTCCCGGCGGACTCCCACGTGCAGCTCCAGGTAGTGAACGCGCCCATCCCCGCCGACGAGGTCGGCCGCAAGGTCTTCTTCGAGCCCGGGGAGCGCGCCACCGCCGGGCTCGCCGAAGAGTACAACCGGATCCTCAACGACAAGATGCGCGAGGGCGTCTCGAACCTCGTGCGCCACCGCTACCTGACCTACGCCGTGGGCGCCGACGACGTCGACGCCGCGGTGCCCAAGCTCGCGCGCATCCGGGGCGACGTGGAGCAGACCCTCGCGCGCATACGCTGCTCGTCGCGCGCCCTCGACGGCGCCGAGAGGCTCGAGCTCCTTCAGGGGCAGCTGCGCCCGGGGTCGCGCTTCGAGTTCTCCTGGGACAAATTGTCCCCGACGTCGGGCGCGCGCACGAAGGACTTCGTCATGCCCTCCACGCTCGACTTCAAGCCCGAGGGCAGGTCCGACTGCTTTTGCAGCGACGGGCGCTACGGCGCGGTGCTCGCCGTGCGCAGCTTCGGGTCGGTCATCGAGGAGGCCTACCTCGCCTCCATCATCGACCTGCCGCTGCCGCTCAACGTGACGCTGCACGTGCAGCCCATCGCGCAGAGCGAGGCGCTCGCGCTCGTGAAGCGCCAGATCGACTGGATGGACAAGGAGATCATCGACGAGCAGATGAGCGCCGTGAAGAAGGGCTACGACTACCAGATCCTGCCGCCCGAGCTGCGCTTCTCGAAGGAGGAGGCCGAGGAGCTGCTCGACTTCCTGCGCAACAAGTCCGAGCGCCTGTTCGTCTACACGGGCCTCGTCTACACCTGGGCCGACAGCCTCGAGGAGCTCGACCGCCGCGTCCAGCAGGTGACGAGCGTCGCGCAGGGCTGCACGATCGGCCTCGAGCCGCTCCACTTCCGGCAGCGCCAGGCTCTCAACTCGGTGCTCCCGCTCGGGGACAACCACGTCACCGTGAGCCGCTACCTCACCACGGGGCAGGTGGCTATGCAGATGCCCTTCGCCAGCCAGAGCCTCGACGAGGCGGGCGGAGGCTACTACGGGCAGTCCAAGGAGAGCGGGAACCTGGTGCTGTGCGACCGCAAGCGCCTGGCGAGCCCCATGGGCTTCGTGTGCGGCAAGCCCGGCTCGGGCAAGAGCTTCTCGGTGAAGCGCGAGATAACCAACACCGTGCTCGCGCACCCCGAGGACGAGGTCGTGATCTTCGACCCGGCCGGCGAGTACGGCAACCTCGTCGGCGCGCTCGGCGGCGCGAACGTCGAGCTCGCCCCGGGATGCTCGGCGGTGCTCAACCCCCTCGACACCGCCGACGTCGCGGACCGCGCCGACGCCGCCAAGCTCGCGTACAAGACCGACGCGGTGCTCGCGCTCTCGAGCGCGCTCATGGCCGAGGGCCGCGAGGGCCTGCCTGAGCGCGACCGCTCGATCATCGCCCGCTGCGTCGGCGAGGCGTACCGGGAGTGCGCGAGGGACGGCCGCCTGCCCACGCTCGGCGACTTCCACGCGGCGCTGCTCGCTCAGCCCGAGCCCGAGGCCGCCGACATCGCGCTGCGCTACGAGCGCTACGTGAAGGGCGCGTTCTCCTTCTTCAACGGCCAGAGCAACGTGGCGCTCGACAGCCGCATCACCAACATCGACATGCACGGCCTCGGCCAGAACATGCGCGTGTTCGGCATGATCACGGCGCTCGAGATGGTGCGCAACCGCGTGATGGTAACGCCGCCGCGCCCCAACTACACCTGGCTCTACATCGACGAGGTGCAGAGCCTCTTCGCGCACCCGACGGTGGTCGAGTACTTCGCCCGCCTGTGGCGCGAGGGGCGCAAGTTCGGCCTCATCTGCACCGGCATCAGCCAGAACACGAGCCACATGCTGGCCAACGCCGAGGCCCGCGACATGGTGCTCAACTCCGAGTTCTTCCTGCTGCACAAGCAGTCCACCGCCGACCTCGACGCATGGGCGGAGATGCTCCAGCTCTCCGCCGCGGAGCGCGGCTACATCGGCGACGCCGTCAAGCCCGGCGAGGGGCTGCTCATCAGCGCCGGGATCCGCGTGCCCATCACCGACGACTTCCCGAAAGGCCCGCTCTACGACCTGTGGAACACCAAGCCCGCAGAGGTCGCCGAGCGCGAGATGCGCCGGGCGGCGCGAGAGGCGGAGGAATAGGAATGGCCGGCCCGAGCGAGGGCGGCGGGATGCTCGAGGTGGTCGGGGCGCGGCGCCGCGACGTGCTCACCGCGGGCGACGTCGCGGAGACCGAGCGCGACGCCCTGGGAAACGTCTCGGAGGGTGCCGGCCCGCTCGACGAGGCGGGAGGCCCCGCCGCAACGGTGAAGGGGCGCCCTTCCAGGCCCGACGCGCCGGAAGGCGGGCTCGGGGACAAATTGTCCCAACCAGCCGGCGACCGGCGCGCGGCGGCCGCGATGCGCTCGCGCGTCGATGCGGCGAAGCTGGCGATCGCCCGGGAGGCCGTCTCCCAGCTCGACGACTCGGAGGAGCTCGAGGGCGCCTCGGGCATGTACGACGCGGGGCGTGCGGCCAAGAGGGCCGCGGGAGGGCTGCGGCAGAGGAAGGCGAAGAAAGCAGCCCAAGGCAGCCGCAAGGCGGCGACCGCCCTCGGCGCCCCGAAGGGAGGCGCGCGCGGCCCCGAGGCAGCCGGCGCGACCGCCCCGGCCAAGCACCAGGCGGCCCAGGCGGCCGCGCAGGCGTCGGGCGAGGCGGCCCGAGCCGCGGGGTCGAAGGGCGCCGCCTCCGCGATCGCGGGCGCGGTCTCGGGCGCAGCGCCCGCCCTGCTCGGGGCGGTGGCCGGCATCGTGGCCTTCGTCGCCTGCGCGCTCGCCGTCGCGCAGCTGCTGAGCGCGCTGTTCGGCTTCTGGGACGACGCGGCCTCCAGGCAGGGCCTCGAGGGGCTGCCGCCCTACATCACCTACGAGATGGTCGAGGCGGCGCTCGAGTGCCAGGAGGAGTACGGGCACCCGGCGGGCTGCACCATCGCGCAGATCATCCAGGAGTCCGGCCAGGGCGACCGCATGAGCCAGCTCGCAGAGCGCGACCACAACCTCTTCGGCATGAAGTGGTGGTCGGGCTACGCGGGCTGCCCCGAGGTGGCCGGCAAGGCGAACTGGGCCACCAGCGAGGAGTACGTGCCCGGCGAGCACACCCAGATAACGGCGAGCTTCATCCGCTTCACCGGCGACGCCGAGTGCATCCGCTTCCGCAGCAGGGTCTTCCTGCAGGCGGAGCGCTACTCGGGCAACGCCCTCATCCGCGAGGCGATCGAGAGGCACGACTCGGACAGGATGGCCGAGGGGCTCAAGGACGCCGGCTGGGCGACCGACTCGTCCTACGTCGAGTCCCTGAAGTCGATCATGGCGCAATGGGGCCTCTACCGGCTCGACTCCATGACGGTCGAGGACCTGAAGGACCCGGCCGCGAACTGGAACGCGATCGTCGAGGCGGCGTACAGCCAGCTCGGCGTGCCCTACGTGTGGGGAGGCTCGACCCCCGGCAAGGCGCTCGACTGCAGCGGGCTCACGCAGTACTGCTACGCGCAGGCGGGCATCCGCATAAGCCACTACACGGGTTCCCAGTACGAGGAGCTCAGGCGCATACCGCTCTCGGAGGCGAAGCCCGGCGACATCCTCTACCGCTCGGGCCACGTGGCCATCTACATCGGCGACGACAGGTACATACACGAGCCGCGAACGGGCGACGTGTGCCGTATAGCGAGCGGCATCGGCAGCTTCAGCTGCGCGCTCACCGCGAGATAGGAGAAACCAATGCAGGGAAAGTCAAGGGTCATGGCCGCCGTCGCGGCAAGCGCGCTCGTCGTGGCGCTCGGCGCGGGCGCGGCGCGCTGCGCCATCGCCCCGCAGGAAGGCGCGCAGGATAGTCCCCAGGAGCAAGAGCAGCCCGCGGCTGCAGGCGCCGACGTGGCAACCGGGAAGGCCGCCTCGGGCGCCGAGGCGCTCTGGAACACGGCATGGACGGGCGCAGACGACCCGAGAGCCACGCTGCGGATCGTCGAGGGCGCCATGGTGGAGAGCGCGGGCGGCACCGAGCGCGCCTGGTTCTTCTCGGCCGAGGAGCCCTCCGAGGCCGGCGGCGTGCTCAGCGTGCCCATCGACGTCAAGGGAACCGGCGATAAGGCGGGAGGCCTGTCGCTCATCCAGGTCTCGGGCGACGGGGACAAACGCACCCTGGCATGCGACCTTCTGACGCAGGCCTACGTGCCCCAGAAGGCGCAAGACGGAGCGTTCTCCGTGACCGGCACCGACGACCGCCTCTCCGAGGCGCTTGGCGCAGACGTCGCCGCCATCGAGGAGGCCGTCGCCGGGAAGGCGGCGGAGGTGTCCCCGCAGGCGACGGGAGCCACCTGGGACAAGGAGGTGTGGCTCGACTACGCCGGAAACGTCGCGTCGACGACCTTCACGCTCGACGACCCCGCCTCGACGGTGGTCACCGTGGTTTCGCGCGGCGGCTCGCTGGAGGCGATGTAGCCGTGCGGGCGCTTGAATCGCGACGCCGAAGGGCGTTCGCCATCTCCGCCGCGACGGCATTCGCCCTCTGCGCGCTCCTGCTCGTTCCCGCGCAGCCGGCATACGCCGACATAGCCGGGGACGTCAACGATTGGCTGTGCGGCCTTCTGCGCGACTGCTGCAACTGGATGTTCAAGGCGCAAACGGGCGTGCTCGGGTCGATCGGCGCGAACGGGATCCTCTCGGCCGACTTCGCGCACATGCTCACGAGCTCGAGCGACCTGACCATGCACGACGTCGCCCGGGGCGTATGGCAGGTTGCCATCCTGCCGATCGGGTGCGGGGTGCTCGGCCTGGTCTTCACCCTGAAGCTCATCGAGATCTCCCAGCGCATGGACGGCAGTCAGAGCCTTCCCGGCGTCAAGGAGGTCGTTTTCCTTCTCGTCTTCTTCGCCGTGTTCCTGTTCCTCATACAGAACAGCTTCGACCTGATGGCGTCGATCTACGAGGTCTGCGGGCTCGCCATCGACCGAGTCGAGGCGCTCTTCGGCGCCGGAGGCGCGCTCGACCTGCCCGAGGTGTCCGTCGTCACCACCGACGACGACATCCCGTCGCTCATCGCCATGCTCGTCGTGAGCCTCATCAGCTGGGTTGTGGTGCTGGCGGCCTACGTCGTCGCCCTCGTGGTCTGCTGGGCCCGCGCGCTCCAGCTCTACATCATGGCCGCGTTCGCCCCGATCCCGCTGGCGTTCCTCGGCATGGACGCCACGCGCCAGATAGGCCTTGGCTACCTGAAGAGCTTCGGGGCGGTCTGCATCGCCGGCGTCATCATCCTCGTGCTGCTCATATCGTTCCCGCTCGTGCTCGGCGGGCTCACCGGGGCGAACCCCGGGACGGGCACCCCGGCCGACGCGGTCGCAAACGGGCTCACCTACGCGTTGCAGTACCTGGCCATGTGCGTGCTGCTCATCCTGGCCCTCGTGAAAAGCGGCTCCTGGGCGCGCGACATCGTGAGCGGCTTCTAGCGGAAAAGCGAGGAAGGGGGCGGTCGCCATGAGATAGGGGCACCGCGCCGGGGCACGCGTCCCGGCGGATGAAGACAAGGACCGATTGAAAACGAAAAGGAGGAAAGACATGGAAGAGAGGAAGAACGTGTACCTCTCGCTGCACAAGAGCTTCGTGCGCGAGGGCATCGAGTACACCGACCGCGCGACCGGCGAGGCCAAGACCTTCAACTCGGCGACCCTTCCCAAGGGCACCGTCGTCGACGGCATGGACGTGGGAGGCTACGAGTTCAGCCCCATGTTCGTTAACGAGAGCCGTTTCAAGGGGGCCGACTTCCGAGACATACCGCTGCTCGCAAACCGCGAGGTGTGGCTGAGGAAGACGGTGATGGGCCCGGACGGCCAGCCCGAGCTCGACGAGGGCGGCCGCGCGGTCAAGGACACCGTGAAGGTCATGCCGGCGCAGCTCAAGGAGGCCGTTGACGCAGGGCGCTCGCGCTACCTCGCGGAGCGCGCCGAGCACGCCCGCCAGGCGAGCCGCGCTGCCGAGCACGAGGCGCCCCGCGCACAGCGAAGCGTCGAGAGATAGGGAGGCGGAAAGATGAACGCAGCGAAAGACTGCACCCTGCAGGAAAAGCTCCTCCGATGCGCCATGGCGCTCATCCTGGCGGCGGGGGCGCTGCTCGCCTCCGTGGCGGCCTCGCCCGCCTACGCCGCGCCGAGCACGGTAGACGTGTCCATCGGCGGCAAGATCCCCTACGGCGGCTTCGCCACCACGTGGATGAGCGCCGACGGGAACATCGCCTACTGCGCCGAGCCCTCGTCCCCGACGCCCGCGCCAGGCTCCTACTCGACGAGCCCCGTGCCGAGCGGCGACGTGACAGCGGCGATCTGGTACTCGTTCGGCTCTCCCGGCTTCGACGCGTCGATGTTCCCGAGTAGCTGGTACGACGGCGGCGGCTGGGACGACGCGAAGTACGCCGCGGCGAGCCATGTGCTCATCGCCTACGCCTACTCTGGGTCCGAGTCGGCTGCCACGCACGGCACGAGCGCCGAGTTCGCCTCCTGGGCGAAATCCGAGCTGATCGGCGGGACCTTCGCCAAGATGAAGGCGGGCGCCGGCAAGGTATCCGCCGGGTTCGAGGCGTTCTGCGTCAGGACCGGCGGCGGCTCCCAGACGCTCGTGAGCTTCAGCTGGTCCACGGGCGGAGTCAAGGTCGCCAAAACGGACTCCGAGGCGGGCGCGGAGCCCCAGGGCGACGCCTCGCTCGACGGCGCGAGCTTCTCCGTCGTTAACGAGACCGGCCGCTACGTGCTGGTCGGCGGCAAGTACTACGCCGACGGTGAGGTATGCGCCACGATCAAGACCGCGCCCGAGGACGGGTCGCACGTCGCCGCGACCGGCGCCGACGCACTTCCCGCAGGCAATTACCGCATCGTCGAGTCCGGCGCGCCCGAGGGCTACGACGCCAACGACGCCTCCATCACGTTCACCGTGAAGGCCGACGAGGTGCGCGACCTCACGGGCGACCCCGTGACCGACGAGGTCTTCCGCGGCGGCGTGCAGGTGACCAAGTCCGACAAGGAGCTGCAGGCGTCCGAGGCGCTCGCGGGCAGCGGCCACAAGGAGGCGCCTGGCGAGCACCCCGGCCTCGACGGGATCGAGTTCACCGTCACGAACCGCTCGGCGCACAAGGTCCTCGTTGACGGCGAATGGCGCGAGCCGGGCGAGGCCGTGGCCACGCTGACCACCGCATGGAACGACGAGGCCGGCGCCTACACCGCGCAGACCGCGGCCAACGCACTGCCGTACGGAACCTACGACGTGCGGGAGACGGCGACGAACGGGAGCTACCTGCTGACCGACGGCGAGCCCCGCGCCTTCGAGGTCCGCACCGGCGGCGAGATCGTGAGCGCCTCCGCGGACGGCGCCGCGCTCGAGTTCCGCGACCAGGTGGTGCGCAACGACCTCGAGCTCTCCAAGAAGAGCGAGGCCGACAACGCCGGCCTCATGGTCCCGTTCGCCATCGAGAACGCGGCCACCGGCGAGACGCACGTGCTGGTGACGGACCGCAACGGCGATGCGTCGACCGCGAGCAGCTGGAACAGGCACTCGAGGGACACCAACGCCAACGACGCCCTGCTCGGCCATGAGGGCCCGATCGTGGCCGCCGACATGGACCCGAAGGCCGGCATCTGGTACTCGCTCGGCGAGGACGGCTCCTCGGCGCCGGTCGACGACTCGCTGGCGGCCCTGCCGTACGGCGCCTACACCATGACCGAGCTGCGCTGCGATGCCAACGAGGGCCTCGAGCTCATCACGAGGAGCTTCTGGATCGATCGCGACTCGACGGTGGCCAAGGCCGTGTGGATGGGCCTCGACGACCAGGAGGGCCCGCGCATCTCCACCACGGCAAAGGACGGGGCGGACGGCGACAAGGACGTCTCGGCCGACGCCGAGGCCAAGGTCGTCGACGCCGTCGCCTACGAGGGCCTGAAGGCCGGCGAGGAGTACGAGCTCTCGGCCACCCTCGTCGACAAGGCGACCGGCGAGCCCGTGGCCGACGCCTCGGGCAAGCCCGTGGAGGCCAAGGCCGAGTTCGCCCCCGCGCTCTCGACGGGCAGCCGGGACGTCGAGATCTCCTTCGACGCGAGCCTGCTCGGCGGCCGCGACCTGGTCGTGTTCGAGAGCCTACGCAAGGACGGAGCCGAGGTGGCGTCGCACGCGGACCTCTCCGACGAGGGCCAGACAGTCCACGTCGCCGTCGAGGTGGGCACGCAGGCGGCCGACGCCGCCGACGGCGACCAGGTCATCGAGGCCGGCAAGGCCAAGGTCGTCGACACGGTGGCCTACAAGGGCCTCGTCCCCGGCGAGACCTACATCGCCGCGGGCACGCTCATGGACAAGGGCACTGGAGAGCCGTTCCTCGACAAGGACGGCAACGAGGTGACCGCGCGCACGCCCTTCGAGCCCGAGGCGCCCTCCGGCACCGTCGAGGTGACCTTCGAGTTCGACACCGAGGGCCTGGCCGAGGGAGACGAGCTCGTCGTCTTCGAGAAGGTCCTGGACTCCGCCGGCAACGTCGTTGCGGCCCACGAGGACATCGACTCCGCCGAGCAGAGCGTCGTCGTGGACAACCCCGACACGCCCGAGGTCCCCGAGGAGCCCTACGCCAAGACCGGGGCCGACGCCCCCGACGGAACCGGCTACGCAGTTGCCGCCGGCATCGCGCTGGCAGCAGCTGCGGGAGCGGGCGGAGCGCTCGCGTACCGCAAGCGCAAGGTGGCCGGCACACGCAAGGACGAGGCGGCTGAAGAGGCTGCTGAAAAGCCGGAAGAATAACGGCACGGCACCGACACCGAACCGGAGGCCCTGGGCGCTCGCCCGGGGCCTCCCCTGCGAACGGGGGAGGACATGAACAAGGGAAAAGCCGCCACGGCGCTCGCCGTCATCGTGGCGTTGCTGGCGTTGGCGGTCCTCGCCGTCCTGCCGCAGCCCGAGAGGAACCCGTACGCGGTGCACGTGGTGCCCGCTGCGGAAGAGGGCGCTGTCGAGAACGAGCAAGAGGCGGGAAATGGAATCGACTGGGACGCCCTTCCCGCCTCCGTCGTCGCATGGGTGCGCGTGCCGGGCACGACCGTCGACTACCCGATCGTACGGGGCCGGCCGGAATCGCCCGACTTCTACCTCACGCACGACGCCGGCGGCGAAAGATCCGCGTGGGGCGCTCCCTACATCGACGCCGGGTGCGCGCAGGGCGCTGAGAGCCCGCTCGTCATCGTCTACGGGCACCACATGTCCGACGGCACCATGTTCGCGCCGCTCGCGCAGTACTCTTCGCGCGACTTCGCCGAGGGGCACCGAACCATCCGGGTCTTCACCCGAGAGAAGGAGATCGAGCTCGAGGTCTTCGCGGCTGACGTGGTCGACGCGAGCTCGGAGGGCAAGAGGACCGACTTCGCCGACGCGGCAGCGCTCGACGCCTACCTCGGGGACAAATTGTCCCGGTGCGAGGTCGTCCTGGAAGAGCCGTCGGACGTCGCGCAGGCCTGGGCCTTCGTGACGTGCAGCTACCAGACGAGCAACTCCCGCACCGTAGTCTACGCGAAGGAGGTGGAAGGATGGGATTCGCGCCCTTCGGAATAGGACTCCTCATGGGGCTCCTCACGCTCACGGCCTACGCCTGCTGTGCAGCCGGCGACGACGACCGGGATTAGCCTTCGAAAATCGGAATCGCAACCAAGCAGAACGATCAAGCCCCTCGCCCCAATGGTCGGGACGAGGGGCTTGCGCATGGTGAGATAATCTAGGGACATGGATAAACAGGGAGGTTGGTCATGGCGATCATCGATTGGGAGGCGGCGCGCCGCCGAGACGGATACGGGGCCGGATCCGCCGGCGCCATCCCGGAATGCGACCAGAACGGCTCCTCGCCGAAGGCCCTGGCAGCCTGGAACGCCATGAACGACAGGGAAAAGCGAGTCCTGCTCAACAACGCTTGGTGCCGCGACTGCCGCGACGCCAACGCATCGTTCGCTCCCGGCCACACGCTTCGCGCCGACAAGTTCGGAATCGTGATCGAAGGTAAATGCGCGAAATGCGGCTGCGCCATCGTCCGATGCAGCTACTAGGCGCCATCCCCGCACATCGCGTTTCCGCGGCGCAACAGCGCGTCTACGGAAACATCGTAGACCTGCGCCTTATAATGGGACGATGAGTTCTTAGAAAGGGGCGCGGTTGTGAGTTCGGATGATTCCCCAGCAAAAGCGGGGACGCAGGAGATTGCGCCTCCGGTCGACCGGTCGCCGCTCGCCCTCCTGAGTACCGCGATAAGGCAAAACTGCAATGAGGCGGACAACGCCATTGCCGACATCGTCAAGGCCGTGGAGCGGCAGGCTCCGGAGATGGCCCAGATCAGCAAGGCGACCGACAAGGGCTTCTGCCTTGTCGTCGACGCCTCCGACGAGACGCTCCAGGCCATCGACCGGGGCGACATCAAGCTGACGACGGACAAAATGGGCAACACCTTCGCCCAGATGAAGCGCTCGGACGGCAGATACGGCAAAAAGCTCCCCATCAAGAGAGAAGAGTTCTCTCAAGGAATCGACTCCGTGCAGGCAGCCAACGCAATGCAGGTGAAAGCCCTGCAGGAGTAGCTCGACGAGATCGCGGAACAAATCACGGTGATCGACGGAAGGGTCAAGGAGGTTCTCCGGGGCCAGCAGAACGACCGCATCGGCCTTTTCCGCAGCGGCATGTCGCTCTACCTTGAGGCGAGGGAGGTCTCCGACGAAGGACTGCGGAAGCTGCTAGTAGCCCAGTCCCTTCGCGCGCTTTCGGACGCCACAGCCCAGCTCGACCTCGAGCTGCAGGAAGACGTCGCGTATCTCTCCAACGGAGAGTACTGGAAGGCAAAGGGCAAGCGCGCGGAGCTGATCGACGAGAAGATGGCCTCCATCAACCGGTGCTTCCCGGTGCTGCACCAAGCCTCCGTCGCCCGCGCGGCGATCTATTGCGAGCAGGGCGAAGTCAAGGCCATGGCCTCCGCCCTTGAGGCCTACTCGCGCCTGATCGAGCAGACGGTCGGGTCACGCGCCGGCCTGCTCGCCGAGTTCGACGCATCGGATGACGGCACCGATCGAGGCGTCTGGCGCTCAAGGGCCGCTCTGCAGCTCGACGTGTCGGCGCTCAGCAAGGCGCTCTCCGCCCCCGAGAAGACCTTCTATCTCGAAGCGATAACCGATGAAAAGGAGGCCGCAGATGAGCTCGGCTAAAGGATGCCCTAACGGCGAATGCAACGCCCATAAGAAGAAGACCCTGTTCAAGACCTCGATGAACTACTGCCCCCAATGCGGGGCGGAGCTTGCCGCGGTATGCAAGTCAAGGGGATGCTACACGTTTCTGGACGACCCCTCCAAGAAGCTCTGCGCGCGATGCGAGGCGAAGCGCGCCGACAGGGTCGACGGAATAAAGAAAGCAGGCGCTGGAGTCCTCACAGTGGGCGGCGCGGTCGTCGGCGTTGCCGCGAAGATCGCAAAGAAATAATCGCCTAAAGACAAAGAGGCGGGCAAATTGCCCGCCTCTTCCTACATCACCCACTTGAACACGGCGCGGAACAGCCAGACGAAAAAGCCCAGCGTGACCTTTAGCGCCGCCATGAGGAACCTACCAAGCCTCTTCATCGACGTCGCCCCAATCTTCCTTGACCTTGCGGGCGCCTTCCTCGGCGCCCCCTTCCTTCTCTTCCGCGAGCAGCCTCGCCAGCTCGTCCGGCACGCCCGGGACCTCCGTCCTCCCCAGCGCGCACTGCAAGTCCCTAATCTGCGACTTCAGCGGTTTTGAGGGAGGACCCACGTGCTCGCGGTAGCATGCGCCGATCGCGGCCGAGTCGCACAGGAAGCCCCGCACCCGGGCGAACGCCTCGTCGCCGTCGACCAGGACGCGGCGGGCTTGGGCGAGCTCGGCCTCCGAGGCCAGCATGAAGCGCCACCCGCGGGACCTGCGCGCAGCCGGGATGCCGTCCGCGGGCGCGTCGGCACGCCAGTCGTCGCGCACCTGGTGCCAGTTCGCCGTGAGCCAGAGCCCCTTCTCGGGCTCCTCGCGCATCTCGAGCTCGAACTCCGTGAGCATGTTCGCGCCGGAGAACGGCGAGCCCTCCGTGAACGAGAGCGTGTCGAACAGCGTCGTCCTGCCGCCCTCGTACTCTATCCTCACCATCATCTCCGGCCCCTCTCCCTGCGATGCTCCTGCTGGGCCCGCTGGCGTTCGGCGGCGAGGATGCGCTGTTGCTCGTCCTCGCGGCGCCCGTCGCGCGAGCTTCCTTCGGCAGCACCGCGCCCGCGATCGTCCCCGTAGCGGGTTTTGAGCGGCATGAGCCCGTTCATCGCCATGTAGTCGCGCGCCGCCTCGAGTCGACGGTAGCCCTCGCCGCCCGCCTGGCCGCGACGCTCGAGCGTCGCCATCCTGAGACCGAACTCCTCGATGGACTCGACGTCGAACTTCGCGCAGGTCTCGAGCGCCGAGGAGAGCCTGCTCAGCTCCGAGAGGTCGTTGAGCTCGAGGGCCCGCTCGGCGGCCTCGCGGATGCGCGCGGCGCTCGCGTCCGTGGGACGGTAGGCGCCTTCGCGCTCGAAGCGCCGGCGGAGCATCTCCTTGCCGTAGACGAACCCCAGGCGCTCGCCGCTGACCTTCTTGGACGGCTCCTCGGCCAGGCTGAACACCCAGTCGTTCCGCCGCGCCTTGGCCGAGTTGTCGGCGACGTGCACGCCCAGGGCGTCGAGGACGCCGAGGAACTCCGCCTCGTCGCGCGCCGTGGTCTTGGCGAGCGCGACGCGGGCGCGGATGTCGCCGACCCACGAGTAGCCGCCCGAGCGCATGATCTCCTTCTCGGCCCGGCCCAGGTAGACGCTCCTGCGGCTTCTGGGCCCGCCCGCGCCCGTCCGTCCGCGCGCCTTCGACGGCGATTCGGGCGCCCGGTCGTTGGAAAGCCCCGACAGCCCGCGCTCGCGCGCCATGTCCTGCAGGTCTCGGTTGAGGTCCTCGGGGTGTTGGGTCTGCATGCGGTAGCCGGTGCGGAGGTTCGCGTTGTTCACGACGATGTGCGCGTGCGGTATGCCGCGGGCGTTGTCGTCGTGGTACACGATGGCGATCTCGTGGTCGCCGAAGTGCTTGAGAGCCCACGAGCACGCGAGCTCGCGCAGCGCCGTCAGGTCGATATCGTCGCCGGGGTCCGGCGAGAGCACGAAGTGCTTGAACGTCCGCGCGGGCTTTCCCCTCCAGGGGGCGTCCGTGCCGAAGGCGGCGCGCGTGGCGTCCATCTCGGCGTCCCAGGCGCAGGCCTCCTTGGCCTCGTCTCCCAGTGCGCCGGCATCGCGCTCGTCGTAGCTCAGGTTGAACAGGTCGCGCGCCAGGGCGCGGCCTCCCTTCTCGAGGTAGCGGCGGATGCCACCCGTCGAGCCGTGGCCGCTTATCGGCTTCAGGATCGGCATGGCGAGCCCTCCACGAGCGAGTCGGCGCCGATGCGACCGAGCTCGGCCGCCATCTCTCGGGCCGCGCCGTTCACGTCGGCGAGCTCTCGCTCGATCGTCGGGATGCTCTCCGCGACGAGGTCCCGGTCGACGTGCCCGTGGCGGGCGTGGAAGTTGATGAGGTTCATCGCGTGCACGGCCTGGTTGTAGTGGTAGCCCCACTTCGTGAGCTCCCGAGACATCGACCAAAGGGCCCTGCGGTCCACGAGTATGCGGTGCTCGTCTCCTGCGTTGGCCTCCGTCGACAGCGGTATGCGAACGAGGTAGCGCAGGTACTCCGACTTGCTGAGGCCGGCGCGCTCGCACCGCTCGCAGAGCGCGTCGTAGTCGCCTCCCTCCATGCGGAACGTGATGCGGCGCTCCTTGCCTTTGGCGGCGCCGGCTTCCTCTTCCATGGCGGATTCCTTTCCTCGGGCCCGCCGCGCGGCGGGCGCGTCTCTCTAGGGGCGCGGGGGATCCCCCGCAGGCGGCGGCCCGGCTCGGGCGCCGCCTCTGGGACCGGGCCTCGCGAAAGCGGGCTCCCAAACGGCCCGCGGCATGACGGGTCCGAGGCCGCCCGGTCCCCAAGTGCTATGGACGCCCGACGCGATGTCGGACGCCATAGGCTACTTGCTGGATTTCGGGCCTGAGGCCCTTCTTCGGACCTTCCGGGCCCCTGCGCCCGCCTCCACGTAGGGCGCGGTCATGAGCGCCATCTCCCGCAGCAGCGAGAGGTCGGCCGCACTCGGGCTCTCGGGCGGGCTCTCGAGGAAGTCGGCGACGAGCCTCGCGGCCTTGGCGATGCGCCCGTCGGGGCCGGCCTGGGCCTTCCCCTCGCTCCTCACGTAGTCGGAGAGCTCCCGCTTGGTGCGCCGCCAGGGCTCCATGGCGGCGTGCATCTCCGCCTGGCGCTCCTTCGGCATGCCTGCGAGCGAGCGCACCGCCTCGGCGCTGAGGTTGCCGCGGTCGGCCTCGGCGGCCCACTCGGGCGAGAGGTCCTCGGCGATCCGGCGGGCCAGCCTCTCCTCGCGCGCGATGGTCTTGCCGGAGACCTTGCGCCCCGTCTGCCGCTCGATGATGGCGGCCTTCACGTCGTCGACGCGCATGCCGGAAAGCGACGGGTCCTCGGAGCGCAGGCGCACGGCGTCGCCCCTGAGCGCCTCGGTCGCGGCGGCGCGCTCGGTCACGGTGAGCGCGCGGGTGAAGTAGTTCGCGGCGTGGAGCAGCGTCACCGCCCGCTCGTCGTCGATGCCCTCTATCACGCGGCAGGGCATCCTCTCGTAGGCGGGGTCGTCCTTGGCGAGCAGAGCGTAGGCTGCCTTGCGGCGGTGCCCGGAGACCATCTGCCACGAGCCGTCGCCGACCTTGCGCACGAGCGGCAGGTCGGTGAGGCCGTCCTCGCGTATGGACTCGGCGAGCTCGGCTATCCCCGCCGGGTCCATGGAGTACGCGGCGTTCGCCGGGTGGTCGGCGATGTCGGCCACCGCTATCTCGGACACCGGGTAGCGACCGCGGGTGCGCGACGCGCCGTCGAGGAGCCCCGTGATGGTGAAGCCCGCGGCCACCTGGCTAGGCGAGCTCACGGGACACCTCGTCTGCGAGCGCCTCGTAGTCGCGCGCGGGGCGGCTCCCCGGCTCGAAGGCCGCCACCGGCTTCCACTGCCAGCTGCCCTCGCAGACCTTGCTGCTCGCGTGGATGATCGTCTCGAACTGCTCGTCCGGGAAGAACCCGTCGAGCACGGCCGCGCCCGTGGCCTCGGCGTTGGTCATGCGGCCGGGCACGCAGGTGCGGAGAATCTTCCAGCGGGGCGTGGGCATGCGCAGGGCGTCCGCGATTGAGCGCGTCGCCTCCACGGTGAGCGCCGTGCCGCGCATCACGGTGGAGTCGAGCTTCACGGGGATGACGACCATGCCGCCCTCCGCGGCGGCGAGGTAGGCGTTGAAGGCGAGCCTGCGCATCACGGGGCTGCAGTCGATGAGGCAGACGTCGTAGGAGCCCGAGGCGTCGTCGAGCGCGAACTTGAGGCGCTGCTCGCGCAGGAGCATCTCGTTCTGGTCGACGAGATCGATGGTCGAGGCCACCACGTCGAGGCCCTCCCCGGCGGCGTAGGCGACCTCCTCCACGGGCGCGCCGCCGTAGAGCAGCTCGACCGATGTGCGCCGCTCGGAGGCGGCCCGGTCGTAGAGGCCGAAGAAGTCGGTGGCGGACGCCTGCGGGTCGAGGTCGACGAGCAGGGTCCGAAGGCCCCGGGCGGCGAAGATCGCCGCCAGGTTCACGGCGGTCGTCGTCTTGCCGACGCCGCCCTTGTAGTTGGAAATGGCTATCGTGCGCATGGGTCGCGTCCTCTCTAGCGTGGGGCGCGCCTCGCCGCATCCGGTCCGGCGCGCCCCGAGTCTCGGAGCGTCGGGACAAAACCGTACGGATTTGTCCGACAAACGGAGTGTACCACGAAAACGTACGGATATGTACGCTTTCGTGGTACAGGGGCGGATCTCGGGAAAACCCGGCCCCGGGAGCCCGGGGCCGGGCGCGCCGCCTAGGAGAGCGGCTCCATCTCGCCGAAGCAGTTGACGTGGTGGCGCAGGAGCGCTCGGTTCTCCTTGACGACCATCATCGCCACCTCGTCGAAGCGGACCGGGGTGTCGGCGTAGTCGTCGCCGTTGCCGGCGAGCCACGTCGCCGCCAGCGCCTCGCGCAGCCCGCGCGCCCTGTGGGCCTCGGGGAAGCCGTCCGTCCCGATTCGGACCGTTGCGTCGACGAAGACCAGGGTCCCGTCCTCGTCCACCGCCACGAGGTCGATCCCGCCGATGCCCTCGGGGCCCTGCCAGGCCTCGTCGACGATCTCGTAGCCCTTGCGCTCGAGGAAGGCCTTGACCGCGCCCATCGCCTTTTCCTTCATGTCGTTCATGTCTTGCTCCTTAGACTCTTAAGGCCCGCCCCTGTGGCGTGCCTTGCGTCGCGTGAGTCGCGTGCAGTGCGGGCGTGCCGGCAAGGGAGGAAGCGAAGTCGGACGTGGTTATAGGAATCTCCCGACGTCAGTTTTTCGCGTTGTTCGCGCGCGCAGCGCATGGGGCGAAGAACCCGAAAAAGTGTCGCGGCCCTTGCGGGCCGCCTGCCGGCGTGCGACCCTGCGCGTCCAAGGAGCGCCGGGGCGGGTTTCGGGTCGGAGGGGCGGAGGCGCGCGGCATGGAATCCGGCGTGGGCGCCGAAACCCTCCGGGCATGGGATGCGACCCGTCGGCGGTTGCCGGGCTCCCGCGGGGATTGACGACGACGTCGTGGCGGGGACGGGGGCGAGTTCCCGAGTCGCGGCGCTTCGATCCGAAACGGGACGGCATTTCCCGCGCCGCTTGCGGCCGATATGCGCACGGGACAACTGGCGGCGAGGCGGCTCTCCATGCGGAACGGCTACGGTGCTGCGCAATACGTCCGTTGAGAGAAAGAGGTAAGGCGATGCTGGGATACGAAGAGAAGTTGGAGCGCATCGAGCTCATTGATGTTGTGTGCGATGCCGGGAGGCTGGCGAGGGGTCTGGACCAGTTGCTCGAGTCCCTGGCGCACGCCGACCAACTGGACCCGCTCGACGTCGAGGGGATCCTAGCCCTGAGGTCGATAAGCGAGAGGTGTGCAGATCGTATCGGCGACGCCATGCGCATCCTGGAGGCGCAGAACGAGGTTCTCTACGCCGAGGAGCGGGCAACGACCAGGGTCAAGGCGCTAGGCGCTCTTCGGCTGTAAATACCCCGTAGAAACGATATTCATCAAGCGGTTCGCGCCTCTCTTGTTTTTCGTCCTTCTGGAAACACGGCGGTGCACTATGGCGTACAATTACAATGTATTGCACATTGCAAACATTAGGATGGACGATATGGGCTACGCCGATATGATCCGCAATGACGCGAATTCCACCGACATAAGGGAGTATCTGGTGAGTGGCGACCAGACCGCCATCACCATCAGGATTCCCGACACGCTGCGAGATGCTGCTAAAGAGGCGGCCGCGTTAAAGGGCACGAGCCTGAGCGCCTACGTCCGCGAAAGCCTCATCAAGGAGCTCACGAATGGCAGATAGCGAGCAGAAGTACAGCCTCTCTTTCACGAGCATCGGCGCCCGCAGGTCCGAGACCGTGGAGGTGGCCAGGGCCTACGTCGACTGCCTTGATTGGACCGAGGTCAGGCGGCGCATCGTCGAGGACAACATCATCAGCCTCAACAAGGAGAGCACGCGCAAGCGCGTGGGCAGCGAGCTCGTTAAACGCCTCAGGATGCTCGACACGGACGAGATGGCATTCTTAGCCGACGCCGTCGACGACGACCAGCTCGCCATGATTTGGGTCGTCATCTGCCGCACCTATCCCGTCCTGCGCGCGTTCTCGACCAACGTCGTCGCCGCGCGCTTCTCCAAGATGGTGCCCGACGTGCCGCGAACGGCGTGGACGGCATTCGTCGACGAGGAGTCGATGGACCACCCCGAGCTTGCACGCCTTACCGACAAGTCGCGCAAGCAGCTCGAGATCAGGGCTTTTGGGATGCTCCGCGAATGCCGCCTCCTCGACGACGCCTACAACATAACCCCGCTCTATCCCTCGCCCCGCTTTGCGACGCTCGTTCGCGGGCGCGCACCGTGGGACATCGAGCTATTCCCGAAGGCAGGTGTCCTATTGTGACCCGGAAGTTCGAGCATATCGGAGCGCCTGAAGCGCGCTCCTTCATTGTGGAGCGCCTCTCCGATGACGCACTGCTCGGCCGCAAGGGCTTCACCATGCGGCAATCGACCTACGTCCTGCCGTATCCGCCGTCCCAGAGGTCCTATGCTCGGGACCTCGTGGCGGCCGTCTGCGCCGACGACCTGCCCAACAGGGGCGTTCGCGCCGCACAGGTGAACCTCTACGACATCGTCCTCGACTACCTTGATTCGCAGGGCATGTGGGAACCCCTTTGCGAGGCAGAGCAAGCCGCCACGCGAGATGAGCTGATCATGATGCTGCAAGACACTATCAGCGTCACAAGCGTCATCAAGCCCGCCGTCGAGAGGCTCATCGGCGAGGCGGGGTGCGACATCGCATTCATCACGGGCGTCGGGGAGACGTTCCCCTACGTACGCACCCACACGCTGCTGGGCGAGATTGATACCGATACACCGATCGTGCTGGTGTTTCCCGGCGAATACCGCCAGAACGCCGACGGATCGACCTCTCTTGACATACTGAACATCCCCTCTGACGCGAACGGCGGCTACTACCGCGCGACGAGCGTGTTCGACCTTTAGGAGGCAATCCCATGAGATACGAGGACATGTACGAAAAGCCGATCGACAGGCCAATCGACGCGGTCGTGAAGGCCTCCAGCGTCGAGCACCTCGCCAACGAGCTTGACGAGTATGTCATCACCCCCGAACTTGCGGGGCATCTCGGCCGCTTCTTCGACGAGTACAACGACCCCGACGCCACCGGCAACGGAGCGTGGATCGCGGGCTTCTTCGGCAGCGGCAAGTCTCACTTGTTGAAGATCCTCGCCGTGATCCTGGAGGACCAGGAGGTCGCTGGCAAACGGGCCATCGACTACATCCTGCCCAAGCTTGAGGACGACCCCGCGCTGCGGGGCGCCATGGAAGTGGCCCGCACCCGCCATCCGAGCGAGTCGATCCTCTTCAACATCGACATCATCGCGCCCAACCAGGGCCGCACCGAGGCGGGAGGTCTCCTTGCCGCCTTCATCAAGGTATTCAACCGCCATTGCGGCTACTTTGACGGCGACCAGCAGCATATCGCCAAAATGGAATATGACCTCGATCGAGAGGGACTGCTGGACGCATTCAAGGCGAGGATCGAGGCGGCAACCGAAAAACCGTGGGAGGACGTCCGCAAGGCGGCGCTCCTTTACGGCACCAAGATCACCGCGGCTTTCGACGAGGTGTGCGGAAACGAGCCCGGAACCAACGGCAATGTCGTAAGCTACTACCAGCAGACCTACAAGCCCGACATCCACGCCTTCGCGCTGCGCGTAAAAGAATACATCGACGCGCACGGACCCGGGTTCCGCTTGAACTTCTTCGTCGACGAGGCCGGCCAGTACATCGCCAAGGATTCAAACCTGATGACCAATCTGCAATCCGTTGCAGAGGAACTCGCCACCGTGTGCGACGGCGCTTCATGGGTGGTTGTCACCAGCCAGGAGAACATGGAGGACACCATCGGCCAGATGACCGACAGGTCCGCCAACGACTTCTCCAAGATTCAGGCGCGGTTCAAGGTCAAGATGCAGCTCACGTCCAAGGACGCCAAAGAGGTCATCAAGCAGCGTCTTCTGGCCAAGAGCAACAACGCCCTCCCCGCCTTGGGCGCAATGTACGACAGGTACAAGGACGACTTCCCGGTGCTCTTCGACTTCGCCGACGGCTCGAAGCGCTACGTGAACTACAGGGACGAGGACGATTTCGTGGACACGTACCCCTTCGTGCCCTACCAGTTCGAGCTCTTCATCTCCGCCATGCGCGGGCTTTCCGACTACAACGCCTTCACCGGCAGGCACCACTCGACGGGCGCGCGCTCGATGCTCGGAGTGTTCCAGGAGGTCGGCGTCGAGCTCAACCGCGGAGATGGCTCGACGGAGGGCCAGGACCTGGCGACGTTCGATTCGATGTTCGAGGGACTTCGCAACTCGCTGAAGAGCGAGGTCTACGGCGCCATCAGCACCGCAGAGACGAACCTCGCGAACATGCCCATAGCCATCCGCGTCCTGAAGGCGCTCCTGCTCGTGAAGTACTGCAAGGACTTCAGGGCGACGTCGGGCAACCTTCGCGTGCTGCTGTACGGGTCCTTCAAGCAGAACACGGCGACGCTCGAGCAGGAGATCAAGGACGCGCTAGCCGAACTCGAACGCCAGCTCTACATCCGGCGAAACCCCAACTCCAACGTCTACGAGTACCTCACCGACGACGAGAAGGACATAGAGAAGGAGATACGCAACACGGAGATCCAGACCTCGGACGTGCGCGACAAGATCGGCGAGGCGTTCAAGGACATCGTAGGCGCTTCGCGCGCAGCATACGAGAACGGCGCTTTCTCCCATGCTTTTCCCTACAACCTCAAGGTGAACGGCGACGCCATCGGACGCGGGGGCAACGACCTGACCCTCGACATCGTGACCGACGCCCCCTCCGGCATTGCCGACATCCCCGCCTCGGGCCCCAAGACGCTCACCGTCGCGCTGCACGATCCCAACGCGTTCCTCAACGACGTCGCCATGTTCGTGAAGACCAACAAATACGTGAACCAGGCGAGCGGCACGGGCGAGGTGCGCGGAACGATCATCTCCGACAAGAGGGCGATGCTCAATGGGCAGTCGCGCAAGCTCCGCTCCGACCTGGAAGGATTGATCGGGGAAGCCCGATTCTACGTCTCCGGGGTCGACGTCACCGAATCCGTGAGCGGCACGGGAAAGACCGCGATCGAGTGCGCCATGGGCGAGCTCGTGCGGCGCAGCTACACGGGCTTGCAGCAGATCACGCAGAACTACAGCGACAGCGACGTCTACAACAGCTGCCTGCCCGCCCAGACGATCATCGATCTTCCCCTGCCCGAGTACGCCCAGACCGTTCTCAGCTGGATCGGCCTTATGGGCTCGGGCTGTTCCGTCACCGTCGGCGGCGAAGGCACGGCGAGCCTGGCTGCGCATTTCACAAAGGACGAGTACGGGTGGCCCGACGTCGCCGTCCGCAATGCCGTGGCGACGCTCTACGCCGCCGGACGCATCGAGATTCGCAAGGCCGGAGCGCTGCTTGAGGGCTCCTCCCTCGCGCAGGCGCTCAAAACCGGCCGCGACATGGAAAAGCTCGTCGTCTCCAAAGTCGAAGCCGTGCCACCCGAGCGGCTCGCAAAAATCAAGAGCGCATACAGAAATCTCGTGGGCACCAATCCCGTCGGCGGGGACGCCAAGACCATCGCCGGCGAGCTGGCATCCCAACTCGAGCAGGAGGTCCCGACATTCCGCGACGCCCAGGGACGTGCCTCGGCCTATCCCTTCGCCGCGGAGTTCGCCGAAAAGGTCGGAAAACTCGACCACGCGCGCGGCGCCGTGAGCGGCGACTGGAAATGGATCGTCGACCAGTTCCCCGAGAGCGCGGACGGCCTCACCGAGGCAAAGGCAGATCTCTCAAGGATGAAGCAGTTCATCGAAGGCTCGCAGCTCGCTGCCAAGTGGAACGAGGTCAGGGAGTTCGGCGAGAGCGGCCTTTCCGAGATGCGCGACCTCGGCATCGACGTCCCCGCCGAACTCGAGGGTGCGCTTGCGGTCGCGGGCGACCCTGAATGCTACAAGTCCCGCGAGATCCCCCGCGCGGCAGGCGCCGTCAGGCGCGCAAAGGACGAGATCGACCGCGCAAGGGAGAACCTGCGCGCCGGCGTCGCCGAAGAGCTCGACGAATACCGCGCCTCATTCGAGAGCACATGCGACCTCAACGCTCTGCCAGAGGAGAGCCGACACATGTTCGTCGAGCTCTTCGAGCGGGCTGCGGACAAGCTGTCGGTAGAACGGTCGCCGCTGCGCATCCGGACCTTCCTCGAATCGTTCAAGAGGGACAATGCCGCGAGGATAGTCGCACTCCTGAACCCGCCCGAGCTCGAGTCCTCATCCGAGCCGGATGCCGCAAAGACCGATGAGACGGGCGGCGGCCCACAGCCCGAGCCCGCGCAGCCGCAGGCACCCAGGACCTGCGAGCTGAGCTCCCTCCGCGTGGGCGCCTACAGCAGGCCGACCATTAAGAGCAGGCAGGATGTCGACGACTATCTCGAGGCGCTGCGCGCCGAGCTCGAGGCTAAAGTCGACGACGGAATCATCGTAACGAGGTAGGACAGTGGACATCGACACACATGAAATAGAGGACAGGATCAAGGGACAGTTCGACCTCGGCCACGCAACGCTGTTCTGGGAGGACGAGCCCGGCGAGTACGCCGAGATCGTCGATACCCTCGATCTGGGCAACGGCGCGATCGTTGACGTGACCGGTGCGGAGCTTTCCAGCAAACGGACGATCCTTCGCGAACGGCCGGCCCGCAGCATCGTAATCTATCGTTCCGGCCCCAAGCCCCGCCCGCAGGATGACTTCCTCTACGACGTGAAGCTCGCCGCGACACCCTTCACGTGCAAGATGGAGGGAATCTGGGCGAGCGAGTGCGACGTCCCCATGCCTCTCGCTGCCGTGCTTGGCGAGCACAGCAGCTTCTTCAACTCGAAGGAACGCCGCGGCGCCCTCGCCGCGACCCCGCTTCCCAAAGGCGACGAACGCGCTCTGCGGCTGGCGATGCTCGCGGCATGCGCGGGGTCGAGGGCCGAGGCCCCGCGCGACGCCGTGCGCGACGTGGTGAAGAGGCTTCTCGTGGATCTGGGCCGCGGACAGGGCAAGACCCTGCGCACTATCCGCGAATGCGGGCTCGCAGCGACGCTCTGGTCCGAGGTGCTCGAGGTCGTGGGGTACGCCGCGCCCGCCGGCGAGGACCCGACCCCCGAGGACCTAGCCCTCAGGATGCTCAAGGCCCGTTGCGCGAGCCTCATACACGATGGCGCGCCCCTCAAGGCGGACGCCTCGCGCATACTCGCCGACCTCGCCGCGAACAGCCGCACCCGTGATTCGTACGACGCGCTGGCACGCGAGTACTCCGATGCCGTCAGCTCGTCGGTGCCGACAGGCGAGCGCACCATGGAAGCCGTCGGCACCGACGACGCCGTCCCCGTCTTCGATGACTGGATCGTCGCCGACATGCTCGGCCGCGCCCTCGACGGCACGTTGCGTGCGGCGGACGCCCGCGCAAAGCTGAACTCGCGCCTGCACACCCACTGGTTCGAGGACTATGCCTGCCAGTACGAGGCCCTGGCGGCCGGAGCCGCGGCGCTCGAGGGAATCGAGGCCTACAAGGATGCCCGCACCACCATGACGACCGAGAGGGACATCTTCGAGGCGTATCGCACCGACTGGCACCGCATCGACGGAGAGTACCGCCGATTCGTCGGCGCCATGCGCAAGGCGCCCGCAGGTTTCAAGAGGAGGGCCGGCGAGCTCGTGTCTCAGGTTGACGACGCGTATGGCAAGTTCCTCGTCGACCTCACCGACCGGTGGCAGCTGCACCTCATGGACGCAGGCACCTACCCGCCCGCGGACATCCCCTCGCAGGCGGATTTCTTCTACGAGAAGGTGGAGAAAGAGTTCCCGAGAGCAGAGGACGGCAAGCGACTCGGAGTCATAGTCTCAGATGCGATGCGATACGAGGTCGGCGCAGACCTGGCGGCGCGGGTCGCCAGCGGAGCCTTGTCCTTGGGCCGGGCCCGCGCGGGCGCGGGCTGCGAGGCCATGGCCTGCATGCTGCCCAGCTACACGCAGCTGGGCATGGCCGCACTGCTCCCGCGGGGGCCCATGACGGTCGACCCGGCGACTGAAAACGTGCTGAAGAGCGGCGACGCCACAGACGGGCTCGCCAACCGACAGAAAGTGGTGGAGGCGACGATGCCGGGAGCTAGGCTCCTCCAGGCATCGAGGGTGTTAGAGGACGGTCTTCCACCCGTCGAGGACGCTCCGCTCGTGATGGTCTATCACAACGCGATTGACAAGCGCGGGGACTCCCGCGACACCGAGGGCGAGGTCTTCGCTGCCTGCGAGGACGCCATCTCCCAGGTGGCGAAGATGGCCGGCGAGCTCTTGCGCGCCGGGTGCGGCAAGGTGATCGTGACCGCCGACCACGGCTTCCTCTACCAGGACAGGGAGGTAGAGGAGTTCAACTACGCCGCAGTCGACGGGCTCTCGGACCTTACCCGCGCTCCCAGGCGGGACATCAGCCATGGCAGGAGGTACGTCATGGGCACGACTCTGCCGAAGAGCGACATCCTCATCGAGTACTCCTCGGCGGAGCTCTCGCTCGACGGTGCGGGCAGGTTCGCCTTCCCCCGCGGCATCACGCGCCTTCGCCTGCGCGGCAGCGGCGCCCGCTACGTCCACGGGGGTGCCTCCCTGCAGGAGAATGTCGTCCCGGTGGTAACCATACAACGCGTCGACAGCCGCCGCGCCGCGGAACGCACCGGGGTACAGGGCTTCCTCACCGGCAGGCCCTCCATCACGGGTTCGACGGTAACACTCGACGTGTACCAGACGGAACCCTGCTCCGTGAGGGTGACCCCGCTGACCGTGCGCGTCGGCCTCTACGACCCCGATGACGCGAGCCGCCTCCTTTGCGCAGAGGTGCAAACGCTCGAGCTCGCGAGCGTTTCGCAGAGTTCCGAGGAGCGTAAGACCCGTGTCACGCTCCACGTGACCGACGACGTGGACGACTGCGCCGCCGCGGTGCTCAGGATAAGCGCGCGCGTGGGGAACACCAACCAGTTCGACGCCGAGTGGGAGCAGCGGCTCTCCGTGAACCGCGCGTTCGGCAACGACTTCGACTTCTAGGACGGCAGAGATGGACTCCAACAAGATCAAGAACCTGGCCTTCGGCGCCCGCGACGCATTGCGCGCCGAGGTCGCCGCGAGGATCGACTCCGTCCTGGAGTCCGGCAGCTCCGAGCGGCTCGACCTGCCCGAGAAGGTCAGGAGGCTCGAGGCGACTATCGACGACAAGGGCATGGACGCCGTCGTCGAGTCGACGGCGTACACCTGGTTCAACCGCCTGTGCGCGCTGCGCTTCATGGATGCGAAGGGCTACACGCCCGTCCCCGTGGTGACGCCGCGCCCGGGTGCGACCCAGCCCGCGATTCTCGCGGACGCCGCCCAGGGCGTGTTCGACCCGGACTTCGGCTTCTCACGCCTGGTGCGTGACCGCGTGCAGAGCGTCCTCGCCGGCGGTAGCGGTTCCGGCGCAAACCGCACCGAGGCGGCCTATGGCGAGCTGCTGGTGGCGGTGTGCGACCATTATGCTCAGGCGATGCCCTACCTGTTTGGGGAGGCGGTGGCGTCGAGCCTCGTCATGCCGCAGGGCCTTCTCGCCGAGGGCTCGATCCTGCGCCGCATCGTCGAGGACATGGACGACGAGGAGTGCGAGACCGTCGAGGTGCTGGGCTGGCTCTACCAGTTCTACGTGGCGGAGCGCAAGGCGGAGTTCAACAATAAAGAGGACCAAAAGGCGGCCGCGGAAGATATTGCTCCCGCAACGCAGCTGTTCACGCCTGACTGGATTGTGAAGTACCTGGTAGAGAACTCCCTCGGGCGTCTCTGGATGCTCAACAATCCAAATTCAGCTCTTGCTGAGAAGATGGACTACTACATAGCTCCCGAGGGCGAGACCGAGGACTTCATTAGGGTCTACTCGCCTGAGGAGCTGACACTTTGCGACCCGGCGTGCGGCTCGGGCCACATTCTCGTGTACGCATTCGACTTGCTCTTCGAAATCTACCAGGAGGAGGCATACTTCCCGGAGGACATCCCGGCGCTCATTTTGCAGAACAACCTCTTCGGTATGGAGATTGACGGCCGTGCCGCCGAGATCGCCAAGTTCGCGCTCGAGATGAAGGCACGCGAGAAGGACCCCGGTTTCTTCGAGAAGAAAATCGACGCGAATGTGACGGTGCTCGAACCCGTCGCGTTTGAGCCTGGAGCGCTCGACGGTGTGGGCCCGATCGCGGGCGCGACCGAGCTGCTCGATGCCTTCGAGCACATGACCGAGGTGGGCAGCCTCTACGTGCCCGCACCCGGTGACATGGCCGCCGTGGACAACGCCATCGCGAGCTTCAGCGAGGACGACCTGATCGGGACGGGCATGCTCAAGAGGCTTCACGCGATGAAGAGCGTGCTCGAGGCGTTGTCGCGCAGGGTTGACTGCGTGGTCGCGAATCCGCCTTATCTGGGGAGTAGTCATTTTAATGACTATATGAAGGATTGGATTAGAGGTCGCTATCCGGATGAGAAGAGCGATCTATGCACGTGTTTTATCAAACGCGGCTTTAGCTTGGCAAAACCAAATGGCTATTCGAGCATGGTTACAATGCATTCCTGGATGTTTATCGATAGCTATAAGGCGATGCGAACCTATATTTTGAACAACAAATCAATTTGTTCGATGGCTCATTTAGGGACACGTGCTTTTGAGCAAATTGGTGGCGAGGTTGTTCAAGTTGCTGCAACCGTGTTTCTTAACGGAAGCTCATTGGCTAATGGTGTCTATTTTCGACTTGTCGATGAAACTTCGAGCAAAGCGAAGGCTGATCGTCTTGCTTCATTGGTTCGAGATGAAGCGGCGATTGGCCGTCATTGTACAAACCGCGATGCATTCAGAGCTATTCCTGGTTGCGTGATAGCGTACTGGTGCTCCGAAACAATGCTAGATACTTTCCGTATGGGTGAGAAGCTATCCTCTTACGGAACCTTTACCAAAGGTGTCGTTACTGGCGATAACCTTAAATTTCTTCGAGCTTGGTGGGAACCGTCTTACAACAAAATAGGGCTTGCCATTAACGACGCGGACCAAGCGGTTGCTTCTGGTAAAAAATGGTTCCCCTGCAATAAGGGGGGCGCGTTCAGACGTTGGCGCGGTAATAACGAGTATGTCATTAACTGGGAGGATGAGGGGCATGACATCTTTCTAACGGAGAATGCCGTTAAGCATCATCCCCAAACTTATAAGCGGGAACTTCAGTTTAAGACGGCTATCTCATGGTCCAGCATCGCAACGGATGCGGCCTCATTCCGGATGAAATCTTGCGATTTGGCCGAGGCGGCCGGAATGAGCCTCTACCTATCCGGCAACACGGGCAATTACCTACTTGCATTGCTAAACTCTTCGGTGTGTGGCGAATACTTAAAAGTTCTTGCTCCGACCCTCAATATCAAAATCTATTCCCTAGAGGGAATGCCGGTCCTTGGGATGAGTCGCGGCGGCGAAGTCGAAGATATCTCCAATACAAATATGGATATCTCTTCAGCCGATTGGAACTCCTTTGAAACCTCCTGGGACTTTGAGTGGCATCCGCTTGCGCCTTCTGCGCGTGAACGCGCTGAGCAGCTCTCTTATGGTATGAATTCTGATGCCCGTACGGCGTCCGTCTCGCTGATTTCGGAGAGGTTTAAACACTGGAGCGCTGAGTGCGACGAGCGCTTTAACCAGCTCAAGTCCAACGAGGAGCAACTTAACCGTATCTTCGCGCGCATCTACGGCATGGAGGGGGAGGTTCCCATCGAAGTGCCCGACGACAAGGTCTCGGTGCGTCGCGCCGACCTGGTGCGCGATGTGAAGTCGCTCGTCTCCTACGGAGTTGGCTGCATCATGGGTCGCTACTCCACCTTCGCACCCGGGTTGATCCTGGCCGACGCGCAGCAGACGGTGGATGACTTCAAGGCAAAAGTTCCCAATGCCGAGTTCCTGCCCGATGAGGATGCCATCCTCCCCGTGCTTGACGGCGAGTGGTTCGGCGACGACATCGTGGCTCAGTTCCGCAAGTGGCTTGAGGTGACCTATGGCGCCGAGGCGCTCGACGAAAACATCAGGTTCATCGAGGACGCCCTGGGCAAGGACCTTCGCAAGTACTTCGTGAAGGACTTCTACAAGGACCACTGCGCGACCTACCAGGTGACGGGCAGCGGTAAGCGTCCCATCTATTGGATGTTCGCGAGCCCCAAGGGCAGCTTCCAGGTGCTTGTTTACATGCACCGCTATACGCCGAGTACGGTCGGTCAAATTCTGACTAAGTATCTTCGCGAATACATTGAGAAGATCAACGCGAAGATCGGCCAGCTCGACCAGAGCGACCGCGCCGCCGACAACCGCCAGTCTGATAAGTATCGTGCGGCGGTGCACGAGCTCACCGATTGGGAGCGTACCGTCATCTACCCGCTGGCCAACGAGCGCGTGGACATCGACTTGGACGACGGCGTGAGGAAGAACTACAACAAGTTTCCGCGCGCCCTGGCGAGGGTCGCGGGCCTGAGCGAGTGGAAGTAGGGCCGAGAATGAAACGAGATATGGACCTTGTCAGGACGATTCTGCTTGCGCTGGCGGATTCTGACGAGCCTCTTTGGTCGACCGACCTTGTAACGGACGAGTATTCTCGCGATGTCATCGGATACCACTTCCTCATACTCGACGAAGCTGGCCTGATAATGGCGAACGTGAAACCCGCAGGCGATGATCCCTATTACATTGCAGCGGCATCCCGCTTGACGTGGGAAGGCAACGACTTCCTTGACGCTGTCCGCGACGAGTCGATATGGAAGCGGGTGCGCTCAACCATCGGCAAGATAACCGGCGGCGCATCCTTCGAGGTGTTCAAGACGGTCGCCTCTTCGCTGGCGCTCGATGCAATCAAGTCTTCGCTGTAGGAGCTTACATGGACGATCTAGACAAGAAACTCAACGACGTGTTCACGGGATACGTTGTGCGCAAGGACCTGGTAAAGCTCGTGAAGGGCAACGCGGCGGTTCCAAGCTACGTGCTGGAGTTCCTCTTGGGGCAGAACTGCGCCACCGACGACGAGGGGCAGATCGAAGCAGGCGTGGAGCGCGTGCGCAGCATCCTGGCCAAACACTACGTGCAGCGCGCCGAGGCGGGCGCCATCCGCAGCGACATCAAGCAGTCGGAGTACAAGCGCATCATCGACAAGGTGTCCGTCACGCTCAACGAGAAGCGCGACGCCTACGAGGCCACATTCGAGAACCTGGGCGTGAGCAAGGTACTGGTGAGCTCGGACACGGTGAAGAAGAACAGGCGCCTGCTGGTGTCGGGAGTATGGTGCATCGCGGACTTGGCCTACGAGCCCAATGAGGCGCGCGACGAGTCGCCCTACATCCTGATGAACCTGAAGCCCATCCAGATGAGCCGGTTCGACTTCGAGGGCTACGTGGAACGGCGCTCGCGCTTCACTGAGGACGAGTGGATCGACGTGCTGATACGCTCCATAGGCCTGGACCCCGCGCAACTGGGACGGCGCGCCAAGCTGTTCCAGCTTACGCGACTGGTGACCTACTGCGAGCGCAACTACAACCTGGTGGAACTGGGTCCCAAGGGTACGGGCAAGAGCCACGTGTTCAGCGAGTTCAGCCCGCACGGCATCCTCATATCGGGCGGCGAGGTGACGCCCGCGAAGCTGTTCGTGAACAACTCGACGGGCAAGATTGGCCTGGTGGGCTACTGGGACTGCGTGGCGTTCGACGAGTTCGCCGGCAAGAGCAAAAAACCCAAGGCCGACATCGTGGACATCATGAAGAACTACATGGCCAACAAGAGCTTCAGCCGCGGCATCGAGCAGGTGACCGCGGAGGCGTCCATGGTGTTCGTGGGCAACACGAGCCACGACGTGAGCTACATGATCAACCAGACCGACCTTCTGGACGACCTGCCCGCCGTGTATCACGACCCGGCGTTCATCGACCGCCTGCACGCCTACATCCCCGGCTGGGAGATGGACATCATCCGCGGCGACATGTTCTGTAGCGACTTCGGCTTCATCGTGGACTACCTGGCCGAGGCGCTGCGTGCTATGCGACCTATGGACTACTCGGGCGAGGTCGACCGGTTCTTCGAGCTTTCAAGCAGCATATCGACGCGCGACCGCGACGGCGTGGTGAAGACCTGCGCTGGCCTGATGAAGATCCTGTTCCCCGGGCGCAACGAGACCGCCGAGGAGGCGGCCGAGATCGTGGAGTTCGCACTGGAGCTGCGCAAGCGTGTGAAGGACACGCTCATCCGCATCGACGAGACCTTCGAACGCGTGGACTTCGCGTACCGCCCCAAGGCGGGCGGCGAATGGAAGCATGCGGCGACGCTTGAGGAGCTTGACTACCCGGCGACATATCATTCGCTGGACAAGGTGCCGTGGGAGGCGCTCGATGGGGATGGCGGAGACGTTGCGTTGGGAGATTTCGGTGAAGAGCCTGTTGAGTCATCTGTAGCGAACGAGCCCGTGACAGATAACGAGATCCGGGGAGTCGAAGGGTCGCAACCCACCGCCGCGCCCGATCTGGGAGCGCGCTCTGCCTCTTCCGAATCGGCCGCAAATACGAGACCCGTTCCGAAGCCTGGGCATCTTGCGCTGCGCGAGAACCAGCGCGGCGTATCGTACGAGAAGCTGTTCGGCGCGTATCTCGACGGGGCTCATGAAATAAAGATAATCGATCCTTATGTAAGAACATTTCACCAATGTCGCAACGTCATGGAATTGCTCGAAGTGGTCGTACGTCATTTCAAGTACGATGCGCCTTCGATCAAGGTTCATCTGGTAACGGCGCCCGACGAATACCCCGATTCGAAACAAGAGGACTATCTGGAGCGAATCAAGGAATCAATGATGCCCCTGGGGCTCGATTTCACATGGAAGATTGATGAAAGCGGAGCGTTGCACGCACGCCACCTCAAAATCGACAACGCATGGGACATCTTGCTCGACCGGGGTCTGGATATCTGGCAGCGCTTCGATAGCAATGACGCCTTCAGCATAGAAGGCCGTATGCCCGAATTACGTCGCGTGAAGGCCTTCGAGGTTACGTACATGAAGGTTGGGTAGCTATAGCTGAAGGAATCATTCAATGTTAAAGATGTGCTGAAAACGAAATCAGACCAGCTGAGGGCGTCACTTGGTCTGCAGCTGGGTCATCCCGTATCTCAGGGTGATTTGTGCGAGGGAGAATGGCTAGCCTTCCTTAACGACTTTCTTCCGAAACGCTACGCTGCTTCAAAGGGGTTTGTTTTCGATAGTACTTACGTACAGTGTTTTCTGATAAAAAACGGTAGGTGCGTTGCTCGCAGCAAAGAGTTCTTTATCAACGTTGAATAGCGAGTTCAACTAACGCCCTGGCATCGACTTTATAAGCTGAGATAACGTTAAGGGAAAGATATTAAGGAATACGAGGATGGACGCAGGAAAATCTACGATAAGCGGCGTGTTCAACGGATCGCGCCTGCTTGAAATACCCTTCTACCAGCGCGCGTACGTCTGGGGAGAAGAGCAATGGGGGCGCTTTCTAGGCGACATGGAGTTTGTCACGGCCTCCAAGCGGCCCTATTTCCTGGGGTCCATCATCCTCAAGCAGGCCTCCTCCGGCAACACCTGGTCCGAGGTCTCCGAGATTCGCACCGTCATCGACGGCCAGCAGCGACTCACGACCATGGTCATCTTCTTCAAGGCGCTCTGTGCGAAAATCGACGCCGATAGGCTGTTCGAGCGAGATTTCGTCCTGGAGACCGGCGAGGTCGCCTTGAGGCACGGCAAGTACGACCGGCAGGATTTCGAGAAGGTCGTCAGCGCCACGGGCCGCGAGCCCGTCGAGGGCTCCTCGTCCATTGTCCTTGCCTACAACTACTTTCTCAAGAACATCGACCCAGAGAAGGTCGACAGGAACACGATCAAGTCGAACGTCCAGTTCGTCTGCATCGACCTCACCGAGGGCGAGGACGAGCAGCAGATATTCGACACTATCAACTCGCTCGGAGTGCGCCTGACGACGGCGGAGCTTCTCAAGAACTACTTCTTCAACCGCGAGAACGAGCAGGCGTTCAAGGAGTGCTGGGAAGACGTCTTCGAGCCCACGGCTGAGAAGAGGGAGTATTGGGAGCAGGAGGTCGTTACCGGGCGCATCAAGCGCACGCTCGTCGACCTCTTCTTCGACGCATTCCTCCAGATTCTGGTCCAGGACAAGAGGCGTGGCGTCACAACCGAGGACAAGCTCTTCTATTCGCGTACTTCGAACCTCTTCCAGTCCTACAAGGATTTCATCGACAGGTACTGCAACGGCAACAAGGTCGAGATTCTCGACAACATGAAGGCGTATGCCGAGGTGTTCGAGTCCACGTTCGACCCCGGCTACTGCGACGCGGACATCCCCTCCACGCCCGGCGTCGAGCGCCTGAACGTGCTGATATTCGGCCTCAAAAACTCGACGCTCATCCCGTACGTGCTCTACGTTCGCAAGAACGCAGAGCCTACGGGCGAGGAGTCCGAGGTCTACGCCCTGCTTGAGAGCTATATCGTCCGCCGAACGCTGGTTCAGGCGACCACGAAGAACTACAACAGGCTGTTCACCTCGCTGATCCTGAACGAGGTGAAGGACGCGGAGGCGCTGAGGAAGGTCCTCGAAGCCAATGACGAGGCGACGACATACATGCCCGGCGACGCCGAGGTTCGAGCGGCATTCGAGGAATCGTGTCTGTACAACCTCCAGTCCAAGGGCGTCCTCTATCTGCTGGAAAGCGCTATTCGCCCAGGCATGAGCAGCACGGCCCTGCTCGGGTTCAACCAGTACACCCTCGAGCACATGATGCCCAAGAAGTGGCGCAACAAATGGGGAGCCCTCGACGATGAGGCTGCCACGCGAAGGGACCGGAAGCTCCTCACGCTCGGCAACCTCGCCATCATCACGCATTCGCTCAACGCCTCCATCCGCGATGCCGATTGGCCCACCAAGAAGCAGGGAAAGGGATACAAGGACGGCCTTGCCCTCTGCGCCGCCGGCCTTGCGACCATGGCCGGCGCCCTGGAGAAGGAGTCTTGGGACGAGGGCGATATCGCCGATCGCGCCGAATGGCTTGCGGACAAGGCGTTGGAGGTCTGGCGCTAAACCTTACATGCGCCCCATCTCGAAGATGCTTGCGGTGTCGGAGCCCGCATCCATGACGGATGTTGCCGGCTCTTCCAAAGGCGAGGTTTGCGGTGTCGCTTCCGTCACCGGTGCCTCAACCCCCTCGCCGAGCGCAAGGAAGAACCTCATCACCAGCTCGATCCTCTGCTGCAGGGACCCGCTCAGCTCGCCGTAGGAGGCCGCCAGCCGTACTTCCTTGGCCAATTCCGCCATCGAGTCCTTCAGCGCCTTCTGAACGCTCACGGAGGGCCTCACCTCAACCTGGGTATCTGTGAGCTTGGCGATGATGTAGTCCTGCCTGCTCATGCCGCTCCAGGCAGCCATCTCGCATATGAGCTTGCGCTCCTCGGGCGTGCAGCGGAACGCCATCGTCTTGCTGCGCTTGCGGGCGCTGTTCTCGCACGGCATCCTTCTTACCCCCTCGCCCCGTCGAGCGCGGCGGCCATCTCGTCCTGCTTCGTGGGGAACAGGTGCGCGTATCGGTAGGTGATGTCCACCGCCTCGTGGCCCATGCGCTCGGCGATGGCCAGCGCGGAGAAGCCCATCTCGATCAGCAGGCTCACATGGCTGTGGCGTATGTCGTGTATTCGGATGCGCTTCACGCCCGACGCCTTGCACCCGCGCTCCATCTCGTGCGCCAGGAAGTGCTTGGTCACGGCGAACAGGCGCTCGTCGGGGGCGACGTCGTCGCGCATCTCGATGAAGTCCGCCATCTCGTCGCGCAGAAAGGCGGGCATGACGATCGTGCGCACCGACTTGGGCGTCTTGGGGTCGGTCACGGTGTCCACGCCGTGGAGGCTCTGGTACGACTTGTTGATGCGCAGCCGCGAGCTATCCAGCATGAAGTCGGACGGCGTGAGCGCCAGGAGCTCGCCGCAGCGTATGCCCGTCCAGTAGAGCAGCTCGAAGGCGTGGAACGACAGCGGCTTGTCCATGACTGCCTCGCTGAACATCAGGTACTCGTCCTTGGTCCAGAACTGCATCTCGCCGCCCTTCTTAGAGCCTATCTTGTCGACCCTGCGCACCGGGTTGTCGGTGAGGCCGTAGTAGCGCTCGGCGTGGTTGAAGATGGCGTTCAGTTGGTTATTTACCGTGCGCAGGTACGTCGGCGCCCAGGGCTTCCCGTCGGCGTCCCGGTGCTCGGTGAGCTCGTTTTGCCACCTGATGACGTCGATCGGCCTCACGTCGCACATGCGCATGTCCCCGAAGAACGGCACGAGCTTGTCGCTGATGATGTACTCCTTGGTGATCCACGTGTGCTCGCGTATGCGCGGCTTCACCTCTGAGGCGTACACCTCGACGAACTCGGAGAACGTCATATCCATGGCCCCGCCGTTAAGGCTCTTGAACTGGCTCTCCCACACTGCGGCCTCCACCTCGGAGGAGAAGCCGCGCTTCGTCTTGTGGCGCTTCGAGCCGCGGGCGTCGCGGTAGTAGCACTGCACGTAGAACGTGCCGTTGTTGCCATCCTTGTACACGGGCATGTCAGTCCACCTCCGGGAAGTACAGGGCGTCGAAGACGTCGCTCCGAACGCGCCCGCGGATAACCACGCGCCCGCGCGCCTCCTGCTCGGCGTTTATCCTCCTGATCACCTCGTAGGCGCTGCCTTTCTTGATCCTCAGCAGCTCCGCGACCTCGTCGGCGTCCAGCATGTGCGGCCTCGGCGTCTTCGCCACCTTCTCGTCCATGGCTCCTCCCATCAATAGCGTACGGATACGTACGGTTTACAGATTGAGAGTAAACGTACGAATCCGTACTGTCAATAGAATTGCGTACATTTGCGTACGCTGATAAGATGTGCTGGTACGTAATTCCAGGAGGAGGGCGCATGTCCGTAGGCGAGAACATAAGGCGGTACCGCAAGTTGCGGGGCATGACGCAGGCGCAGCTCGCCGAGGCCGTCGGCCTGACCGAGGGGGCCGTGCGCCACTACGAGAGCGGCATCCGAGCCGTGAAGCCCGAGCTGCTCGAGTCCATCGCCGCCGCGCTCGACGTGTCCGTGAACGCGCTCAAGGACTACGGCGTCGAGACCGCGGGCGACCTCATGTCGCTGCTCGTGCGGCTCGAGGACTCCTTCGGCATCGTTCCCGCAGCCGACGGCTCGGGCCTCTCCCTGAACCCCAAGGCTCCACGCGCGCCCAAAGCCGCGATGGCGATCGAGCTGTGGGCCGAGAAGCGCGCGCAGCTCGAGAACGGCGAGATCGACGCCTGGGAATACGAGGACTGGAAAGCCTCGCTGTAGCGGCTCCCCGCATATCGCAATCAACGAAATCGAATCAGGACGGCAGGCTAAGCGCCGAGCACCACGCGCTTCCCTGGTCTGCTGAGTTTTTACTCCCCGTTGCATGCGGAGGCGTTTCCGGCGTGCCTGGGGAGTAAATGCCACGGTGGCTTACATGGCAGCACACGGCGGCATGCCGCGGCATTTCCCCTGGATACTCCCGTTTCCATTGAGACGGCGAGATTCTTTACTCCCCATTAACCACCTGGGGAAACGCTGTGCGAACACCGCCTAAAAGCCCATTGAGTTCGATTTGAGTTTCACGGGCCCCGAATCGACCTCGTTTCGTCCTCGGGGACAAAAACCGCGAGTCTACTCACTTGGGATAAATCCTTACTCCCATTCCTCCGAATACCGTCCCGTGCCTTGTTGTCTTGAAACACGGGGAGTAAATAGCGAAATCGCAGGTGAAAGGGAGTAAAAAGGCAAAGAAAAAGCCTCCGTTCCAACATGGGAACGGAGGCTCGATAATCGGTTTTACTCATCAATGTCGCTGGTGGCTTTGCCGTGACTCTCATACGGAACGAAACTCAGCGGCACAGTGCGGCACTCAAAAGTGCAGGTCAAAGCCCTGTCAGCTTACTCCCACTCAATCGTCGCGGGGGGCTTGCTGGTGATGTCGTACGCTACCCGGTTCACGCCCGGGACTTCGGCTACGATGCGGCTCGACACTCGGGCCAGCACTTCGTAGGGCAGCTTCGCCCAGTCTGCCGTCATCGCGTCGCTCGACTCCACGGCTCGCAGGATGATGGGGTAGGCGTACGTCCGCTCGTCGCCCATGACGCCGACGCTCTTCACGTCGGGCAGCACGGCGAAGTACTGCCATACGCTGCGTTCGCTGTTGCGCTCGCCGGTCTCCTCGTACACGCGGACGTTGTAGGCGTCCAGCTCCTCGCGCACGATAGCATCGGCGTTTTTCAAAATCTCCAGCTTCTCGCGCGTCACCGTGCCGATGATGCGGATGGCCAAACCCGGACCGGGGAACGGCTGACGATGCACGATGTGGTCGGGCAGCCCCAGCGCCGTGCCCAGCGCACGCACCTCGTCCTTGAAGAAGTGGTCGAGCGGCTCGATCAAATCGAAATGCACGCCGTCGGGGAAGGGGATCAGGTTGTGGTGGCTCTTGATGGTCGAGGCCTTGCCGCCGGTCTTGCGCGCGCCGCTCTCGATGATGTCGGGGTAGATGGTGCCCTGCGCCAGGTACTTCACCGGCCGGCCGCCCTCGGCCAGCTCCT
>OGGQ01000444.1_pt1 | contig 60196 bp, 65 predicted proteins | sample 1571191 | NCBI WGS metagenome assembly OGGQ01 (sample SAMEA2582061, study PRJEB24529) | metagenome | biome: Human gut stool | place: China | collected 2011
CGCCGTCATCCGGCGGTGGGGTCTGGTTATCGTCACCCTTTTCGCCCTCGCCATCTTCTACCGGTGGTGGGGTGGGCAGGTTATCGGCGGCAAAGCTGACCTGCGGCACAGTGGCCAGCAGGGTTAGGGCGGCGAGCAAAGCAATCAATAATTTTTTCATAATATTCATCCTTTCTGTATTGATTCGTAGCTACAATTTAAGCTAAGCACATTTTTTACTTTTTGTCAACGTAGCGTTTCACGACACATAATCATGTGTCATGAAACGCTTCTTGATTTTTAGAATAACAAGTGCTAAACTGTAGATAAAGGAGCTCCTGCAAGAATATTCACCCAAGACGTATCTCGAAAGGAGATTGGCAATCAAGGTTTTTAAGAGAATATTCGTATCCGTTATGCTTACTGGTATGTTGGCAACGATGGGCATTTCGTCTTTTGCAGCTAATATTCAGCCGCGGGGAGCGATATGTGACAATTGTGGTCTTGGGCAAATTGTAACAAGAGTTGAGTATGGAGATTGGTCATCTGGCGTACTTGTATCCTGTATACACCAAGGAGCGGACCCAACTTAGAAAGATCGGAAGAGAACAAGGAGTGTCACATATCACTACGAGTGTACAAGATGTGACTATGAGAGCGAAAAAAGCACTACTGAAACAATGTATGAACATGTTGGTTAAATAAGAAATTTAATGCTTGGGGGAGATGCGTTTTATGAAAAAATGTAGTAGATTTTTGGCAGTATGTTTTTTGATTCTTATCGCATCAATGAATGTTTCTGCAATTTCTACATATCCCCAAGAAGTAGCAGATTATCTACCACCGATTGTAGGCAAATGTGAAAATTGTGGTCATCAAACATTGAGAGAAATGCTTTCGTATGGTCAATGGTTTGACGCAGGTCATTCAGATTGTGTTCACGAACAATCAATTCCGACAGACAGAGATAAAAAGGAAGGTCGCCTGGTCATTCACATTCAAATGTGCTTTGATTGCGGTGCAACTGCTACTGAAGAAGAAATTGAATACCAATATATCCATGAGTACGATCAAGACAGAATTATGTACGATTTATAGTTTTTGATTCCTGTCACCTCACCCAAGGACAGGAAAATCGTCACCACAAAAAAGGAAGAAGGCCATCCCCGCCCGGGGATGGCCTTCCTGTTTTTTTCTTCTATTCCTATTAGAACAAATTAAAATCCAAATTCTTCGAGATGTGCTCCAGCACCTTGATGCCGCCCACGCTGTTGCCCTTCTCGTCCAGCGACGGGCCGAACACGCCGATGCCCATCCGGTCCACCAGCGCCGCCGCGATGCCGCCGCCCACGCCGCTCTTGGCCGGGAAGCCTACCGTCATGGCAAACTCGCCCGAACCGTCATACATCCCGCAGGTCAGCATCAGCGCGCGGATGGCCTTGGCGCTCTCCGGCGGGATCAGCTGCTCGCCCGAGCCCGGGCAGGCACCGTGGTTTGCCAGCACCGCGCTCATCTGCGCGATGTCCACCGCCGTCACATTCACCGAGCACATCCGGAAATAAAAGTCCAGGCACTCCTCCACGTTGCCCTCTAGGATGCCGCTGGCCTTCAGGTAATATGCCAGCGCCCGGTTGCGGTCGCCGGTCGCCTTCTCCGAGAGGTAGACCGCCTCGTTTAAGGCGATCGCCTCGTTGCCGCACAGCTTGCGGATGAAGGCAAGAAAGCGCTCGAACTTCTCGTCGGCGTTTGCCCCGTCGATGCAGTCAGCCACCGTGATCGCCCCCGCGTTGATGAAGGGGTTGAAGGGTTTCGTTTTGGTCTCCAGCTTGATGATCGAGTTGAACGGGTCGCCGGTCGGCTCCACTCCCACCTTGTCGTGGAAGAGGTAGTCCGCGCCCTTGTCGCTGATGGCCAGAATCAGCGAGGCCAGCTTAGAGATGCTCTGGATGGTGAACGGCACGCGCGAGTCGCCGCACTCCATGATGCTGCCGTCCAGCCCCACGACACAGACGCCCAGATGATACTTGTTCACCCGGGCCAGCTCCGGAATGTAAGAGGCCGGTTTGCCGAATTTGATAAAGCAGCGCCCATAGTCGAGCGCGTCCTGCAGATGTTCCTGTGTGAGCATGAGGAATCTTCCTTTCCAAAAATAAAGCGGTAGAATATAAGCCGCTGTTTCTATTGTACAACAGATTGTCAGGAATGCAAGAGGGAAAACAGAAAATTTGTCCTGCTTTTTCGATTGATGCTGAAAGCGCACAAAAAAGGCCGCTGCCCAAACGGGCAGCGGCCTTGCAGTTTTTGGAAACTTAGATGAGAGCCAGGGTGTCTCTTGCGATGGCAAGCTCTTCGTTGGTTGGGATAACCATAACTTTGACCTTGGAATCGGCAGCGGAGATAACCTTGTTCTCGCCTCTGGTGTGGTTGGCTTCCTTGTCGATCTTGACGCCCAGGTAGCCCCAGTATTTCTCGCACAGCTCTTCGCGGATCTCGATGTCGTTCTCGCCGACGCCAGCGGTGAAGGCGATTGCATCAACACCGTTCATAGCAGCAGCGTAGGAGCCAACGTATTTGGCGATGCGGTAGGTGTAGGCGTCCAGAGTAACTTTAGCCAGGTGGTGACCTTCCTCAGCAGCGGCAGTGATGTCGCGGCAGTCAGAGGACAGGCCGCCGCTCATGCCCAGCAGGCCGGACTTCTTGTTGAGGATGTTCAGAACCTCATCAACGGTTTTGTTCTCTTTGTTGCAGATGTACTGTACAACCGCCGGGTCGATGTCGCCGGAGCGGGTACCCATGATCAGACCCTCCAGAGGGGTCAGGCCCATCGAGGTGTCGACGCATTTGCCGCCGATCGAAGCGGAAACGGAAGCGCCGTTGCCGATGTGGCAGACGATAACTTTCGCGTTCTCCGGATCCAGGCCGCCGAATTTGATCGCCTCTTTGGAGACAAAGCTGTGGCTGGTGCCGTGGAAGCCGTAGCGGCGGATGCCGTACTTCTCATAGTACTCGTGCGGGATGGCGTACAGGTAGGACTTCTCGTCCATGCCCATGCCGAAGGTGGTGTCGAATACAGCTACGTTCGGTTTGCCCGGGCAAACTTTTTCACAGGCCTCGATACCCATCAGGTTGGCAGGGTTGTGCAGAGGGCCCAGGTCGAAGCACTCGCGGATAGCAGCCTTGACATCCTCGTTGACAACGATGGATTTGGTAAACTTGGTGCCGCCGTGGAGCACGCGGTGGCCGATTGCATTGATCTCATCGACCGATTTGATGACGCCGTGTTCTGCGCTGGTCAAAGCGTCCAGAACCAGCTGTACAGCTACGGAGTGGTCCGGCATTGGGGTCTCAACAACATAGTTGTCTTTGCCCGGTACTTTGTGGGTCAGGACAGAACCGTCGATGCCGATTCTCTCGCAGAGACCCTTGGTCAGGACCTGCTCGTTCTCCATATCAATCAGCTGATATTTCAGAGAGGAGCTTCCGCAGTTCAAAACAAGAATTTTCATTTCAAATTCCTCCATCATTTTTTAAAGCCTCCTGCGCGAGAAGCGGGCCAGAGGCGGATTGACACTCCTATACACTTACTATATTATTATATTTAGAGAAACTTTTCAAGAGAAAGACGGCAATATTTTTGGCAAAGACGGGAATTTTCGCCCATTTTCCCGAAAATCGGGCGAAAAACGGCTTCCAGCTCGCCAAAAGAGGTTGCGGCTCACCCGGACAGGAGGCATTTGATATGAAGACGGCAGCCGTCATTGCGGAATATAATCCCTTTCACAAGGGCCATGCCTGGCAGCTTTCCCAGCTGCGGCAGCGGGGCGCTAGCCACATCGCGGTGGTGATGAGCCCGGACTTTACCCAGCGCGGCACGCCGGCCATCCTGCCCAAACGGGTGCGCGCGGCAGCGGCCCTGCAGGGCGGGGCGGATCTTGTCCTCGAGCTGCCGGTTTGTTACGCCTGTGCGGGGGCGCAGGGCTTTGCGTTTGGGGCGGTGCAGCTGATCAGGGCGATGGGCTGTGTGGACTGGCTCGGCTTTGGCGCGGAGGACGCCGACCTGGCCCTGCTCGAGCAGGCCGCCAACGCCCTGGAGCACCCGCAGGTGCAGCTTGCCCTCAAGGAGGAACTGGCGGCGGGCATCACCTTCGCCAAGGCGCGGGAGCGCGCGGTGGGGAGGGTGTTTGGAGAGAGGGTGTCGCAGATTCTGCAGCAGCCGAACAACATCCTTGCGGTGGAGTATCTGGCGCAGCTGCGGGGGCTGTCCCCCGAGCGACGTCCGCAGGCGGTACCGTTGGAGCGGGTCGGCAACGCCCACGACGGCGCGCCGGTGCAGGGCTTTGCCTCGGCCAGCTACCTGCGGGGCTTGCTGCTGGCAGGGGAATGGGAGCAGGCGGCGGAATATCTGCCCGACTTTGCCCTTGCCCTCTACCGGCAGGCGGCGAAGGAAGGCAAGCTTGCCCGGATGGAAAACGGGGAGCGCGCGGTGCTTTCCGCCTTGCGGCGGATGAGCCGGGAGGAGCTGGCGGCCCTGCCCGACCTTTCCGAGGGGATCGAGAACCGGCTGTATGCAGCGGCGCAGAAGGCCTGTTCGCTGAAGGAACTGTACGAGCAGATCAAAACCAAGCGTTACCCGCTCTCGCGGGTGCGTCGGCTGGTGCTGGCGGCCTTTTTGCAGATACCGGCGCAGGTGCATCAAACCCCGCCGCCCTATCTGCGGGTGCTGGGGATGAACGAACGGGGCCGGGAGATCCTCTCCCGCATGAAGCGGACCGCCTCGCTGCCGGTGTCGGTGAGCCTTTCGCGTCTGGCGCAAAGCTCATCCGAAGCGTCGGCGCTTGCAACCTTGGAGGCCGTCTGCGCCGACCAGTACGGCCTGTTCACCGAGCGGATTTTCCCCTGCGGGCTGGACTACAGCGAGCCGGTGGTGAAGGGGTAGAACGAAAATGAACCGAATAGAGACAGAGAGTTTCTGTCACACACGTTGCAGGACGGCAGATTTTAAATCTGCGAAATCTACCTTTTGGGGGCTAGGTCGAAGCAGCGAGTTCAGGCTGATTGTCTTTTGTGCGCTGCAGGGCAGCAATGAAGGAAAAATTGTCATCAGCAATATGGCCGGTAAAAATTCGGAAAGGAGAAAAGCAACATGGAGATTATAGAATTACAACAGCGTCCGCAGGAGCTGATTGAAAGGCTGTTGACCGTCTGGGAATCCTCTGTCCGGGCGACCCACCACTTTTTATCGGACGCCGAGGTCGAGCAGATCAAGCAGTATGTCCCGCAGGCGCTGAGCGAGGTGGCCCACCTGTTTGTGGCGCAGCAGGGGGAACAGCCGGTGGGCTTTATGGGAATCGAAAAGGACTCTCTGGAAATGCTCTTCCTCGCCCCGCAGGCGAGGGGCAAGGGGCTGGGAAAACAGCTCCTGCAGGAGGGAATTGCGCGCGGGGTGCGCAGGCTGACGGTCAATGAGCAAAACCCGCAGGCGCGTATCTTTTATGAGCACATGGGCTTTCGGGTTTACAAAAGGACAGATTGCGACGAGCAGGGCAATCCCTACCCGCTGCTCTATATGGAATTGGAGGAGGACAAGAAATGATGAAGAAAATATTCTGTGGCTCGGCAATAGCCTTGCTGGGGACCATTTTTTCGGTCACGTTCATCGTGATGGCGACAATCAACAGGGTATATAGAAGCGGCGTGTCTGGATTGTGGGGGCTGCTGTTGGGATATGGTGTGGCGCTTCCGTTTGTATTATCCTTAGCTGTTGTGGCAGCGGGGATTGGATTATGTGTCTGGGGCATACTCGAAAAGGAAAAATAGCACAATTGTTCGGACTATCAAAAAATGGATGGAGGGAATACAATGCTTGAAAAAATGCCGTCTCAGTCGAACTTGGAGGAACTGCTCGGGCTGTCCTTGTCTGAAGTTTGGCAGGCACTTTGCTCAGCCATCGATGAGAAGTATGAGATGGAACAGGTCTGGAACAGCGGCGGCAAGAATTGGGACTACGAATATAAATATCGCAGAGGCGGCAAGACCCTTTGCAGCCTGTATGCAAAAAGAAATTGCGTTGGGTTTATGGTGATCTTTGGAAAGGACGAAAGAGCAAAATTTGAGGAGATAAGAAGTACGCTTTCCGACGCCGTTTGCAGACAGTATGATGAGGCAAAAATTTACCATGATGGAAAATGGGTCATGTTTGAGCCGACCGATACGGCAGAATTTGATGACTACATGAAATTGTTGGCGTTAAAGCGAAGGCCAAACCGGAAATAAGAATTCTGGCTTGCTGGCCTTTTCCACAGATTTTTAAGATCAGGCAGGAAACTGGTTCCAGTTTCCTGCCTGATCTCTGTTCCGGCTTCCTGACTTTTCTACCCCATCAGCCACCGCACCGCCGCCGCGCTGGCGACAAAGCCCATCAGGTCGGCGCACAGCGAGGCGGGCGCGGCGTAGCGGCTTTTTTTGATGCCCGCCGCCGAGCAGTACAGGGATATGGTGTAGAAGGTAGTCTCGGTCGAGCCCATCAGCACGCTGGCAATCTGTCCGGCCTGGCTGTCCGGGCCAAACTGGGAAAGAATATTCTGGAACACCACCAGCGCCCCGCTGCCGGACAGTGGCCGCAGCAGGGTCAGGGGGATAATCGGCTCCGGCAGTCCCAGCAGGCTGGCCGGAGCGCTCAACGCCCGGGACAGCAGCTCCAGTGCGCCGGAGGACTGGAAGACGCTGACCGCCAGCGTCAGCAGCATCAGGGAGGGGAACATATCCAGCACCACCTGCAGCCCCTCCCGCACACCCTTGGTAAAGGCGGAGAGGAGATCCACCCGCTGGACAAGCGCCCCCAAAAAGACCATGCACAGCACCAGCGGCACAATGAGGTTGGAGAAAAAGCTCATCGGCGGCACCCCCTTCGGGCACAGGTGCCGGGATGCGGCCGGGCAGAGAGCGGGGAGAGGCGAGCCATCGCCTTGGCGGCGATTATCCCGGCGGTCAGCGACAGCGCCGTCGAGACCCAGACCGCGGGAAGAATCGCCATCGGTTCAGCCGAGCCGGCCTGCAGGCGCAGCATGGCCGCGGTGGTCGGGATCAGCTGCAGCGAAGCGGTGTTGAGCAGGATGACCAGAATGCTCTCGTCGCAGGCAGTCTGCTGGTCGGGAGCGCTTTTCTGAAACTCCTGCACCGCCCGGATTCCGGCAGGAGCCGCCGCCGCGCCCAGCCCCAACAGGTTGGCGGCAAGGTTTACGCAGACCGCCTGCGCGGCGGCAGAATCCTTTTTGATACGGGGGAACAGCCGCGAGACGATGGGGGAAAAGAGGTTGGAGAGGGCCTTTAAAAGTCCGGCCTGCTGGGCTACCTCCATCACACCGCTCCACAGGCAGATGCCGCAGCCGGTGGCGACGGCCAGCTCCACCGCTTTTTGTGGGGAGGCAAGCAGCGCGGAGCACACCGCGTCCAGTGACCCCTGCAAGATGGCGGTAATCAGAGAAAAGGAAAGAATCAAGACGATCAAAAATCCGAGCACAGCATTGCCCCCTTGTTTTGATAGGATGTGACACCCCTCGACAGAGGGTAATGAAAAGTTTACATTTTTCACGCAAAGTTTGCATAACCCGCCACCGAATACAATTGACAGAAACTGGAAAATAAAGTATATTTATCATAAAAAGACGAATCCGGAAAAGAAAAGGGAGTTGGTCAAGATGAAAACGACCGGAATTGTCCGCAAGATAGACGAGCTGGGAAGGGTTGTACTGCCGATCGAGATGAGGAAAACGCTGAATCTTCAGATCCGCGACGAGGTGGAGATTCAGATGCAGGATAAATCCATCGTGATCAAAAAATACGAGCCGGAAAAGGACAACCGCTGTGTCTTCTGCGCGTCGCAGGAAAATCTGCAGCAGTTTAAGGGCAGCTGGATCTGCAGCGACTGCCTGCAGGAGCTTGTGTCAAAATAATTGGAAGGAACTGGGGAAAAGGGAAGAACTTTCTCTCAAAAAAATATGTGCATCGCCGGATGAATAGAACGCGGCAATCGGTGAAAAATAACATTGTCCTCAAAAACGATAAGGAGATGTTATGATGCTTGATAAACTTGTTTTGGCATTGGTCATCATCGGCGCACTGAACTGGGGCAGCATCGGGATCTTTCAGTTCGACCTGGTGGCAGCTCTGTTTGGGGGCCAGGCGGCTTTGCTCAGCCGCATTGTCTATACCCTGGTGGCCCTGGCCGGTGTCTGGGCGATTTCCTTCTTTTTCCGCGACACCGAGGCCAGCCACGAGACAGCACGAGAACGACATATATAGAAAAAATCCCCGCCACAGATTGCTCTGCGGCGGGGATTTTTTTGCACGTGTGGGAAAGAGATTTATTTCTCCTTGCGTTTGCACAACAGATTCTTTAACTTGTACATATTGGCGGCGCGGCGGCGCAGCGTCTTTTCGATGTCCACCTCGATGTGCCCGTCATCATAGACGATGATGCAGCTGCCCTCCTCGGCGTTGGGCGGCAGATTCTTGCGGGGGATGGCGTCAAAGCCGCCGGCCGGCGTCTCGCAGACCACATACCCCTCCTCAAAGCGGTCGATAATCAGTTCTTTCATCGTGTTTCACCTGTTCCTTTTTTGAGATTACGGTTTTTCGGTGCGGACAGAGATGGTTTCTCCGTCGCTTGTGAAGGTGATGTTGCCGTCCAGATCGGTGCGGTAGTATTCGACCCCCATCGCCTCCAGCTTTTCAATCGTCTCGTCGTGCGGGTGGCCGTACTGGTTGCCGCGCCCGCAGGAGATGGAGGCGTATTCCGGCGTCACTGCGTCCAGATATTCCTGGCTGGAGGAGGTGGAGCTGCCATGGTGGCCCATCGTCATCACATCGCAGTCGAGATCGGCGCCGCTCTGCACCAGCATCTCCTCCATATCCTCCTCCTGGTCGCCGTTAAAGAGGAAGGAGCTTTCGCCAAAGTCCAGGCGGGTGACCAGCGAGGTGTTATTTTTGCTGTCGGCCGCCTGCGGGTCCACCGGCCCCAGAACGGTCAGCACTGCGCCGCTGCCAAGGTCGATGGTGTTGCCTGCGGCGGCGGTGAAGAGGGGGATGTCCTTTTCCTCGATGACGTCCAGCACGTCCTCATAGGTTTTGGTGGTGGGGATCAGATCGTCCGGCATCTCGCCGAAAAAGACCCCGCCGGGCACGTCGATATTTTCGAGCACGGTATCCATCCCGCCGATGTGGTCGGAGTCAGGATGGGTGGCCAGCACATAGTCCAGCTTGGTCAGCCCCAACTGCTTGATAAAGTCCAGTACCTCGTCGCCTTTGTCATTTTCGCCGGCGTCGATCAGCAGCGAATTCTCTTCGGTGGTGATCAGGATGCTCTCGCCCTGGCCGACGTCGATGACATAGACCTTCAGCTCGCCGGAGGCCGGCAGGGTTGGCGCGGGCGAGGTGGGGCCGCCGTAGAGGATGCGGTCGATAAAGTTCATGCACTCCTGCGCAAACGAGGTGTCGATGCCGATCATGTCGCCGCCAAAGGTGATGACACTCAGGATCACCGCCGCTGCGGCAAAGGCTGAGAGCACCCACTTGGGCAGGTTGTTGTTTTGTTTTCTGCGTCTTCTTTTTGCCATAAGGGATGGTTCCTCCGTCGATGGTGTGGTGCGGTCTTACCGCCGCTTCTGGCGCGGGGAGCGGGTGTCGTTGGTCAGCACGCCGTCGCGGGTGACCACGCTGCCCCGGCGGGAGCGGTGGGCCGGTGTCTTGGAACGGGCGCTGTTTGCCCGCTGGCCGCCTGCCTTTGCCGCCGTTTTGGGCGCTGCTGGCTTGCGCGGGTGGGTGCGGATGTATTCGCTGTCCGGCGCGACCAGACAGTCCGGTCCGTAGCCGATCAGGTCCTCGCGGTGGGCGTGGATGAGCGCCTCAATGACCGCGCGGCGGTTTTCCGGCTTGTAATATTGCAGCAGGGTGCGCTGGTAGAATTTTTCCTGCGCGCTCTTGGGAACGTAGACCGGCTCCATCGTCTGCGGGTCAAGGCCGGTGTAGAACATACAGGTGGAGTTGGTGCCGGGGGTGGGGTAGAAGTCCTGCACCTGCTCGGGACGCATGTGGTGGCGCTTTAAGTAGAGCGCCAGCTCCACCGCGTCGGCGATGGTGCAGCCCGGGTGGGAGGACATCAGGTAGGGCACCAGGTACTGCTCCTTGCCGATGCGCTTGGTCTCCTCATAAAAGCGCCTGCAGAAGCGGTCGAAGTCCTGGATGTGCGGCTTGCCCATCTTGTCCAGCACGTGGTTGACACAATGCTCGGGGGCAACCTTGAGCTGCCCGCTGATGTGGTGCTGCACCAGCTCCTGCAAAAAGGTGGGGTTGGGGTCGGCGTTGAGGTAGTCGTAGCGGATGCCCGAGCGCACAAACACCTTTTTGACCCCCGGCAGTTTGCGCAGTTTGCGCAGAATGCCGACATACTCCATGTGATCTACCTCCAGCTGCGGGCAGGGCTTGGGCGCCAGGCACTTGCGGTTCTGGCACAGGCCGTGCTTCAGCTGCTTTTTGCAGGAGGGGTAGCGGAAGTCGGCGGTCGGGCCGCCAACGTCGTGGATGTATCCTTTAAAGTGCGGGTTGTGGGTCATCTCCTCGGCCTCGTGGACGATCGATTCCTCGCTGCGGGAGACCACCTGCCGTCCCTGATGGAAGGTGATGGCGCAAAAGTTGCAGTTGCCAAAGCAGCCGCGGTTCTGGATGATCGAGAACTCGACCTCCTTGATGGCGTCCACTCCGCCCAGCGCCTCATAGGAGGGGTGATAGGTGCGGGTGAAGGGCAGGTCGAATACGCGGTCCAGCTCCTCCCGGGTGAGGGAGGGCATCGGCGGATTCTGCACCAGGTAGCCGGTGTTGGTCTGCTTTTGCACGATGGTCTTGCCGTAGACCGCATCCTGCCACTCGGTCTGGATCTGGTGGGCCTTGGCGTAGCTCTCCTTGTTCTCTGAGACCTTGTGGAAGGAGGCGCAGGTCACACTGTCCTTGGGGATCTCGTCCTGGGTGCACAGGTAGCAGGTGCCGCGGATGTCGCGGATTTCGTGGATGTCCTTGCCCGCCTTGAGCTGCTCGGTGAGCTGGGCAATTACCTTTTCTCCCATGCCGTACAGCAGCAGGTCGGCCTGCGCGTCGACGAGGATGGAGGGGCGCACCGCGTCGTCCCAGTAGTCGTAGTGGGCGAAGCGCCGCAGCGAGGCCTCCAGCCCGCCGATGACGATGGGGGAGTCCGGATACAGCTGCCGTAGCTTGCGGGAGTAGACGATGGTGGCGCGGTCGGGACGGCGGCCCGCCTTGCCGCCGGGGGTGTAGGCGTCGTCGCTGCGCTTGCGCTTGGCGGCGGTGTAGTGGGCGACCATCGAGTCAATGTTGCCGCCGGTGACCAGAAAGGCGTATTTGGGTGCGCCAAACTCCATGTAGTCCCGGTCGGAGACCGGCTGGGAGATGATGCCGATCGAAAATCCCAGCGACTCGATGACGCGGGAGATGATCGCCGCGCCAAAGCTGGGGTGGTCGACATAGGCGTCGCCGATGATATAGACAAGATCCAGCTGATCCCAGCCGCGCGCGGCGGCCTCAGCTTTGGTGATGGGAAGAAACTGAGAGGTCATGGATGCTCCTTTTTCGATTCAATGGGTTGGTTGCGGTTGTAGGACTAGTATACCACAAAACAGGGTGGAGCGCAAAACGTTTTTGTGTTTGGGAGGCGGGCAATAAAAAACCGGATACAGGAAACCCTGTATCCGGTAAAAAGTGTCTTTTGAAAAAAGAACTTATTTGAGTTCGATCTCAGCGCCAGCCTCTTCGAGCTTGGTCTTGATCTCCTCAGCGTCAGCCTTGGAAACGCCCTCTTTGATCGGTTTCGGGCACTCGTCAACCAGAGCTTTAGCCTCTTTCAGGCCCAGGCCGGTGATCTCTTTAACCAGTTTGATAACGCCCATCTTGGAAGCGCCAGCGCTCTTCAGGATAACGTCAAACTCAGTTTTCTCCTCAGCAGCAGCGGCAGCAGCCGGAGCAGCAGCAACAGCAACCGGAGCAGCGGCGGAAACGCCGAATTCTTCTTCCAGTGCTTTAACGAGCTCAGCAAGCTCAAGAACGGTCAGTTCTTTAACATTCTCAACAAATGCTAAAACTTTCTCAGAAGCCATGATAGTACCTCCATAATGTAATTTTCAAAATTGTTTGGTGGCGGGTCTATTGCCCGCAGCATAAAAAGGATGGATTATTCAGCGGCAGGAGCCTCAGCCTCAGCAGCCGGAGCTTCAGCAGCTTCTGCAGGAGCGCCAGCTTCTTCCTCTTTCTTCTCGCCGATTGCTTTGATCGCAACAGCCAGACCTCTGAGGTTGCCAGTGAGTACGCTGAGCAACATGGAGACAAGGCCTTCCTTGTTCGGCAGTTTGGACAGAGTCTCAACGCCCTCTTTATCCATCGGTTTGCCATCCGCAAAACCAGCCTTTACAGCGTAGGAGCTCTTGGCGCCCTCGATGTATTTGCAGATGATCTTTGCAGCGACGATCGGGTCATCGTTGGAGATGGCGATCGCGGTGGTGTTTTCCAGCACGTTGGAGATCTCCTCATATGGAGTATCCTTCAGCGCCAGACGGAGCATGGTGTTTTTAACAACACGGTACTCTACGCCAGCCTCGCGCAGCTCTTTACGAAGTTTGGTGTCGTCAGCTACGGTGATGCCCTTGTAATCAACCAGGACACCGGCAGCAGCGTTGGTCAGCTTGTCTTTGAGCTCGGCAACATACTGCTGTTTTTCGAGTAAAACCTTTTCGTTAGGCAAATCAGTTCACCTCCTGAAAAATGTTTGTGTGCAGCGCCTGGGGCGCCGCAGCGCGGATTCGATGCAAATCGCCGCTCTGAAAAAGCCCTGCGGCTCCTTCAGAAAACCCGAAAACTTAAAAAAGCCCTTTTTCCCTCAAGGAAAAACCCCGAGGCAAAAAGAGCAGATGAAAAGTCATATTCATGCTTTCTCATCATTTCCTCGGCAGGCTTCCTTTAAGCCAATGCTTGTCGCATTTGCACCTGCTGTCTTTGGAATGACAGCCCCTATATTATATCGAAGGCCGGACGTGCTGTCAAGGGTGGGAGGGACGTTTTTTTAAAAAGAACAGCAATTTTATGAAAAGTGCATAACAACGCCCTTTTTCTCCTACCCGCCTTACACGCAAATTTCATTTAAGAGGCTTTCGCGCGGGAGTACAGGCTCTTGTTTTTCCACTTCCCGCTCTTCCAGCGCAGCTGCATGAGCAGCCCGCGCAGGCATTCGTCCGCCGCAAAGGCAATCCAGATGCCCGGGAGTCCCAGCCCCAGCGGGACGGCCAGCAGGTAGCAGCCCAGCGTGGAGACAATCCACATCGAGAACACCGCCACCACCGAGGGGTAGACCGTGTCGCCCGCGCCGCGCAGGCCGTTGATGACCACGATGTTGAAGGTGCGCCCAAATTCCACAAATAGGTCAATGAAGAACAGAGAGGCCCCCGCCTGCACGATGACCGGGTCGGTGGTGAAGATCATCATCAGGTATTGGCGGATAAAGAGCGCACCGATGCTGATGGACATCGAGATCAGCAGCGACACCTTCAGCGAGTGCATGCAGACCCGGTCGGCCGATTCGGGATCGCCGTTGCCCATGTGGTAGCCGACCAGAATCTGGGCGGCCTGGGCGATCGAGTTGGAAAAGACGTAAAAGAAGATGACGATGTTGGAAAAATAGGTCTTGGTGATAAAGTCGGTGTCCGAGAGAAAGTGGAAGATGATTGAGGTGACGACCAGCTGGGCAACATTGTAATTGATGCTCTCAAAGGCGGAGGGCAGACCGACCAGCAAAATCTTCTTTCCCTCCTCGCGGGGGAAGGGCTTGAGCAGGGCAAAGATGCTGGGGGATTCCACCTGGGAAAAGAGCATGAAGCACAAGATGGCCACGCCGGCTACCCTTGCCAGGGTGGTGGCGATGGCGACGCCGCGCACGCCCAGCGATGGCAGGCCGAACAGTCCCAGCACAAAGGCGGTGTCCAGGATGGCGTTGAGCACGTTCATGATGGCGGTGACGTACATCGAGATGCGGGTGTATCCATGGCTGCGCAGGATGGCGGTGACCGAGTTGAGGATGGCCTGGGTGAAGATGAATCCGCCGACAATCAGCAGATACTCGCAGCCGTATTCCAAGATCTCCCCCTGCGCGCCCAGCGCCGCCAGCAGCGGGCGGTGAAACACCGCGATGAGCGCCGAGACAATCAGGCCGATCAGCGTGCTGAACAGCAGCGACAGCGCCGCAATCATCGAGGCGCTTTGCCGCTTTTCGGCGCCGAGGCTTTGAGAAATCAGGATGGCGGTGGCGCCGGAGATGATGCTGAACACCAGGTTGCAGATCGAGATGACCTGGTTGGCCGCGCTGACGGCGCTGGCGGCGACATCGTTGTACCGGCTGAGCACAAAGATGTCGATAAAGCCCAGCAGCATGAACAGCATATTTTCGATAAAGATCGGCCAGGTCAGGCTGAGCAGGTTCATTCGTTTGTCCACAGGAAATCTTCCTTTCATCATTACACAGATTGCCAGGATGCGCCGGCCGGCGCGTTTTTGGCCTTTCATAAGGTACAGCGAAACGAGCCGCCTGTCAATCTCTGTTGCCGGCTTTGGCCGCATTTTTCCCTTCCCTATAAAAATTAAAAAATGCGGGGAAAAGCCTTGTGCAAACAGCAAAGAAAAGGGGAGATAAATTTGTGAGAAAAATGCTTGACACGGAGAAGCAAAGCTGATATACTATAGTTAGTAACAGGAATCATTACTATTAAGGAGCAAAAGAGATGGCGACACTCAGAAGAAATTCACGTCAGCGGATGCTCGTGTATGACGCGGTGAAAGCCTCTCATGAGCATCCGAACGCAGAAGAAGTCTACCAGGTGGTCAAGCAGCAGCTTCCGGACATCAGCCTTGGCACCGTCTACCGCAACCTCAACCTCCTCGAGGAGATGGGGCAGCTCCGGCGGATCCATACCGGCACCGGCGGCGACCGCTTCGACGCGGTGATCACGGCGCATCCGCACCTGATCTGCACGCGGTGCGGCGGGGTGTTTGATCTGCAGTGCGACATCGACCGGGAGACAGAGCTGCTTAGACAAACGTTTGAACATGCGGGCGCACAGGTCGACGAGGTCCAGATCCGGGCCTGGGGAACCTGCGACCGCTGCAAAGAAGAAGGAACTCTATAAATTTAAAAACAAAAAGAAAGGCGGAATGAACTCATGGAACTCAAAGGAACAAAGACCGAAAAAAATCTGCAGGCTGCATTTGCTGGTGAATCCCAGGCAAGAAATAAATACACCTACTATGCTTCTCAGGCAAAGAAGGAAGGCTTTGAGCAGATCGCTGCCATCTTCACCGAGACTGCCAACAACGAAAAAGAGCACGCCAAAATGTGGTTCAAGCTCCTCAACGGCGGCATCGGCAAGACTGTAGACAATCTCAAGGACGCGGCTGCCGGCGAAAACTATGAGTGGACCGACATGTACGCCACCTTCGCCAAAGAGGCCAGAGAAGAGGGCTTCGACCACATCGCCAACCTCTTCGAAGGCGTAGCCGCCATCGAGAAGGAGCACGAGGAGCGCTACAAAGCTCTGTGCAAGAACATCGAGGAAGGCAAAGTCTTCAACCGTGAAGGCAAAAAGGCCTGGATCTGCCGCAACTGCGGACACATCCACTTCGGCGAGGAAGCTCCGGAAGTCTGCCCGGTTTGCGCACATCCAAAGGCATACTTCGAGCTCAGAGCACAGAACTATTAATCGTTTCAGAGCAAAATTCCCATCAAGCAAAAAGTGGAGCCGTCCGGCATGGACGGCTCCACTTTTTTGTGGCTGAAACGCCTGTGTCAAGCCGTACGGCTTGAGCATTTCAACGGCATCTGTTATGCTTATCTTAAGATGAAAATTTGGTGAAGGGGAGGAGATTGGATGAAAAAGAAAATGGTTGCATTGGTTTTGACGGCGCTGCTGCTGGGCGGCTGTGCGGGGAATCTTTCGCACAGCACCGACCTCACCTCCACGGTCAGCGGGGCGGTGATCGAAAAGGTGGATATTTCCGGCGAGAGCTACCAGCCGCAAAATCCAAAACAGAAGATTGCCGGCTGGAACCTCGAGCTGCTGCGGGAGAGTTTTTCCGGGGAAAACATCCTGCTCTCCCCATTGTCGTTGACGGCGGCGCTGGGGATGGCCGCCAACGGCGCGGACGGCGGGACCCTGACGGAGCTGGAAACCTTCCTCCAAACCGATGTGGACACCCTCAACCAGTACATGAAGGCCTACCTCGATCAGTTGCCCGGCGGGCAGGTCAAGCTGGCCGACGCCATCTGGCTGCGGAGCGATGACAGTCTGCAGGTGGAGGAGGACTTTTTGCGCGCGGCGAAAGATGGCTACCGTGCGCAGGTCTACCAGTCTGCCTTCGACAAGGGCACCCAGCAGGACATCAACGCCTGGGTCAACCAAAAGACGGATGGCATGATTCCAAGCCTGCTCGATTCCCCGCCCGACGACAGCGCAATGCTCTACCTGGTCAACGCCCTCTCCTTCGACGGGGAATGGGCGGAAAAGTATAAAGCGGAGCGTGTGCACGAGGACACCTTCACCACCGAGGAGGGGGAAGAGCAGCGGGTGGAGTTTCTCTTTTCCGACGAGGGGACCTATCTTGCGGGGGAGCACACGACTGGGTTTATGAAATCCTACAAGGGTGGGGAATACGCCTTTGTCGCCCTGCTGCCCGAGGAGGGGATGAGCATGGCGGAATGGCTGCGCGGCATCGACGGCGAGCAGCTGTATGAGCTGCTGGAAAACCGGCAGGAGACCTCAGTCGGCACCGCGATGCCAAAGTTCTCAGTCGCGTATTCCGCCGAGCTGCAGGACATCCTGTCGGGGATGGGGCTGGGGCAGGCCTTTGACCCCATGACTGCCGACCTTTCCCGGATGGGCAGCTCGCAGGCGGGAAACCTGTACATCAGCAAGGTGATCCACAAGACCCGCATCGAGGTGGACGAGGAGCGCACCAAGGCCGCCGCTGCGACGGTAGTAGAGGATGGAGCCGCTGCTGCAGATGCGGAGGTAGACAATGATCGCCTATACCTGCGCTTCGACCGCCCCTTCTTCTACTTGATTCTTGACACCCGGCAGCAGTTCCCGCTGTTTATGGGGGTGCTGATGGCGGTCCGGTAGGCGGGATGGCAAACAATTTTCGTTTACAATCCGATGGGAATGCCGTATAATAAAGGCAAGGTTTATTTGACAGAGGGATTGAGAATGAAAATCAGCACCAAAAGTTCCATCGCAATGCACTGCCTCATTTTTATCGCAGAATATGGCGAGCGCACCCGTGTCACCAGCGGCCTGCTCGCCAAGAGCACCGGCTGCAATCCGGCCGCGATCCGCAGCATCCTGGGCGCCCTGCAAAGGGCGAGACTGATCGCCATCGCCCGCGGCGTGGGCGGGGCGCATCTGGCAATCGACCCCGCGCAGCTGACCCTGTGGAATGTCTACCGCGCCCTGGAGCCGGACGGGCTGGATCACCTGATTGGCCTGCACCCGGCCCCCTCTCCCTACTGCCCGGTGGGCAGGAACATTGGCGCCGTGCTGCAGGAGCCCTACCGGCAGGTCGGGCAGGCGGTGCAGCGGCAGATGCAGCAGATCACCCTGGCGCAGATGCTGGAGCAGTATCACGGCCTTGTTTTGCAGGAGGAATCGAAAGAGACAAACTAAAATCCGGCGCGCAAAGCGCCGGATTTTTTAATATCAAAGAAAAATGCTTGGGTTGAAGAAAGGCTGTTTCCAACTGTAGAATAAAGAAAGTTGAACAATTGGCAATCGGTGGCGGGAGCTCCCAATCCGGGAGCTCCCGCCGCTCTGTTGTCGAAAAATTTTTCCTGCGCCTGCTGTACAAAACCGGTTCCCTATGCGGTCAGAAAGGAGCGAAAGCGCCGCAGGCGTCGAGGAGCACAGCCATACCCGCAGCGGACGGCCCTCGCCAAAGCCACCGCACCCGCATAGGATAGGAGTGTCAGGCAGGGGCAGCAGAGCGCTTCCGGCCTTTTGCATAAGGAAAGCGGCTAAGGAAATTTTCCTTAGCCGCTTTGCGCTTTTAGCTGATTTTAAGAGAGCGCGGGATTGTCGACGATGTATCGTTCGATTCCGTTCTCGCCGGCTCCCTGGATGCGCGCTTCCAGGCTGTCGCTGTCCAGCAGGGCGATCATCTGGGTGTCCGGCAGCTTCTGCCGCAGCGCCGCGCTGGCGGTGTGCACCGTGCTGTACGGGTCAGCGGCCGGGTCGGGGATGGAGACCAGGTCGGTCTGCAGCCCGGAGCCGAAGACCTCGGCGCGCAGGTCGACCGCGACGGTGTCGCCGGCCAGCTCAGCCGCGTCGCCAAAGTACATCTCACTGTCGCCGCCCAGCATGCTCGATGCCGGGAACAGGGCGGTCAGCTCCACCCCTTTGGCCGCGGCGTACTCGGTCATCTGTGCCACGAACTGCTGCAGGAAGGCGTGCTTGTCGTCCTCCGCGTGCTCAAAGTAGTCGATCATATCCAGCGAGTAGCCCTCCGGGAACTGGACGTCCTGCAGCACAATCATCTGGAACCCGGCGTCGCAGGCATCGTCCACAATTTTCTGGATGTAGCTCTGCGCGGCCTCCGAGAAGGGGTTGAGCCAGGCGTGGCCGCCGTTGTTCGGGTCGTCGTCCACCCACAGTGACTCGGAACCGGCGTACCAGGTAGCAGCGTCGTTGTTGGCCAGAGGGTAGAGGTGGTCGTGGAAGGTGTAGATTGAGGCGACGGGGGTCAGCCCCGCGTCGAGAATCTGCTGTGCCACCGCGTTTAAATCCACCGGCGTCTGGGAGGTGACGCGGGCGTCGGTCGCCTCATTGTAGGAGATCGAATAGGTCACGGTGCCGTCGTCGGTTTTCAGGTCGAACATGATGCTGTCATAGCCGGCGTCCTTGGCTGCCTGCAGCGCCGCGGTAAAGCTTGTGCTGTCCTGCACCGTCTCAATCGGCAGATAGGCGGTCATCGAGACGCCCTGCGCCTCTGCGGAGGGTTCCTCCTGCTCCGATTCACCCGGTACCGGAGTTTCCTGTACATCCTGCTCCTGCGGGTCGGAGGCGCCGACGGTCAGGTCCTGCTCCTCCTGCGGGTTTTGCCGCTGCGCAATCCATTCGCTGACCGGCGCATATAAGGCCCATCCCAGACCGAACAGGACGGCGATGGCCGCGACGATCACCACCACCCGCAGAACAATGCTGCCCGCGGAGCGGCGGTAGATCCTTTTATGACGTTTAATCTTGTAAGGTCTTCCCATAGAAATCCTCCCTGAACAAAGCGCGCCTTAGGCCGGGAGCTGATTGCCCAGCAGCCCGAACAGCGCAAGAGAAATGATGCCAAGAGACAGAAGGGTGATCGGCAGGCCGCGAAAAGCCTTTGGAACGCGGGTCAGCGCCAGGCGCTGGCGCACCGACCACAGAAGCAGCAGGGCAGCGGTGAAGCTGACGCCAGCCCCCACACAGTAGCCGAAGAAGGAGAAAAATTTGGAGCTGTCGCTGATTCTGGAGGCGATCATCAGCGTGCCCAAGGTGACGCAGTTGACGCCGTAAAACGGCAGCGCGTCCCCGATGCGGGCAAACAGCGCCGGAGCAAAGCGGCGGATGAGAAAATAGGCCGCCAGGAATACCAGGATATTCAGAATTAAAAGTCCCAGCGTCAAAAAGCGGGAAAGGGAAGACTGGCTTCCCAGAAAGCGGTTGAAAAAATAGGACGGAATCGAGCAGACGGCGATGATGCCGGTCAGAACAGAGCCGATAAGAATAATCTGCCCGGGTGTTCGCTTTTCATACAGGGAAGGAATGTCGATGGCGCGGGTGAACAGCAGGTTTTCCAGCACCAGGGCGGTCATGAAGGCCGTGGCCAGTTCGGAAAAGTAGACCATCATTGTTCCTCACCTCCTTTGGGGGTGTCCGCTTTAATTGCGAGCGTCAGGATGAGGCGGTGGATGGTGCGGCAGAAAGCGGCAAAGAAGGCCAGCAGGATAAAGCCGCCCATGGCCATCTGCGCGACAGGAAGCCGCGGCGCATCCGATAAAATGGTGAAGCCAAACAGGCTGCCGGCAGCGCACAGCTCGCGGATTGCCCCGCAGACAAAGGCGACCAGCGACGCGCCCAGCCACAGGCGAAGCGCAAAGCCCAGCGCCTGTCCGGGTTTTTGCTCGCTTGCCTTGCCGGTGGCGTACATCAGCAGCGAGTTGACGCAGACCAGCGAGAGGTAAATTCCCAGCGTATCCTGAATCATGGGAAACAGGGTCACCAGCAATATGCGGGTGGGAATGAGCAGCAGACAGGAAACGAGGGGATAGACCACCACCTGCCATGGAGAAGCAATCCGCTTGCCAATCAGCGACGCCAGCAGGACAGCGGGCACAAAGCAGATGAGCATCGACAGGCTGACAGCGGTGGTGGCGATCAGATTGTAGGAGGGGATGACCGCCAGCGGCAGCGCCAGTCCAAGCGAGAGCAGCGGGTTCTTATAAAAGATGCCCCGCGTTTTGCGCAGAATCTTTTCATACTTGCGCGCGCGTGTCAGCTTCATGAGGCGCTTCCCCCTTTCTGTGGAGATAAAAAGTGCTCGCAGGTGATGTCAAATACCGGAGCCAGTGCGTTCATCAGCAATACGGCAAAGACGGCGCTGAGCTCCAACGGGCTGAAGTAGCGGAACAGCATGGTCACAATGCCGGCGCACACGCCGTAGAGGATGCGGGAAAGGCGGTATTTGGGCGAGGTGACCGGGTCGCTGACGATAAAGACAGCCACAAAAAAGAGCGAACCGGCAAACAGTTCGTACGCGATCGACTCAGCTGGGCTGACGCCGTACGGATGGCTGACGGCAGCGATTGCGGCTACCGGGAGGATGTAGGCCAGCACCGAGTACCACTTCACCACGTTTCGCGCCAGCAGATACAGCAGCGAGGCGGCGATGATGAGGGTATAGGTGGAGCCGATCGGCCCGGGGAAGTTGCCCAGCAGCAGCTCGGTCAGGTCCAAGCGGGGGATGCCGCCCAACTTGAGGGTAGCGGTCGGGCCCTGCAGGAAGGTGACGGTGCTGTCGATGGCGGCCGGCAGATGGGTCAGCGGCTGGGTATAGGAAAAGATCTGGTCGCTCCAGCAGATGGTGGCAAAGGCGACGCCGGCAGCTGCCGGGTTAAAGATGTTGTGTCCGGTTCCGCCAAAGGGCGCCTTGCAGACCAGGATGGCAAACAGCGAAGCGGCAACCACAATCGGAAGATCGATGGCAGGGGTCATCAGCATGGGGATGATCAGGCCGGTGACCACTGAACTGAGGTCGCGGGAATTGATCCGGCCGTGCAGAAGATAGCTGCACAGCCAGTCAGCCAGCAGGCAGCTGAGCACCGCGGTCGCGCCGACCAGCAGAATGCGGTAGCCGTAATAAAAACAGGCCATGAAATAAAGCGGCGCCAGCGCGATGATGACGTCCCCCATGATGGTCCGGGCGGATTCAGGGTGCCGGATATACGGCATATGGTGAAGTGATGGAGACAACGGTAAAAGACCTCCTTTTGTCTGACAGGCTATTCCTGCTCGGGGTTGAGCTGCGCCTTGGCCTGGATGATGCTGTGTGCCAGATCCAGACGGGAAGGGCAGATGTAGCTGCAGCTGGCGCAGCCGATGCAGCTGGTGATGCCCAGGGAGAGGGCCTTCTGCTTGTGGCTGGTGGTGACACAGCGGTAGAGCTTGCGGGGATTGAGTCCTGCCGGGCAGGCCTCAATGCAGCGCCCACAGCCGATGCAGCTGTAAAGCTGTTCCTGACGGTCCATATGGAAGGCCAGGATGGAGCTGGTGTTCGGACGGATGGTGGTGTGTTCAGGGTCGTCAATGCGCACCCCACGCATGGCGCTGCCCTCCACCAGCACCGAAGGCTGCAAAACCAGGCCGCAGCGATCGAGCAGCTGGCCCACCGTGGTGCCGATGGTGACCTCATAGTTGCGCGGGCTGCTCACGCAGTTGCCGGCAACGGTGACAAACGAGGTGGTCTGGCGGCGGCCTTCGGTGACCGCGCGGTACAGGTGCAGCAGCGAAGCGGTTCCGGCGATGAAGGTGGCCTTGTCGAAGCGGCGGAAGGCGCGGATTTCCATCGGGTAGCGTCCCTGCAGGCGGCGCACCTCCACCCCGTCGATGAAGGATGGGATCTTGGTTTCCAGCGCCGACATATTTTTATAAACGGCGATGAAGCGCTCGCCCACGTCAAATGCGCTGGCCAGCCAGTTGGCGGCCCGCACAATCTCGCTGCTGCAGTGCAGCAAGGGGTTAATCTGGCTGGAGACATACGGCTCGTCGTCGATGGCGTCGACGCAGACAGCCGAAATTTTCTGCTTGGAGGCCTGCCGGATCTTGCTGGCCAGCTCCTTGCCGTCGTGCTCGTCGATGATGCCGGCGCGCCCGGCGATGTCCGCCAGCTGATCGCAGCTCAGCGGATGGGAGAGATCATACCCGTGCTCGATCGGCTTGCTCTGCAGGGTGGCGGCACTGAAAAAGGGTAAGAACGGCTGAGAGAGAGCGGGCTCTTTTTCCTGTTCGAGGTAGATGCCGTTAAAAGAGCCGGTGGTCAGCCACTGAAATAAGGACATGAAAGAAAAAGCTCCTTTCTGGTTGACTGAAAAAGTAGAAAAAGAAGAGGACTCTTTAAAAATAAAATTTTCGTCCACCTTTTTTAAAAGGTGGCGGGTGTCCATTTGTAAGAGAAAAAGAGACCAGGAAACGAACGCTTCGAACTGGACATCCAAACCTTCCGGTGGAAGCTTTGGATGAGCGAAGGCAGAAACGACAGCGGCTGGGGAACTTTTTCTCTTACAAAAAGTTCCCCAATCGGCAAGAGAACTTTCTCTTGCCAATTTTCCCTTCAAAAGGCGCTTGAACGATAAGGCGTTTCGAGCTCTGCGGAGCTCGACCAGCAGGCGCTGCCCGCTGGACACCTGCAGCCTTTTGAAAAAGGCTGGCGAAAACTTTTGATTTATTTTACCAGTGTCTGAATCGCCGCGGCGTAGTCTTCTTTCGAGAAAAGATAGGAACCGGCAACCAGCACGTTCGCGCCAGCCTCCCGGCAGACCTTCGCGGTCTCGGCGTTGACGCCGCCGTCCACCTGCAGGTCGATCTCCCGGCCGCTCTCGGTGATCCACTGGCGGATGGCCGAGACCTTGGGCATCATGTCATTCATAAATTTCTGCCCGCCAAAGCCCGGTTCGACGGTCATAACCAGCACCATTTCCACCTTGTTTAAAAAGGGCTTGACCGCCTCGGCGGGGGTGCCGGGCTTGACCGAGATGCCGGCCTTGCAGCCGAGCTCATGGATGCGGTCGATGGTGGCGTCGGGGTCGCTGTCCGACTCGAGGTGGAAGGTGATGATGTCTGCGCCGGCCTTGGCAAAGTCCTCGGCGTAGCGCAGCGGGTCGCTGATCATCAGGTGGACGTCAAAGACGCCGTCAAAGTCTTTGCGGATGCACTTCATCACCGGGGCGCCAAACGAGATGTTGGGGACAAAGTGCCCGTCCATGACGTCGATGTGCAGCCACGGCGCGCCGGCCTGCTGCATCTTTTGCGCCTCCTGTCCCAGGTGGGCAAAATCGGCGGAGAGGATGGATGGGGAAATTTTTATCATAAAAGGCACGACCTTTCTAAAAACGCTTTTGCCCGAAGGGAATGGCCCGCTGGGCAAACTAATTCCATTTTATTTTAAACCACCTGTCAAAAAAGGTCAATCTTTTATGGGTGCTTGAGCAGGGGCAAAGGGTGTAAATTTTAGGAATGTTTACATTCTTTTGTTCTTTTTTGGCGCTGCCATTTTACAGCGGGGCGATTTTGTGGTAGGATAAAGGTGCGGGATCTCCGTCAGTGGGGCGGGGGTCACTTTTTAAGAAGCAAGGAGCGAATGAGTATGATCGACCGCAAGATGATTCCAACACTGGGTGCAGAGATCTCCCGACTGGGTTACGGGGGCATGCGTTTTCCCAAAAACGGCGACGACGTCGACTTTGACGCAGCGGTAGAGCTGCTGCACAAGGCTTATGAGATGGGCATCAACTACTTCGATACCGCGATGGTCTATCATAAGGGCGAATCCGAGAAAATTTTTGGCAAGGCTTTTGAAAACTACGACCGCAGCACCTTCTACATTGCCGACAAGATGAGCATCTGGGTCTGCGAGGACGAGGAGGACATGAAGCGCCGGTTTGAGAACCAGCTGAAAACCCTTAAAACCGACTACATCGACTTCTATCTGGTACATAGCCTCAACCGCAACCACTATAAAAAGGTAAAGGACTTCCACTGCGTGGAATTTTTGCAGGAGATGAAGCGTCAGGGCAAGATCAAGCACCTGGGCTTCTCCTTCCACGACACCTATCAGGTCTTCACCCAGATTCTCAACGACTACGACTGGGACTTTGTCCAGATTCAGCTGAACTACCTCGACTGGCAGAACCAGGGCGCCGAGCAGCTCTACCGCGAGCTGGAAAAGCGCAACCTGCCGGTAATGGTCATGGAGCCGGTGCGCGGCGGCTATCTTGCCACCATCGATCAGCAGCGCGCCAAGCCGTTTTTGGAGATGGAGCCAAACCGCTCGATTGCAAGCTGGGCAGTTCGCTGGGTTGCTTCGCTGCCGCAGGTCGCCGTTGTGCTCAGCGGCATGAGCGACGAGCAGCAGCTTAAAGACAACGTCGCCACCATGACCAACTTTGAGCCGATGAACGAGCAGGAGCTGCAGGCGGTCGCCAAGGTGGTCGAGGAAATTCGCAAGGTCAACGAGATCCCCTGCACCGGCTGCCGATACTGCATGGACTGCCCGATGGGCGTCGACATCCCGGAAATTTTCGCCATCTACTCCCGTTACAAGATCTTCGAGAAGGAGAAATCCTTTGTCGACGACTACAAGGCGGTTGTGGAGCACGGCAACGGCGCCGAGCACTGCGTGCGCTGCATGGCCTGCACCACCAAGTGCCCGCAGATGATCGCCATCCCGGACAAGCTCGAGATGATCGCCAAACTCTATGAGGAGAAAAAGGCAAAGGTCGAGGCGGAAGCAGCTGCCGCGGCAAAATAACAATCAAAATCAAAAAGGCGGTCCCACAGGGGACCGCCTTTTTTTGTCGGGTCAGTCAAAAAGAAAGATTTCCTCAATTGGTGCCTCGACTGCCCGGGAAATATCCACCGCCAGTTTGAGGGAGGGATTGTACTTCCCGGCTTCCAGCCGCATGATGGTCTCCCGCCTTACCCCCACCAGCTCCCCAAGCTGCTCCTGGGTGAGACCTTTGAGTTGGCGGTATTTTTTAAGCTCACAGCGAAATGTCCCCATCCTCTAGTCCTCCAACTGGTCGTAGCGGTACAGCAGGTAGGGCTGCAAAAAGGTGGTGGCAGCCAGGCTCAGTCCCAGCATGGCCATCAAAAAGGAACGGGAAAGGAGCGGGTCGTCGATGTAGCAGGCAAAGATGGCGGACAGCGAGATGAGGGAGAGGCCCAGCTGGCAGGCGACGGAACAGGCGCGCTGCTGGTTGAGGATGAAACGCTCGTCCCGCAGCGTATTGGAAAGTTTGCCCTCATAGAAAAAGCCGAAAAATCCAAAGAACCAGAAGAACAAAAACAGAAAGCCTTCTCCGGTAAAAAAGCCCAGAATCCCCAGCAGGCCGAGCAGCCCCAGCCAGCCAAGGCGTGGGTTTATGCGGCGGGTGCGGGTGTTTTGTTCCGGGGATTGTTCAGCTGCGGATTGGGGAGACAGAAAAAAGTGGATGCGGTAGAGAAGCAGAAAGAGAAAGGTCAGGGCCAGAATAATCTCCCGAATGGGCAGATTGCGCCCGGTCAAAAAGTAGATGAGCAGGGCAGCGGCGACGGCAACGCCATAAAACACAATCAGAATGCGCGGAAAGGTGAGACGACTCATAAGATATCCTCCTCCATAAAAGTGATCTATTTATCTCTTGATAGGACAAATATATCACTTTTCTTATCCAAAGTCAATCCTGTATTTTCAAAAAGAAAAAAAACAAGGGGAGGGGGAGCAAACCGTCTCGGTTTGCTCCCCCTCCCCGGTTCAGGTGGGAAATATCAAGACACATCAATGAAAGGGATATCGGAAAAAGAATTATTCGATCGCGATATACTTGTTCTGCTCGATCTGCTGAACGTCCTTCTTCGGAACGCTGATCTTCAGGATGCCGTCCTCAAATTTGGCCTGGATATCCTGCTGGGTCAGCTGGCTGCCGACATAGAAGGTGCGGTTCATGCTGCCGGCGTAGCGCTCGCGGCGGATATATTTGCCGTCCTTGTTCTCCTCGTTTTTGTCAAGGCCCTTGGATGCGCTGATGCTCAGGTAGCCGTTGTCCAGCTGGATGGTGATTTCATCCTTCTTGAAGCCCGGCAGGTCGATGTCCAGCTCATAGCTGTTGTCGGTCTCGCGGACATCGGTCTTCATCATGTTCTGTGCATGCTTGCCGTACAGCGGTCTCATCATGCGGTTGAACTCTTTGTCAAAATCGAAGTCGAACATATCGTCAAACAGGTTGTCTCTAAAGATGCTAGGTAACATAAGTCATTCCTCCAAATCAAAATTTACATTTATCTTATGCAATGGCGCACCGGATGATGCGCGGCCAGTTATTCGATTGCGATGTGGTTGTTCTGGGCAACCTGCTGAACGTCCTTTTTCGGAACGCTGATCTTCAGGATGCCGTCCTCGAATTTAGCCTTGATATCCTGCTGGGTCAGGTTGTCGCCGACATAGAAGCTGCGGCTCATCGCACCGGCGTAACGCTCGCGGCGGATGTACTTGCTGTTCTTCTTCTCCTCGTCCTTGTCAAGGCCCTTGGCTGCGCTGATGTTCAGGTAGCCGTTGTCCAGCTGGACGTTGATTTCGTCTTTCTTGAAGCCCGGCAGGTCGATGTCCAGCTCGTAGCTGTTGTCGGTCTCGCGAACATCGGTCTTCATCATGTTGCGGCTGTGCTTGCCGTACAATTCGCGGTTCATTCTGTTGAGCGCTTTATCAAAATTGAAGTTATCAAAATCATCGAACAAATTTTCACCAAAGATGCTAGGCAGTAACATAAATCATTCCTCCATTTTTATTCATCATTTTTCTGTTCTTTTGAACTGAAGAATTGAATCCCATCGGGGCTTTGGGGTCCCAGCCTTTCGAACTGCGCCCTCTTTTGAAGGCTCTCTGGAACCTGCCCCTGGAGGTCTTTTCCTTTTGTTCTGACTACAGTATAGCTCAAGAAATTAGCACTGTCAATAGGAGAGTGCCAAAATTCATAAACCGAATACAAAAATAACATTTTGTTCAATAATTTAACGTTTCATAACATTTTTGACGCCGAAAAAGGGCCGTCCCGTGGGGGACGGCCCATAAAAAGCACCTGTTTTTTAGCGAATCAACCTGGCCCGGCGCAGGGCGGCGACAATTGCAGGGACGATAATCAGCTGCAGGATGATGGCAGGGATGGCGTTGAGAAGCGCCTGGGTGATAAAAATCTGGAAGGTAAAGGTGCCGCCCGACAGGCCCATCAGGATGACCTGGGCGATGCCCCAGACAACGCGGCCGGCGATCATCGCGGCGATCAGGCTCAGATAGATGCCCTTGAGGTTTTGCTGCAGGCGGCCGTACAGCAGGCCGCAGACCAGACCGTAGGTGCCCATCTCAAAGGCCATGGCGATGCCGGTGGGGAACAGCGGCGGCATCTGAAACAGCAGAAAGCGCAGCGGCGGCAGAATCAGGCCCACCAGCGCGCCGTAGGGCCCGCCGCAGATAAATCCGCACAGCATGACCGGGAAGTGCATGGGGCTGATCATGTTGCCGATCTCCGGGATCTGGCCGGTCAAAAAGGGCAGCACCAGGCCCAGCGCGAGGAAGAAGGCGGAGAGCACCAGCTTTTTGGTGTTGGAAAATGCGGGTGGTTTGCTTGTCATGGGAAAACCTCCTTAATTGTGGTCGGAAAGATCCAGCTTGTCCGACGGGGAAATGGGGCGCAGCACCCGGCAGGGGTTGCCGGCGGCGACGCAGTTGGCGGGGATATCTTTGGTCACCACGCTGCCCGCGCCGATGACGCAGTTGTCCCCGATGGTCACGCCGGGCAGCACGGTGCAGCCGCCACCGAACCAGACGTTGCTGCCGACGGTGATGGGGCGGGCAAACTCGATGCCGATGCGCCGCTGTTCCGGGTCGATGGGGTGGCAGGCGGTGTAAAAGCCGCAGTTTGGTCCGATCAGCACGTCCTCCCCAAAGGTGACCGGTGCGCAGTCCAGGATGACGCAGTTGTGGTTGATGTAAAGTCCGCGTCCCGCGCGGATGTTGCAGCCGTAGTCGCACCAGAGATTTGGCTCGATGTGGATTTTTTCGTCCGCCTGTACCAACAGCGAGCGCAGCAGCGCCTGCTGCTTGTCCCGCTGGGAGGGCGGGGTCTGGTTAAAGGCAAAGCAAAGCTCCTTGCAGCGCCTGCGTGCCTGCATCAGTTCCGGGTCGCCTGCATTGTAGGGCAGGCCCTGAATCATCTTTTCTCGTTCTGTCATGGCAGTTCCCTCCTGCTTTATTGTTTGACCGCCCGGATAATCAGCATCATCGGGCGGCGCATCTCGTCCTTCATGCCGGGGATGTCCCACATCTCCCGAGGGGGCATCGGCTCGGCAACGGCGGTGATGGCAAAGCCGTTTTGCAAAAGGCTCATCAGGTAGGTGGTCAGGGTGCGGTGGTATTTGATGACCTCCTCACCCAAGAAGTGTGCGGTGCGCTGGCCTTCATAATAGTAGTTGTCCACCGGGAAGTGGGCGATGCTGCCGTCGGGATTGTAGGTCCAGTCCTGGGAGCCTTCGGCGGTAAAGACCGGGTGCTCGCAGGAAAAGAGAAAGACGCCGCCCGACCGCAGCATCCGGTGGACATTTTGTACCACGCCAACATAATCCTCCACATAGTGCAGCGCCAGCGAGCTGAGCACAATGTCGAAGGAGGCGTCGGCAAAGTCGGTGTCCTCGATGGCGCAGCAGCGGTACTCCACATTGGGGGCGCTGGTCTTTTGCCGCGCCACCGCCAGCATCTTGTCCGACAGGTCGATGCCGGTTACCTGCCTGGCGCCGTGCTCGGCGGCGTAAATGCAGTGCCAGCCGTAGCCGCAGCCCAGGTCCAGAACCTCCTTGCCGGCAAAGTCGGGCAGCAGCGGTTTCAGCGTCTGCCATTCGCCGGCGGCGGAAAGCCCCTGCCGGGAACGGGGCATTTGATTGTATTTTTCAAAAAAAACAGGGTCGTTGTATTTGTTTTCTTTCATCTTGTGGTTCCTCCCATACGATACAGGTTTTGGTTTGGATGTGGATGGCGGATCGTATGGGGGACTCTGCGCTTGTGGCCGTGCATTGGATCAGTCCTTTCCTGCCAAGGTTGCTTTTCATTATACCATATTCGTTTGGGGATTTCCAGTGGAGGAAAAATGAGGGGGCCGGTTAAAACCAACTGTTTTAACCGGCCCCCTCATTGTCAGGAATCATTGTGGGCACAGCTTATTCAGAAAAGGTCACGGCAATCATCTGCACCTCGTCGCCGCCGATTGCTTCCGGGTTGTTGTAGAAGTCGGAGGGGACGGCGGCTGTGGTGGCGCTGCCCTCCTGATTGCCGATCAGCAGCAACAGCGGCAGAGGCTGACCGGGGACGATCTCCCGTTCCTGCTGCGCAAAGGCGGAAGCCGCGTAATAGACGCCCTCCCCGAAGGAGAGCACAGGAAAGTCGGAGGCGCTGACAGTGCCATCCTCCCGCCAGGCGACGCGGCAGCGGCCGAACGGCTCCTGCTGGGTGAAGGAGATCAGCAGCCGGCCGTGGAAGGAGGCGTTCTCCTCGTCAAAAAGTCCCAGAAGGGAGGAATCCTCCTGCTTTTTCCACTCGGTCCCTTCCAGACGGTAGGTGCCCACCGAGAGCTGGGTGGTTCTTTCGCAGGAAAGGTCGTAGACGGCGGTGGTGGTGCTGCTGGCAAGGGTCAGGATGTCCTGTTCCTGCTGGGAAAGCTGGGCGGGAGCGATGGTGTTCTGTGCGCTGGCACTGTCCTGACAGCCGGAAAAGGCAAGGCAGCAGGCGGCGAGCATGAGGGCGGGAATCCATCTGCGCAACATGGGAAAGACCTCCTTTTTTGACAAAAGTTTTATTTCTTCTAATGATAGAATATCAAACTTTTCGACGGATGTCAAGAAAATGTTGCGAAAGCGGTCGGCTGTACAAAACATTTTTTGCAGAAACTCGCCTCCGCGAGGTTAAAACTGGGGATATGCACTGACCAATACGCGAATTGGTAAGCGGGTTCAACCCGCTGCCGCGAGGTAGAAATGTAGGTCATGCACCCAACCAATACGCGAATTGGCTGTGGGATTATCCCGCCAAGGAATTTTTGCAAACCCGGTCAGATACGCAAAACATCTTCCGCAGAAACTCGGTGCCGCGAGGTAGAAATGTAGTTTTTGCACCTGACCAATACGTGAATTGGTTGCGGGTTCAACCCGCCGCCGAGAAGGTGATGGTGATGAGCTGGGCAAAGTCGCTCTGGATCTCCTGCGGATTTTGCAGCGCATGGTCGGGGAAATAGGCGGTGGTGGAAGCGGCGGCTTCCTGCTCCCCGTAGTAGGCCCACAGAGCAATCGGTTCATCCAGCACAATCTCAATGGGATCTGCGGCAGAGGTCGAGGCGTGGGAGAGGAAGGCCCTTGTTTCCGGGTCCTGGCTGATGCGGGAGACACCGTCCTCATCCTGGAAGGCGACGCCCGCAAACTGTCCGTCTTCACCGAAGGTCAGAGCAATCCGCCCCCGGAGATCAGGCTCATCGATAGGGCTGGTGCTTCCGCCTGACGGCTGCCAGGCGCCGTCCTGCAGGGTGAAGATCTCCACCCGATAGCTGGAAGCACCCTCGACCGAAAAGTCAAACAGCATCGGCTGCTGCACGTCCAGCAGCTCCAGCAGGTCGCTCTCCTCCTGGGTCAGCACAGCGGGCTGGATGGTGTTTTTGCCGGGGATAGAGGTGGTGGTTGTGGCTGTCTCGGTCACCTTACAGGAGCCGAGCATCACGGCGCAGCAGAGGGTGAGCAGCAGGGTGGACAGTTTGCGCAGTTTCATAAGGGAGCCTCCTTTTTAAAGGTCTGCGGTCGATTTCCTGCCTTCATTGTATCAGAAATCAGCTTCCGCCGCAAGCAAAAAGGGTTGCGGAAGCGCACCGTTTATTCATCAAAATGAATAAAATGATAAAATTTGACAGCAGGAAAATTGTGTGTTATTCTGAAAGCAGAAAAGAGCATTTGCGGATCATATCGAAGGTCTGCGGATGCTCTTTTTTGCAGGAATCGAAAAGCAAAGAAAGGACGGAAAAATGATGCGACAGAGGACAATGGAAGAATGGAAGGGCAGGCTGATCTCCTTTGGATTGGAGACGCTGGGCGGCTTTTTGGTGGCGGTGGCGCTGGACTGCTTTGCGGTCAACGCGGCCTTTCCGCTGACCGGATTTTCCGGCATCGCGCTGATTGTCAACCGCCTGTGGGGGCTGCCCATCGGCGCGACCACCGTGCTGCTGAATATCCCGCTGGCCTTTTTGTGCTATAAGCTGCTGGGGCGGGGGTTCTTTCTGCGGTCGATGCGGTGCATGGTCATTTCTTCCATCTTTATCGACTACATAGGTCCCATGCTGCCGGCCTATGATGGCGACCGGCTGCTGGCGGCGCTGTGCACCGGCGTGACGATGGGGGTGGGATATGCGCTGATCTATATGCAGAACTCCTCCACCGGCGGCGCCGACTTTGTGGTGATGGCGATGAAGGCGGTGCGCCCGCACCTTTCTTTGGGCAAGCTTGCCTTTGTCACCGATGTGGCCATCGTGCTGGCGGGCGGTTTTCTGTTCCGGGATGTCGACGGCATCATCTACGGCATGATTGTCAGCTTCCTGTTCTCGGCGGTGATCGACAAGGTGATGTACGGCGCCAACGCCGGCAAGCTGGCGCTGGTGGTCACCACCCAGGGAACGAAGATCTGCCAGGTCATCGACGATACCTGCAAGCGCGGCTCCACCATCCTTAAGGCCTACGGCGGCTGGCACCAGGACGACAAGCAGGTGGTGATGTGCGCCTGCAGCGACAAGCAGATGTATGGGGTGCAGCAGGCGGTGAAGGCGGCGGACCCGGCCTCCTTTATGGTGGTGCTGGAGTCCAACGAGGTGCACGGAGAGGGCTTCCGCTATCTGCAGATGGGCGACTAGCCGCCTTCCTGCAGTTTTAGATTCAAAAAGCGCCGAGGCTCTCTTTCACCCGCAGGAAAAAAGGTGCTTCTTTTTTGGAAAAATGTGCTGAAAAAGCCTTTAAAAATGCGGGGTTTTGTGATATATTTGAATTAAAAAGAGGGCCTGGCAGGGAAACTGCGCTCCCTTTTAGCAAAAGAAATAAAAATGAAGGAAAAACTTCAGCACATTCACCGAGACTTCGGGAGAAAAGAACAGAATGAAGGATCTTTCTGTGTTGAAACCGCCGTTTGATGAGCAAAAAAAGAGGTTTTTAAAATTGAAAGAAAACTTGCAAAATGACATGAATGGTGGTACAGTAGACACGGATTATCCTACGGCATCGGGATATAATGCGCAGGGGAATTTTCCCCCGGCGTTTATCAAATAAAAGGCCCCGCCGGCTTCTCCGGTTTGGCCACAGAACAATCGGGAGGGAATACACGATGAGAGAGATTAATGCCAAGGACATTACCGAGCAGGTAAAGCGTCTTTGCATGGAAGCCAACTCCTATCTTCCGGAAGATATCAAGGAAAGAATCAACAAGAGCGAACAGGAAGAGCCCTGGGCGCTGGCAAAGAACATCCTGGGTATCATCCACGAGAACTATCTGATCGCTGAGGAAAACTATGTTCCGGTCTGCCAGGACACCGGCATGGCCTGCGTCTTTATGGAAATCGGCCAGGATGTCCACATCAACGGCAATCTGGAAGAAGCGGTCAACGAGGGCGTTCGCCAGGGCTACACCGAGGGCTGCCTGCGCAAATCGGTTGTCCGCGATCCGCTCGACCGCGTCAACACCACCGACAACACCCCAGCGATGATCTATTACGACATTGTTCCGGGCGACGGCTTCAAACTGACCGTTGCGCCAAAGGGCTTTGGCAGCGAGAACATGAGCCAGATCAAGATGCTCAAACCTTCCGACGGCCTGCAGGGCGTCAAGGACTTTATCCTGAAGGTTGTTGAGGACGCGGGCCCGAACCCCTGCCCGCCAATCGTAGTTGGCGTCGGCATCGGCGGCACCTTTGACAAGGCCGCATTATTAGCCAAAAAGGCGCTGATGCGCAACACCAACGTGCGCAACGCAGACCCGTTCTATGCCGATCTGGAGGAGGAGATGCTCCAGAAGATCAATGCGCTGGGCATCGGCCCGCAGGGCGTCGGCGGCAAGACCACCGCGCTGGCGGTCAACATCGAAAAGATGCCGACCCACATCGCCGGCCTGCCGATTGCGGTCAACATCAACTGCCATGTCACCCGTCACAAGACGGTGGAGCTGTAAAGGAGGAGGAGAAGGTTATGGAAAAGAGAATAACAACTCCACTCACCCTGGAACAGGTAAAGAATTTAAAATGTGGAGACAGCGTGCTGATTTCGGGCGTCATCTACACCGCCCGCGACGCGGCGCACAAACGCCTGTGCGAGCTGGTCGCACAGGGCAAGGAACTGCCGTTTGACCCGAAAGATTCGGTTATCTATTATGTAGGCCCGGCTCCGGCCAAGGGCAACCAGGTCATCGGTTCGGCCGGCCCCACCACCAGCTACCGCATGGACGCTTACTCCCCGACCCTGATCGCGCTGGGCCAGCGCGGCATGATCGGCAAGGGCAAAAGAAGCCCTGAGGTCATCGCGGCCATGAAGGAGCACGGCGCGGTTTACTTTGGCGCCATCGGCGGCGCCGGCGCGCTGCTTTCCCGCTGCATCAAGAAGGCAGAAATCATCGCGTATGAAGATTTGGGCGCCGAGGCACTGCGCCGCCTGGAGGTAGAGGATCTGCCGGCCTTTGTCATCATCGACAGCGAGGGCAACAACCTGTATGAAACCGGAAGAAAAGAGTATCTCGAATCGATCCGGTAAGATCATAAGAGAATATTTTCAAAAATCAACAAGAGGTGCAAGAAAGATGGAAAAAAAGAAACTGGTTATCGGCGTTATCGGCGCAGATGTTCACGCGGTGGGCAACGCGATTCTCAACCGTGCGTTTCTGGATGCGGGATTTGACGTAACCAACCTGGGCGTACTGGTTCCGCAGGATGAGTTTATCAAGGCTGCGGTTGAGGTCGGCGCGGACGCGATCTGCGTTTCTTCGCTGTATGGCCAGGGTGAGATTGACTGTACCGGCATGCGCGAAAAATGCGACGAGGCTGGCCTGAAGGGCATCCTGCTGTATGCGGGCGGCAACCTGGTTGTCGGCAAGGTTCCGGTCGAGGAGATTGAAAGACGCTACAAAGCGATGGGCTTTGACCGGGCATTTGGTCCGGGCACCGATCCGCAGGTGACCATTGCGTGCCTGAAAAAAGATTTGGGCATCGAGTAAGCTTCTCATTGTTTTCTACGCAGCAATGAATTTCAAGAGAAGGTGAAGGCAATGAAGGCTGTTCTGCTGATCGATTTTGGCAGCACCTATACCAAAATCACCGCGGTGGACGTGGAAGAAGAAAAAATCCTGGGCACCGCACAGAGCTTTACAACAATTGAAACCGATATCAACGACGGCTTAAACAACGCGCTGGCAATCCTGAAAGAGCAGATTGGGGAGATCGAGTTCTCCGAGCGGTACGCCTGCTCCAGCGCGGCGGGCGGGCTGCGGATGGTCGCCATCGGCCTGGTGCCGGAGCTGACGGCAAAGGCTGCGCGCCAGGCTTCGCTGGGCGCGGGAGCCAAGGTCATCAAGACCTACTCCTACGAGCTGACCGAAGGGGACCTGCAGGAGATCGATCAGATCAACCCCGATATCTGCCTGCTGACCGGCGGCACCGACGGCGGCAACAAGGAAAATATCGTCTTTAACGCGCAGATGCTGGCCAAGGCCAAGCACGATTTCCCGATCATCATCGCGGGCAACCGCAACTGCGCGGACAAATGCCAGGAGATTTTAAAGGACAAACAGACCTACGTCTGCGAGAACGTTATGCCGAGGCTGGACATCCCCAATGTCGAGCCGGTGCAGAAGAAGATCCGCGAAATCTTCCTGGAGCAGATTGTCAAGGCCAAGGGTTTAAGCCGCGCGCAGGACCTGATTCAGGGCATCCTGATGCCGACCCCGTCGGCGATGCTGACCGCCATGAAGCTGCTGGCAAAGGGCAGTCAGAACGAGGACGGGATGGGGGATCTGGTCGGCGTGGACCTGGGCGGAGCGACCACCGACGTCTACTCGATGTCCTTCGGCCTGCCCACCATGGGAATGACCGCGCTCAAAGGCCTGCGTGAGGAATACGCCAAGCGCACCGTCGAGGGAGACATCGGCATGCGCTACAGCATCCACGGCATTGTGGACGCCACCGATATCATGCGCGTCAGCGAGCTGTCGGGCTTAAGCGAGGACCGCTGCAGGGAGTTGATCGACTATCTGGGCATCCACACCGATGTGGTGCCGGGAGAAAACGACGATGAGCTGGAGGCTCTGGACTATGCGCTGGCCTCCCTTGCCATCGAGGTTGCGGTCACCCGTCATGCGGGCCATCTGGAGCAGTTCTATTCCCCGATGGGCATCAGCTACATCCAGACCGGCAAGGATTTGACGGCGGTCAAGACGGTGGTTGTCACCGGCGGCGCGATCATCCACACCAAGCGCACCGCCCAGATTGCCGCCCACGCGCTGTTCAATCCGGTCGACTCGTTCTCCTTAAAGCCGAAGAGCGCGGACATCTATGTCGACCGCAAATACATTCTGGCGGCGATGGGACTCTTGAGCACCGAGTATCCGGACACCGCTTTAAGGATCATGAAAAAGGAGTTAGTAAAGGAGTAAAAGCAAGATGGAAACCATTGACATCAAAAATAAAAAATGGACCGACGACGAATTTTATAAAGTTCGTAAAGAGGTCCTTGCCACATGGCCGACCGGCAGCGAGGTAGACCTGGACGAGGCGATTGCCTACCACAAATCCCTGCCGGAGCACAAAGTATTCTCCAACAAGCTCAACAAGGCCAAAAAGGAAGGCGTTACCCTGATCCAGCCAAGAGCCGGCGTGGGCTTGATTGAAAATCACATCGAGCTGCTCAAGCACCTGCAGGATGCCGGCGAGGCGGACCTGCTGCCGACCACCATCGACTCCTATACCCGTCAGAACCAGTATGAAAACTGCGCTGAGGGTATCCGCCGCGAAAAAGAGGGCATGGCCAACGGCAACTTCCACCCATACCTCAACGGCTTCCCGGCAGTTAACCACGGCGTACACGGCTGCCGTCAGGTAGTGGACGCGCTGGACACCCCGCTGCAGGTCCGTCACGGCACCCCGGACGCAAGACTGCTGACCGAGATTGCCTACGCGGGCGGCTTCACCTCCTACGAGGGCGGCGGTATCTCCTACAATATTCCGTATGCAAAGAACATTCCGATCGAGCAGACCATGCTTGACTGGCAGTATGTTGACCGCCTGACCGGTATCTACGAAGAAGCGGGCGTCCCGATCAACCGTGAGCCATACGGCCCGCTGACCGGCACCCTGGTACCACCCTGCATCTCCCACTCGGTCGCCATCATCGAGGCGCTGGCCGCCGCGGAGCAGGGCGTTAAGAACATCACCGTCGGCTACGGCCAGCTGGGCAACCAGATCCAGGACGTTGCGGCCATCCGCACCCTGGAGGAGCTGACCGAGGAGTATCTGCACAAGTTCGGTTACTACGACATCAACGTCACCACCGTATTCCATCAGTGGATGGGCGGCTTCCCGGCAGACGAGGCCAAGGCCTTCGGCGTCATCGCCTGGGGCGCTGCCTGCGCTACCCTGGCAAAGGCGACCAAGGTTATCGTCAAGACCCCGCACGAGGCCGCTGGCGTACCGACCAAGGAAGCAAACGCTGCCGGTCTGCGCTGCACCAAACAGCTGACCAACATGCTGCTTGACCAGGTAACTGTCGGTTCCCGTATGGAGCACGAGAAGGAAATCATCAAGGCGGAGACCCGCTGCATCATGGATAAAGTTATCGCGCTGGGACATGGCGACATCATCCTGGGCGCCATCGCAGCCATCAACGCGGGCGTCATCGATATCCCGTTCGGCCCTGCAAAATGCAACGCCGGCATCATGCTGCCAGCCCGCGACAACGGCGGCGCTGTCCGTATTCTGGAAGTCGGCAACCTGCCGTTCACCGATGACCTCAAGAAGTTCCATCGCGAAAAACTGGAAGAGCGTGCCAAGGCGGAAAACCGCGAGGTATCCTTCCAGATGGTTATTGACGACGTTTACGCCATCAGCAAGGGCCGCCTGGTCGGCAGACCGAGATATTAATCCGGCAGCCCCCAGGGCTTAGCCTGATAAAAATTATTGTTTGATAAGCGACCGCAGAGGGCAGGGGACTGCCCTTTGCGGGAACGATAAAGAAGGGAGATTTTTACCATGAAAATCGTAGACGTAGTATGCGCTCCAGGCCGTACAGGTTTCTTCTTTGACGACCAGAAAGCAATCAAGAGCGGAGCTGTTTCCGACGGCGCCGCTTACATCGGCACCCCGGTTACTCCGGGCTTTAAATCCATCCGTCAGGCCGGCGAGTCCATCTCGGTTATGCTGGTGCTGGAGGACGGCCAGATCGCGTGGGGCGACTGCGCGGCGGTTCAGTATTCCGGTGCGGGCGGCCGTGACCCGCTGTTCCTGGCTGAGGACTTCATCCCGGTCATCGACAAGTACATCAAACCTGCTCTGGTTGGCAAGGAAGCGGACAACTTCAGAGAGTTGACCAAGATGATGGAAGCCATCGAGGTTGACGGCAAGAGACTGCATACCGCCATCCGTTACGGCGTTTCCCAGGCAATCCTGGACGCGGTAGCCAAAGCGACCAAGAGACTGATGAGCGAAGTTGTTGCCGACGAGTACGGCACCACCGTCTCCGATAAACCGATTCCGATCTTCACCCAGTCCGGCGACAACCGCTATGAGAACGCCGACAAGATGATCCTCAAGGGCGCAGCCATCCTGCCGCACGCGCTGATCAACAACGTCGAGACAAAGCTGGGCCGCGACGGCTCCAAGCTCAAAGAGTACGTCTGCTGGCTGCGTGACCGCATCCTCAAGCTGCGCACCGACGAGAGCTACAACCCAATCTTCCACATCGACGTTTACGGCACCATCGGCCAGGCCTTTGGCGACGAGAACTACACCGCGATGGCCGACTATCTGGCTGAGCTGGAAGAGGCTGCCAAACCGTTCCATCTGCGCATCGAGGGCCCGATGGACGCCGGCGAAAGAGAAAAACAGATGCTCTGCCTGAAGGGCCTGCGCGAAGAGGTTGACCGCCGCGGTATCAACGTTGAGCTGGTAGCTGACGAGTGGTGCAACACCCTCGAGGATGTTATCTACTTCTGCGACAACAAAGCTGGCCACATGGCACAGATTAAGACCCCGGACCTGGGCGGCATCAACAACACCATCGAGGCGGTTCTGTACTGCAAGCAGCACAACTTCGGCGCTTACCAGGGCGGCACCTGCAACGAGACCGACCGCTCCTGCCAGGTCTGCGTAGACTGCGCGATGGCAACCCAGCCGGATCAGATCCTTGCCAAACCTGGCATGGGTGTAGACGAAGGCTACATGATCGTTTACAACGAGATGAACCGCGTCATCGCTCTGCGCAACGCAAAGAAAAAATAACTAACCCAAATCCGGTTAGAGCCATAGCAAAGATAACCGATAGGGATTCTGCAGCAGGATCCCTATCGGCATATCTGCACCATGCAAAAAAGAGGGGAGGCGCTTCATGTCATATATCAGCCATCTGTACAGCATCTACTTTGCCCCGCGCGGCAACGTGCGCATGGCCGAACTGGGCATGCAGATCGCCCAGCAGTATCTGCGGCCAACCGATAAGCTCATCGGCGTCATCGGCGACGCAGGCTCGGGCAAGAGCATGCTGATCAAGGGCATGTTCCCGGGCCTGGAGCTGACCAACGACGACGAGGGTGTCAACGTCCGCCCGCTGCCCATTTTGGAGATGCTGGACGACCCGCTGGGGATGGGGATCAACAAGCGCGGCTTTTCGCTGTTTGCCACTCCCCACACCTACCATCTGGATGTCCGCTTTGAGCAGGGCTTTACCCAGTGCCCCGAGCTTGCCCGCGCCATCATGGCGGCCCTTGGAAAGGGCAAGCGGGTGGTGGTGGAGCACTTTGATCTGATCTACCCGTTTTTAAAAAGAGAGGGCAGCGAGCTGCCGGTCAACGCCGACCTGATGCTCGGCGTCGGCGAGGAGGTCATCGTCACCCGGCCGGACCTGTTTGGCCCGGTGCCGCAGGACATTGCCAACATCGTCTTTAAGTCGATCCGTTACCGCAAGATGGTCCACTCCGCTGAGGACATCACCGGTTACATCCTGTCCCACGGCCGCCCGGAGGAGTATGAGCACGCCGACGTCAAGCACGGCTTTGTGCTCTGCTTTAAGGAAAAGCCGATTGTCTCGCTGGATTCCATCGAGCGTAAGGTGCAGGCGGTAATCGATCAGGATGTGCCGATCTCCTTCCACGACGAGGAGCATATCAACATCGGCGACGTCATCTACCACTGCAACGCGCCGCGCAACCATGTTCGCAGCAGCGGCGAGATCGAGGGCTTCACCCTGATTAAGGATATCCCTTATGACCCGGTCCGCAAGGCTTACCTGATCGTCGGCCTGGTCGGCCGCAAGGAAGCGCCGAAGATCGGTACGGATATTGATAAGATCGAACGCATCTACTAAGCGAAAATATCCGCAAACAAAAAGGCCGCCCGCAAAAAACGGCGCGGCCTTTGTTTTCGGGGAAGGCTGTGTACCCCTTCCCCAAACCCGAAAAGGAGGAAAAGCAAGATGGACAAGGGCTGTATCCAGCTTTACTACGGCGACGGCAAGGGCAAAACCACCGCCGCCATCGGCCAGATTGTGCGCTGTGTGGGCCATGGCTTCAAGGTGCTGGTCTACCAGTTTTTAAAGGAACCGACCAGCGGCGAGGTCAGCGTGATCCGCTCGCTGCCGGGGGTGGAATATATCCCCAACGAGGGACCGATCCCCTTCATGTTTAACCTGACTCCTGAGCAGCAGGAATTTTATAAGCAGAGATTCCAGAAAGCCTTCGACGAGGTGCGCCAGAAATTCTTCACCGGTGAGTATGACTTGGTAGTTTTGGACGAGGTCATCGACGCCTACAATCTGGGCGTCGTTCCGCAGGAACAGGTCATCGAGATGATGGAGAAAAAACCGGAGGGCACCGAGCTTGTCATCACCGGCCACGACTACGGGATGGACATCAGCGCCCTGACCGACCGGGCGGACTATGTCACCAAGTTTGTCAAGGAAAAGCACCCCTTCGACCTGGGGATGGGATGCCGCAAGGGAATCGAGGAGTAGAGAGGAGTAAAAACCATGAACATCAAAACAAGCGCCGTCGCGGGGACGCTGGAGTCCAGCGACGTCTATGTCAAGGTAGAACCCAGCGACAAGCTCGAGATTGAAATCGAGTCGGTCGTCTACAACCAGTATGCGGACCAGATTAAACAGAGCGTTCAGCAGGTGCTGGATGAGCTGGATGTCAAATCCGGCAAGATCTCGGTCAACGATAAAGGCGCCGTCGACTGCGTCATCCAGGCGCGGGTTGAGACCGCCATCAAGAGAGCAGGAGGGGAAAACTGATGAGAAGATCGATGTTATTTATCCCGGGCAACACCCCGAACCTGCTGATGAACGGCGACGTGCTGGGCGCGGACAGCATCATCCTTGACCTGGAGGACGCGGTTTCCCCGGCAGAGAAGGATTCGGCCAGAATCCTGGTGCGCAACGCGCTGAAAAATCTGCACTATCAGGGCTGCGAAATTATCATCCGCATCAACCCGGTCGAGACCGACTACTGGACCCACGATCTCGACGAGATCATCCCGCTCAAACCGAACATGATTATGCCGCCAAAGGTCAGCTGCGCGCAGGACGTCAAGACCGTCTCGGAATATATCGGCAAGCTGGAAGAGAAGTGCGGCTTTGAGAAAAACACCGTCAAGCTCATCCCGCTGATCGAGACGGCGATGGGCGTTGAGAACGCCTTCCAGATCGCCTCCGCCGACGAGCGGGTAGCGGCGCTGTTCCTGGGCGGCGAGGACCTGACCGCCGACCTGCGCTGCAAGCGCACCAAGGAGGGCAACGAGATCTTCTACGCCCGCACCAGACTGGTCTGCGCGGCGCGCGCCTGCGGCATCGATGTCTATGACACCCCGTTCACCGACGTTGACGATATCGAGGGACTGTACACCGACGCCCGCTTTGCAAAATCGCTGGGCTTCTCCGGCAAGGCTTCCATCTCTCCGCGGCACGTGGAGGGCATCAACGAGGTCTTCAGCCCAACCCAGGCGGAGATCGACTACGCGCACGAGGTCATGGAGACCATCCGCATCGCCAAACAGCAGGGCAAGGGCGTCGTCTCGCTGCACGGCAAGATGATCGATGCGCCGATTGTGGAGCGCGCAAGACAGGTCATCGAGATGGAAAAAGCAATGTTTGGAGGCGTGGAAGACGATGAGTAAGTTAGTAGCATCGATTAAAGAAGCGATTGAAAAATGTGAGCTCCGGGATGGAATGACCATTTCCTTCCACCACCACATGAGAAACGGCGACTATGTGCTGAACATGGTGCTGGACGAGATTGCCAAGATGGGCATTAAAAATCTGACCGTCAATGCAAGCTCGATCTTTGACGTGCACGAGCCGATCATCGGCCACATCAAAAATGGCGTGGTCACCGGCATCGAGTGCAACTATATGGGCGCGAAGGTCGGCAAAGCCATCTCGGAGGGCATCATGGACAAGCCGGTTGTCTTCCGCAGCCACGGCGGCAGAGCCTCCGACATGGAGAAGGGAACCTCGGCCATCGACGTGGCCTTCATCGCTGCCCCAACCGCCGACGACATGGGCAACTGCACCGGCAAGATCGGTCCTTCGGCCTGCGGCTCGATCGGCTATGCCTTCGCCGACGCGATGAACGCCAAGAAGGTTGTCGTCGTCACCGACAACCTGGTCGCCTACCCGCTGGTCGGCTTCTCCATCCCGGAGGTTTATGTCGACTACGTCGTCAAGGTGGACCAGATCGGCAACCCGGCCGGCATCGTCTCCGGTACCACCAAGATCACCCGCGACCCGGTGGGCCTGAAGATGGCAAGCTACGCCGCCAAGGTCATCGAGGCGTCCGGCCTGCTCAAGGACGGCTTCTCCTTCCAGACCGGTGCGGGCGGCGCGACCCTGGCCACCGCCAAATACGTCAAGGAGATGATGCTCGAAAAGGGCATCAAGGGCAGCTACGGCATGGGCGGCATCACCGGATACATGGTCGACATGCTCAACGAGGGCTGTTTTGAGGCGCTGCTGGACGTGCAGTGCTTTGACCTGAAGGCGGTTGAATCGATTCGCACCAACCCCAAACACATGGAGGTTTCCGCGACCCAGTATGCGGGCGTCAGCGGCAAGAGCGCAGGCGTGGACAACCTGGACGTTGTCCTGCTGGGCGCGACCCAGGTGGACCTGGACTTTAACGTCAACGTCCACACCGATTCCAACGGCTACATCATGGGCGGTTCCGGCGGCCACTGCGACACCGCGGCGGGTGCCAAGCTGGCGATCATCATTGCCCCGCTGACCCGCGCCAGACTCCCGCTGGTTGTGGACAGATGCCTGTGCATCTCCACCCCGGGCAGGACGGTGGACGTCGTTGTCACCCAGCGCGGCATCGCGGTCAACACCAAGAACGGCAAGAACGCCGAGCTCAAGGAGAAGCTCAAGGCCGCCAAGCTGCCGGTTGTCGAGATCGAGGATCTCAAACGGATGGCGGAGGAGCTGGCCGGCGTGCCGAAGCCGGTAAAGATGGGCGAAAAGGTTGTCGCCAACGTCATCTACCGCGACGGCACCCTGCTGGATGTCATCCACTCGGTAAAATAGTTTTTTTGAGTCCTGAAAGGCGAGCGCCTTTCAGGGCTTTCTTTTTGCAGGGGGCTTTTGGCCCCACAGTCCCCCGATGTGGGAGCTGTGCTCACACACCCTCAGAGGGGAGGGCGCTCCGCCCCTCCGACCCCGGGTGACTTTCCCGCCGCGGGGAAAGTCACCAAAGGCGCGCCAAGGGCTGCGCCCTTTGGAATCCCCCGGGGTTTCAGCAAAACTTTGGGAACCTGACGCAGTCAGGTTCGAGGGATGGAACGCAAGCCCCATTAAACTGGAAGCTATAACCATCCCTTACCGCCCTTTTCGCGCTCGCTGCGCTCCGGCTCGCGCCGGGCTACCTTCTGCCACAAAAAAAGACCGATTTGCCACTTTGAGCTGAGTGGGCAAACCGGTCTTTTTTCTCCCCAAGCTACACCGGGGGCACACTTCCTGCTGTCAATCCGTGGCTCGGTGGGTGGGGGTGCCATCTAGGATGCTTGAGGGTTTAAGCTATTGCAACCAATACCGCTAGGGTACAGGGCCGGGGGATCAAAGGGGGCAGAAGTTAAAGCGGAACGCTTTTACTTCCGCCTCCTTCGCCGGAGGTCAAGACTTCTTCGAAGTCTAGGACCAGGAGGTCCCTGGCGTATCTTTCGAAGCATTTATGCTGCTACTTTCCTCTACGCGAGAAAGTAGGCCGGGGCGCCGATCATGGCAAAGCCATGATCTCGCGGAGCGCCCGCTGATGGGTGCAGGAGCCAAGTCTGACGACTTGCTCCCGAGGGGACGCCCCCTCGCAAAGAAACCGCTGCCCCGGGAAAAGCACCAAACAATTCAAAAAGAAAGAATAGAATTCCCGCCCCCTTGCTGGTATAATAGAATTATTAAAATTTGAAGGAGGTTTTTCTATGACAGAACTTTTGTATCAGGGACATGGCAGCTACCGGCTGACGAGCGAACACGGCGCTGTCGTCTACATCGACCCCTTCGCCGGAGAGGGATATGACAAACCCGCTGACCTGGTGCTGGTCTCCCACGAGCACAGCGACCACAATCAGGTCAGCCGCGTCCATCTAAAGCCGGACGGCAAGGTGCTGCGCGCCGCAAATTTGATCGATGGCGCAAGCTATGGCGGGTGCCTGGTCAAGGATGTGCTGGTGAAGGCCACCGCTGCCTACAACAAGAACCATCCAAAATCTGAATGCGTCGGATTCCTGATTTCCACCGGCGGCAAAAAGCTCTACTTTGCCTGCGACACCTCCGAGACCGAGGAGATGAGGAAGCTGCGCGCCGAGCAGATCGACTGTGCCTTTCTGCCTATCGACGGCATTTACAATATGAACGCCATTGAGGCCGCCCGCTGTGCGGAGATCATCGGTGCAAAATGCAACGTTCCCGTCCACATGAAGCCGGGCGCGCTGTTCTCGCGGGAGATGGCGGAGAGCTTTCATGCGGAGAACCGTCTGATCCTGCGCCCGGGACAGACCATTACCTGGTAAAGAGAGGACAACCGATGGAATACAGTCAGTTTTATGAGGAATACGGCCACCCCTTCACCGGCAGAAAGCGCCGGCGGCTGGAGGAATTTCTGCGCCGGATGAATTTGAGCTACGACGAGGGAGTGCAGTACACCGTCAACCTGGTGACCCAGGATGGGGAGATCGCCGCCACCGGCTCGCTGCAGCACAACGTCATCAAGTGCGTGGCGGTGGATGACCGCTATCAGGGCGAGGGCCTTTCCTCCCGCATCGTCACCCTGCTTTTAAACCGCGCGATGGAGACAGGACAGAGCCACCTCTTTGTCTTTACCAAGCCCCAGAACCGGGCGATGTTCTCCGACCTGGGATTTTATCCGATCCTCCAGACGGCGGACGTCCTCTTTATGGAGAATGTCCGCGACGGAATCCAGAAGTATGTACAGGGCCTGGAGCGCCCGCAGCGGGAAGGCGGAGTGATCGGGGCGGCGGTGATGAACTGCAACCCCTTCACCAACGGCCACCGCTATCTGATCGAGACGGCAGCGAGCCAGTGCGATACCCTGCACCTCTTTGTCCTCTCGGAGGACCGCAGCGCCTTCCCGGCGGATGTGCGCTACGAGCTGGTGCGGGAGGGGATTGAGGGCATCCCCAACGTCATCCTGCACCACACCTCCGACTACCTCATCTCCTCGGCGGTCTTTCCCACCTATTTTCTCAAGGAGCAGGCCCGCGCCGAGCAGATCAACTGCGAGCTGGATCTGCGCATCTTCTGCGAGTACTTTGCGAAGGAGCTTGCCATCACCCGGCGCTTTGTCGGCACCGAGCCGTTCTGCCAGGTCACCAGCGCCTACAACCGCGAGATGAAGCGCATCCTGCCGGAGTACGGCATCAAGGTGGTGGAGATTCCCCGCAAGCAGCTGGACGGGCTGGAGATCAGCGCTTCCAGGGTGCGTGACCGCCTGAAGGAGGGGGATTTTGACGCTATCGGGCAGATGGTGCCGTCCAGCACCCTGCGCTTTCTGCGCTCCGAGCGGGGGCAGCAAATCGCCGAAAAATTAAGACAGGAAACGGACAACGAATGATAGAGGAACACTTACAGGAAATTTTAAACACCCCGCCGCTTGCGCTCGACGAGATTTTGTCCGCGCGGGAAAGGCGGGCCGACACCCAGCGGCAGCTGCTGGAAGAGGGTCAGGGGACGCTGATCTGCCTGACCCTCAACATTGCCGGGGCGGTCAAGAGTGCGCCGCTTTTGACAAAGGCTTTCGAGGAGGGCAAGAGCCGCATCCTGACCCAGCTGCGCTTTGAGCGGGCGAAAATTGGAAAGTGCATCGAGCGCCACGAGCGGACGGGGGACGAGCTGTACCTGCTGGTCGACCTCGACCTTGTCACCGCTAAAAGACGGATGGTGGAGATCGAGGAGGGCTTTGCCCTCGGGCGGCTTTTGGATATCGACGTGATGGCAAAAGGGGTGCCCAAAATCTCCCGCCAACAGCTGGGGCTGCCGCCGCGCCGCTGCCTTGTCTGCGGGGAGATGGCGGCGGCCTGCGCGCGCAGCCGCCGGCACGACATCAGGGAGATTTTGCGGCGCACGGTGGAGCTGATCGACGGCTACTTTGTAGGGGAATATGCCGACAGAGTCGCCGGGCATGCCTGCCGGGCGCTGCTGTATGAGGTGCACATCGCGCCGAAGCCGGGACTGGTGGACCGGGAAAACAGCGGCGCGCACCGGGACATGGACGAGTTTACCTTTTTTGACAGCGCCTGCGCGCTCTACCCCTATTTTCGGGAGTGCGCGAAAAAGGGGGCGCTGTACCGCGAGGAGCCGGACGCCCTCTTTGCGCTGCTGCGGATGGACGGCAAGCTGGCCGAGCAGCGGATGCTGCGCGCCACTGGCGGGGTCAACACCCACAAGGGAGCGATCTTCTCGATGGGGATTTTCTGCGCAGTGATGGGGAGCATGATGGAGGAGCAATTTAGCGAATCCGACTTTGCGGCCCGCTGCAAAGCCCTCTGCCGCGACCTGCTGCGGGACTTTGAGGGCTTGGAGCAAAAGGAGAATCTTTCCTACGGCGAGCGTCTGTACCGCGACTACGGCATCACCGGCATCCGCGGGGAGGCGGCGGAAGGATTTCCTTCGGTGCTGCAGGTCGGCCTGCCCGCCCTGCGAGAGGGAAGCGAAGCGGGCAAAAGCCTCAACGACGCTGCGTTGCTCGCTCTGCTGCGGCTGATCCAGGCGGTGCAGGACACCAACACCCTCACCCGCTCCGACCCCCAAACGCTGCGATGGGCGCAGCAGCAGGCGGGGAAGGCGCTGGAACAGGGCGCCGGCCCCGAGCAGATGCGGGAACTGGACCGCGCCTTTACCGCGCGCAACCTAAGCCCCGGCGGCTGCGCCGACCTGCTGGCGCTGAGCTTGTTTTTGTTTTTTATGGGCCGATAAGCGAATGGTTTTGCCCCGCTTGAACGGCTGATTGTGGAAAATACACCCGTAACTGAAAAGGGAGGAATAAAAGATGAACCGCTTACAGCAATTTGTGGAGCTGCTGACCGGCAGCTTTGATAACAGGGAGCAGTACGAGCAGATGCAAAAGGAGGGCAACCAAACCTTTCCGCTGGCGCGCCACGTCAATACCGCCTGCAACGATAAAATTACCGGCTTGCCGCAGGACTTTGACGGGGTATTTGTGCTGGAGGAGAGTTACTACACCGTTGGGGAAAGAACCAACGTCTCCCCGCACCTGTTTTTGTTTACCATGGAGGGGGAGGCGGTCAAGCTCACCTCCTACGAGATGCCGGAGGGCTACGACAAGGACAGCTTCACCTATCAGCAGCTGAAGCCGGTTGCCTTTGACGCCTTGAAGCCTTCGGCAAAATTCACCCCAGCTCTCTACCACGAGCGTGACGGCATCTGGGAGGGTGGCAGTGAGAGTATGTTTTCACCGGTGCTCAAGTTTACGCTGTTCGAGCGTTTTTCAAGGGAAGGGCTGGAGGTGTCGGAGTCGATGGAGGTAAACGGCAAGCGCACCTTCGGCTACGATGTGCCGATTCTGTACCGGCGGGTGTAGAGAATTTTCAACCGAGGAGAGAATGTGATGTGGAAATTTGATGACGATAAAACAGCTGCGGTGATCACGGCCAGGGAGCACGTCGCCTGCGACCATAACAGGCAGGACAGTTGTCATGCGCTTGTCCTTCCCGAAACCGCCATCCTGTTTTATATGCACAGCGGGCCGCAGTATCTGCAGGAGCACTACCCCTGCACGCTGCTGACCGAAAAGCTGCCCCGCTTTTTGCAGGGCGGGCCGGTCTGGAAGCTGGACGAAAAAATCTGCTTTCTGGACGGCGGACGCGGCGCGCCGCAGGCGGTGGACACCATCGAGACGCTCGCTGTCCTCGGGGTCAAGCGGGTGGTCACCGTCGGGATGTGCGGCGGATTCTCCGAGCAGGTAGCGGTCGGGGACATCCTGGTTCCGGACAAGGCCTTTGTCGAGGAGGGCACCTCGCTGCACTATTACGAACAGATCGACTTTGCCCGTCCGGATGAGCAGCTGTTCGAGCAGCTGCAAAATATCCCCGAAGCGAAGGTGCTGCCCATCGTCACGACCGACGCGGTCTACCGCCAGACCTTCTACAAGGAGCAGCTCTGGCGGGAAAAGGGGGCTGTGGCGGTGGACATGGAGACCTCCGCCCTGTGGAGCGTCGGGAAGTTTTTGGGCCTGCAGGTGGCTTCGGTGCTGATGATCTCCGACCGCCACCCCTTGCGGGAGGGTGAACCAGCCTGGGAATGGAAGATGACCATGGAGATGCGCCGGCGATTGTTTGAGCAGGTGATGGAGATTGTTTTCTCCGCATAAGTAAAAAAACGAAGGCATCCACTTTGAAGTGGTGCCTTCGTTTTTTTACGGATTGGCTTTGGGCAGCGCAGGGGAAACTTCATACCCGATTCTGGTAAGCGCCTCCTTGTCGTCGAGGGAAATTTTTTCCAGCCCGTAGTGCTCGGCGAAGCGGTCAAGATCGAGGTCGGCAAATTCCCCGGTGCCAAATTCATTGAATTGTTTTTTATTTACCTGAACGATGTAGCCGTCCCCGACCAGCGTGTAGTGCGCGGAGTCCCCGGCGTCTGTCTGCCAGAACAGCAGGGCTCCGGCCAGCAGGCAAAGCAGCAGGACAAGGCCGAGCAGCGCCTTGCCGCGGGCGGAGGAGAGGATGCGGATCATGGTGGAAGACCTTCTTTCTGTTGAGATGGAGCGTGTTTTGCTTTTTCTTCGTTCTATTCTAAAGTGTAACATTATTTGCGACCGATGTCAATTGAGAAGGAAGGAAATAACTTACAAATATCATGTAATAAATTTGTGGAAGTTGATAGAAAATAAATCTGCTCCATTCGCCGCGAAAAAAAGGAGCGAACTGACGATCATCAGTTCGCTCTTTTTGCTGGGGAGGAAACACAAGTCTGCTGCCCGTCTCTGCTCAAAGACAGCGGGCGGCAGTGAGATTTTCAGTTTGGATTACAGCATCTCGATGAAGGCGGCGCAGCGGGTGTTGAGCTGGCCGATGTCGGAGGAGGAGTAATCGGTCTCGACGCACATATACGGGATGCCGCGCTCGGTGACAAAGCGCTTGATGTAGAAGGACTCGACGTTGTAGGTGTGGCAGGCCTGCAGGACCACCTCGACGACCGCGTCGATCTTGTACTCGTCAAGCAGACGGCCCATCAGCTTGAAGCGGTTCTCGTCCGGGGTCATGCAGGAGCAGCCGATGTTGAGGTAGCGGTCGGCGATTGCCTGGTAGATGTCGTCGGTGTCCTCGTTGATCAGCTCGTCGACCGATTTGGCGCCGCTGCAGTTTTCGTAGCAGACGACGTTGCCGCCGTTGGCCTCGATGCTCTTGACCACCTTCATCGCGTTGCCGCCGATGGGGCAGCCGGTGACCAGGATGCGCGGGCGCTTTTCGACGGGGCGGCTGCCTTGCTCGTACTCGGTCTTGATGCGTTCGGTCAGGGCGTTGACCTCGTCGATGGCCTGGCGGCGGTTAAACTTAAAGTTGGAGCCGTACAGCACCGCGTACAGGTTGGAGCCTGCCATCGGCGGTGGGTCCAGCTTCATCAGCTCATAGAAGTGGCGCAGGGCCAGGCGGTTCTGGTTGGAAAGGTGCACCTGCTCGCGCAGCTTTTCCTCGGTGATCTCGACGCCGAATTTTTCTTCCAGCTTGTTTTTGAGGGCGACGACCTCCTCGCGCCAGAGCTTGCGGCCCATCGGGGACTGGCGGTTTGGCAGCTCCATGATGTAGGTATCCTTGATCTCGCCGAGCATCTCGTACATCTTCTTCTTGCCGTCGCAGGTGGTCTCGCCGATAATCAGGTCGGAGAAGTAGAAGAAGGGGCACTTCTGGGTCTTGGCAAAGCCGTAGCTGGATTTGACCAGCGGGCAGAGGTTGCGCGGCAGGTCCTGCTCCGCTTCCGGGATGGTCTCGTCGGAGAAGGAGCACAGGCCGACCGGGATGGCGCCGGCGGCCATGATGACCTCGGTGGGGGTGTAGGTGCAGAAGGTGCCGACAAAGGGAATGTTCTTCTGCTTGATTTCGTAGGCGTGCAGGAAGGAATTGCGGCGCTGTTCGCTAAATTCTTCGAAGATGTCAGGTAAGGTTTTGATAACTTCCATTTGGTAAATCCTCCTTCTAAAACAATGGGTTAACGATTGTTATACAGGTGGCAGGCGACGAAGTGACCTGGTTCTACTTCTTTGAGCTCCGGGCGCTGGGTGCGGCAGATTTCGCTGCACTTGCTGCACCGTCCGCTGAAGCGGCAGCCAGCCGGCGGGTTGATGGGGGAAGGGACGTCGCCGGTGAGCATGATCTTTTTGCGCTGGCGGGAGGCCTGCGGGTCCGCAATCGGCACCGCGGACAGCAGCGCCTCGGTGTAGGGGTGCAGCGGGTGCTTGTACAGGTCGGCGGAGGGGGAGAGCTCCACCATGTTGCCCAGATACATGACGGCGATGCGGTCGGAGATGTGCTTGACCATCGACAGGTCATGCGCGATGAACAGCATGGTCAGGTCGCGCTCCTTCTGCAGCTTGATGAGCAGGTTGATGATCTGCGCCTGAATCGAGACGTCCAGCGCCGAGATCGGCTCGTCGCAGAACAAAAACTCGGGGTTGACCGCCAGGGCTCTGGCGATGCCGATGCGCTGGCGCTGGCCGCCGGAAAATTCATGGACGTTGCGCATGGCGTGCTCGGCGTTGAGGCCAACCATGTCCAGCAGCTCCAGCACCATCTTTTCCTCCTGCTCGCGGGAGGAGGCCAGCTTGTGGATGCGGATGCCTTCAGCGACGATGTCGTACACTTTCTGGTGCGGGTCGAGCGAGGCGTAGGGGTCCTGGAAGATCATCTGCACCTTGCCGGTGAAGTCGAAGCGCTCCTTTTTGGTCATGTGGTGGACGTCCTTGCCCTGATATTTGACCTGGCCGGAGGTGGGCTGCAGCATGCCGATGCAGGTCTTGCCGCTGGTGGTTTTGCCGCAGCCGGACTCGCCGACGATGCCGAGCGTCTCGCCCTTGTAGATGACAAAGGAGATGTCGTCCACCGCCTTGAGCACCTTCTTTTTGCCGGCCTTGTAATATTTGCAGAGGTTGGTGACCTCGAGCTGAACCGTTGCGTTGTTATGCATGCACAGCACCTCCAATCTGGAACGGGACGCCGGTGCGGTCGGCGCGGGGATCGCTCAGCCAGCAGGCGACCTGATGTTTGTCGCTGCCGTCCTGTGCGTCCACCGTTTCCGGCTCATACTCGGCGCAGATGTTCATGGCGTAGGGGCAGCGGCTGCAGAAGGCGCAGCCCTTGGGCGGATGGATCATGTCCGGGATGCTGCCCTCGATGGTGACCAGCTCCTTTTTGTTGTCCAGGTCCAGGCGCGGCACCGAGTTCATCAGTGCCCAGGTGTAGGGGTGGTGCGGGTGGTAGAAGATGTCGTCGCTGCTGCCCTTCTCGACGATCTTGCCCGCGTACATGACGATGATGTCGTCGGCCATGTCGGCCACGACACCCAGGTCATGGGTAATCATGATGATGGCCATGCCGAGCTTTTGCTGCAGCTGCTTCATCAGCTCCAGGATCTGTGCCTGGATGGTGACGTCCAGCGAGGTGGTCGGCTCGTCGGCAATCAGCAGCTTGGGGTTGGTGATCAGGGCGGTGGCGATCATGACGCGCTGCCGCTGTCCGCCGGAAAGCTCATGCGGGTATTTGTTCATACAGGCCTGCGCGTCCGGGATGCCGACCAGCTCCAGCATCTCCTGCGCCCGTTTTTGAATCTGCGCTTGGGAGAGATTTTCGTCGTTGTGGTTTTGCAGGTTTTCCATGATCTGTTTGCCTACCATCATGGTGGGGTTTAAGGAGACCAGCGCGTCCTGGAAGATCATCGAACATTCCTTGCCGCGGAAGGCGTACCATTCCTTGTCGGAAAAATCGAGGATACTCTTGCCCTCGTACAGAATCTGGCTGCCCTCCTTGATAACGCCGGGCTTTTCAATCAGGCCCATCAGCGACTTGGAGGTGACCGATTTGCCGCAGCCGGACTCGCCGACAATGGCGGTGGTTTTGCCTTTTTCGATCTCGAAGCTGACGCCGCGCACCGACTGCACCTCACCGGCATAGGTAAAATAGGAGACGGAGAGGTCTTTAACATTGACAAGTGTACTCATAACTTCCTCCTTATTTTACAATCTTGGGTTCCAGCGCGCTGCGCAGCACGTCGCCCAGGATGTTGAAGCTGAGGACGGTGAGCAGGATCAGCAGGCCGGGGTAGATGGCCAGCTGAGGCTGATCCAGGATGTTGGCCTGCGCTTCCTGCAGCATGCTGCCCCAGGAGGCGTTGGGAATCGAGATGCCCAGCCCCAGAAAGCTCAACGAGGATTCGGTCAGGATGGCGCTGGCGACGCCGAGGCTGGCGGCAACGATGACCGGGCCGAGGATGTTGGGCAGGATGTGTTTGACAGCAATCAGCACATTGCCAGCGCCCAGATTTTTGGAGGCGATAACAAAGTCGCGCTCCTTTAAGGACATGGTCTCCGCGCGGGTGATGCGCGCGACCGATGCCCAGGAAAACAGGCTGAGTACAACGATCAGGGTGGTCATGCCGGGCTTGAGGATGGTGTTGAGCACGATCATCAGCAGCATGCTCGGCAGCGCCAGAAAGATGTCGGTGAAGCGCATCAGCAGCATGTCCAGTTTGCCGCCGATGTAGCCGGAAAAGATGCCGATGGTGGTGCCGATAAAGACGGTGACCAGCATAGCGCAAAAGCCGACCAGCAGCGAGACGCGGCCGCCGTACAGCGCGCGGGTGAAGTAGTCGCGGCCGTAAGCGTCGCAGCCAAAGGGATGCTCCAGCGAGGCGCCGGCAAACTTGTTGGCAAGATCCAGCTTGTTGGGGTCATAGGGACTCAACGGAGCCAGCAGGGCAGCGATGATGATGACAGTTAAAAAGATGACGGCAAAGATTGCGACCGGATTGGCCTTGATTTCCGAGGCGATGTCCTTCCAGATGCTGCGGTGATAGACGGTGCCCAGTTCCTTGGGCTTTTTCTCGATGCGCTGAAAGGATTTTTCGTTGATGATGACCTTATTTTCCATTAGCGATGTCAATCCCCCTCTTGATTCGCGGATCCGCAAAGGAATACAGGATGTCCGCCACGAAATTGCCGACGACCAAAATGAAGCCTGAGAGCATGATGTAGGCCATGATGACCGGATAGTCGCGTTTGCCGATGGCCTCCATCGCAAAGCTGCCGACGCCCGGCCAGCCAAAGACGCTCTCGATGATGAAGGAACCGCAGACCAGCGACGCCATGTTCATGCCCAGGATGGTGATGATGGGTAGCAGCGTATTTTTTAGGACGTGCTTGCGCAGAATCTGCGCCGGGGTGCAGCCCTTGGCCTTGGAGGCCAGGACATATTCCTCGCTGAGCTGTCCGATGGTGTTGGCGCGCACATAGCGGATCTTGGAGGCCATGGTGCCCAGGGCCATGGTCAGCACCGGCATAATCATGTGCTGCAGGGTATCCAGCGGGGTGTCGACGCCCACCGAGTGCATGCCGGAGGAGGGCAGCCAGTGCAGGGTGGCGGTGAAGAGAATAATCATCAGCATGCCAAAATAGAAGGACGGGATGGACATGCCAAAGTAGGCAAAGCTGCTGATGAGGTTATCTGCCCAGGTGTTTTTCTTGTACCCCGCGATCAGGCCCAGCGGAATGGCCAGCGCCAGCGAGACCAGCAGGGAAACGCCCATCAGCAGGATGGTGGAGGGCAGGCGGCGCAGCAGCATGGGGGCGACAGGGGTGTTATAGGAGAGCGAAACGCCGAAGTTTCCCTGCAAAGCTTCGGTGAGCCAGCCCCAATACTGTTCCGGCATGCTCTTGTCCAGTCCCAGTTTTTCGGTGATCAGCTGCCGCTCGGTTTCGGTCATATCCGGTGTCAGGTACATCGAGGAGATGTCGCCGGGAGCAAGGTCGATGATCGCAAAGGAAAAAAAGGAGATGAGCAGCATCACGATTGCCAGCTGACCGATTTTCTTTAAGCAATATTTTAACATTGGTCTTTCCTTTCCTTGATGAAAAAACTGCCCTTGGTGTCAAGGGCAGTTTTTTTGACTGCGAAAAAGTGTTAGCCGTTAACGGAAATGCCCAGGTAATCAGCAAATTCTGGAACGATCGGGCTGGAATCCAGGCCGGTTACGTTCTTCTGAGAAACCAGAACGTAGTTGGTGTAGGTCAGCGGGTAGATGCGGTACTGATCCATCGCGACGTCCATCAGCTCGTCCGCAAGCTGTTTGGCTTCCGCCTCATCGGTGGTGGTGTTGACCGCCAGCGCCAGCTCGCCGCAGGCCTCGGTCATGCCCCAGGCATCATCGGCCTGGTTCAGGTAGCTGTAGGCCTGGTTCAGAGTGGAACCGCGCATCGAGTCCCAACCGTTGGTGCCGAGATCCCAGGTGGTCTCCTGACCGTTGAAGCCGTAGGAGGAAGCAGCGAAAAATCTTGGGAAGAAGGAAGAAGAATCCATGCCTTCAATCGAGAGGTTGACGCCGATCTGGGCCAGCTGCTGCTGGATGACAACGGCGACAGCGTCCATGTTCGGGCGGTCAGCGTTGTAGATGTAGGTCAGGGTCATGCCGGACAGGCCGGAGGACTCTGCAAGCGCCTGGGCGCCTTCCAGGTCGTAGGTGTAAGCTTCGGTGTCCGGATTGTAGAGGCTGATTTCTGGGGTCAGCAGTGAATTTGCCTTGGTGGCCAGCTCGTCAGAACCGAAAGCTGCTGCGAGAATTTCGTCCGGATTGATGGCCATAAACAGTGCCTGGCGCTGCTCGTCGGTCAGGTTGGCGGGGCCGAATGGGTTGACCTGCAGGTAGTTCAGGCGTGCTTCCGGGAAGGAATAGATGTTGTACTTGTCGCTCTGGGCGCTGTATTTTTCCAGCTGGTCAGCGGTGGTGAGACGCATGTAGTCGATTTCGCCGTTTTCAAAGGCGATCTCTCTGGTAGAGCCGGAACCGATCACCTTCATGACAACGGTCTTGACCTGCGGGGTGCCTCTGTAGTAATCGTCGCGGGCGGTGCAGACAAAGCTGTCCTCGTTGATCTCGGTGACGGTGTAGGGGCCAGAGGTGACAAAGCCAGGGGTGTTGTAGTAGGTGGTGGCGTTGTCCAGCGCTTCCGGATCGCCGTCAAAGACGTGGGATGGATAGAGGGTCATGCCGGCCAGAATGACGCGCTCGTAGTTGTACGGTTCTGGCAGGATGAACTGTACGGTGTGGTCGTCGACGATGTTCATGCTGCCGTCGACGCCGTTGACACGGATGTAGCGGTTGTAGCCATAACGGTAAACCGAGTAGTCGGCAACAAACTGTACGTCAGCGGTGGTGATGGGGGTGCCGTCCGACCAGGTGGCGTCCTCACGCAGATGAACGGTGTAGGTCAGACCGTCCTCGGAAACTTCCAGGCTGTCGGCCAGGTAGTAGTCCAGACCGCCCTCGATGTTTTCCAGGAAGAGGTGGTCGAACAGCGGACGGGTCATCGAGGTGTAGTCATCCGAACCGCCGGTCTGTGGGGAAAGAGAGTCCGGCATGTAGCTGATCGCAACGGTGAAGGTGTCGTTGGATTCGGTAGAAGTGCTTTCCTCTGTGGAAGCAGCTTCCTCGGAGCCGCCCTCCTCGGTGGTTTGCTCGGTGGTGCTGGTTGTGTTGTTTTCTGCTGTTGTTGTTTCGGAGCCGCAGGCGGCGGTAGCCATCATCATTGCGGCAGCCATCAACAAAGCAAGCAGTCTTTTCTTCATAAAACTGTGCCTCCATTCTTAACTGGCTAGACTTAATTCGTGCAGGTTGTGATAATTTGATATTTTTATACCCACAAATATCAATGTTGCACAATGCTTGATTATAATTTAGCATCCGATGTCGAAGATAGCAAATCGTTTTTTTGAATCCGAACGGGAGGTTCGTATCGGCTTTATCTTTCGATTGCTCGTTATTTTGCAAACACTTTCTTTATTTTGACAAAATTTGTGAATTATGCTATATCGAATCGTTATGAAGTCAAGTGTTTCTTTGGGAAATTTTTCTGAACATTAAGAAAATGGGTCGGGATGGGCAGAATTTTGTAAAGAAAAGGGAGCGGCGGGCGGGGAAGATGAGATGCGGAAAAGCGGCAAATTCGGGTAATTTTTTGGCACTGATCTCTTTGCCGAGAGGGAAACCGCGGGTTGCTTGGATTTGTGACAGCAAGGTGGTACAATGGGAATGAGGTGATGACAGGATGCAGACAAAGGAAATTCTTTTGAAATTGAGAATACAAAACGGTTGGTCCCAGGAAGATCTGGCGGAAAGAGTCTATGTGACCCGCCAAGCAGTATCCCGCTGGGAAAATGGCGAGACGGTGCCCAATACAGAGACATTGAAGTTGCTGTCTAAATTATTTGATGTTTCAATCAACACTCTCCTGGGCTCACCGCACAGCCTGGTTTGCCAGTGCTGCGGGATGCCCTTGGAGGATCAGGTCATGAGCAGGGAAGCGGACGGTTCCCTCAATGAGGAGTACTGTCAGTGGTGCTATGCGGATGGTCAGTTTGTCTATACAAGCCTTGAACAGCTGATTGATTTTCTGGTGGAACACATGTCTAATGAGCATTGGCCGAAAGATCAGATGCGCGCCTATCTGCAGGGAATGCTGCCGACGCTCCAATACTGGAAGGCTATTGCGCAGGAAAATCTGGAAAAAGAAAAGTAGGAATAAAAGACCCAGGCAGCTTTAGCTGTCTGGGTCTTAGTTCGCTGCATTTTCTAAAGAGGGGTGGCGTTTGACTTTCCGTCGGTTTCCTGTTATGCTGAACCTATCCAAAATCAACCGATAAAGAGCAGAAAGATGAATGGAGGTTTTGTCGATGAAATGCTTTTTAACCAGCAGTCCCTTCCTTCCTGACAGGAGCAGCATTAACCCCGCCAATGGCTTTGCCGACCGGATTAGAGCCAGCGTGCCGTCCCCGTGCAAGGCACTTTTCATCTGCTCGGACCCGGATAGTCACGAGCAGACGGACGGTTTTGCGCAGGCGGTCAGAGCGAACCTGGAAGCGCTGGGTCTGCAGTTTAGCCAATATGCCGTGCTGGATGGCAGAAATGAGGACAAGGCGGGCGAGCTTGTTGGCGGCGCGGAGCTGATTATTTTGGCAGGTGGGCATGTGCCGACCCAGAACCGATTTTTCGTGAAGGTTGGACTCAGGGAATGGATGCGCTCCTTTGACGGTGTCCTGGTGGGCATCAGCGCCGGCACGATGAACAGCTCCGAGATGGTTTACGCCCAGCCGGAGCTGGAAGGAGAGGCGACCGATCCCAATTACCAGCGCTTTCTGCCCGGCCTTGGTCTGACCAAAAAGATGATCCTCCCGCATTATCAGATGCTCAAGGATGAGGTGCTGGATGGCCTGCGCGTCATGGAGGACATCGCCAACCCGGACAGCCAGGGCCGCCGGTTCTACCTGCTGGTGGACGGGAGCTATCTGTATATCGAAGATGGTAGAGAGGAAGTTTTTGGCGAGGCCTACCTGCTGGCGGATGGGAAGCTGTCGCAGATTTCAAAGCCTGGAGAATCGGCTGTTCTCTAACGCTCTTGTTTGCAAAAACGCAACGAAGAAAAGGGGGCAAGCAACGTGGTTTACGGTGTGATCAACCGAAAGGGTGAAGCGTACTACACGGATCTAAACAGGGTGCTGCAGGCGATCGGATATCAGCACAAGGACTACAACTGGCTGATCACCGACTGTGTTTGCTATCCCCAAAATACGGCCATAGCTGAAATGCTGGCGCAGGATTACTGCTGGATGAGCGGCGAACAGCTCAGCGATCTTGTGATGGCGGAAAATTTTCAATGGATCTGGGCGGACCTGTGCGCCTTCGACAGGGGGATTGCGCTGGCCGAGGTGCTGCAATATGAGCTGCCCCGCGCCGACGGCTACGACGGATTTTGGCAGATGCCGCTGACCATGCAGCACCCGCTGGCAGAAATCAAGATTGTCCCGTGGGACAGTTCGATGACGCTGCTTTTGAGCCGCAGAAAAGATATCGTAGATAATTTTCGCAACTATTATCCCGAGAGCGAAAATCTGGGGGACTATATTAGAAAACCATAGAAGAAAAAGGAGCTGCCTGGTTTGTAAAAATCGGGCAGCTCCTGGTTTGTTGAGAGAGACGGCAGTTTTTTCAATTGCTGCCCTATTTTCTAAAGTTTGGGCTTTAGTTCATAAGACGGATGGTATAAGCCTGTCGGTTCATAAAACTTGTTGCCGATATAGCGGAAACCCAGCTTGAGCAAAACTTTTGAGGAAGCTACATTGTTGGGATTGTGCCCCGCAAAAAGGGCGTCTGCTTTCAGAACGGAGAAGGCATAATCTGCTATAGCCGCTGCTGCTTCTGTTGCATACCCCTTCCCCCAAAATTGAGGGCGCAAATGAAACCCCATCTCATACTCATTCCCGCGATATGGCCTTAGCCCACAGCAGCCGATGAAATTGGTCGAAGAAAGTTCAAAAATAGGCCAATACTGCACATGATATTTCGTCTCATTATCAATTTCTGTTGTCAGTCGAGAGGAAATTTCTTCTACACTAAATTTGCCGCTGGCGCAAATCAATTTTGTGACATCAGGATCGCCCCACAGCAATTCCGCCAATTTTATATCGCCTTTTTGCCATTTGGAAAATCCAATCCGATTGGTTGTTAAGAAAAAATGCATCTTCGCTTTTGCTCCTTTCAATTTTAATCCGTTATCCTGCCAAAGGGGTGCCTAGAACGATTGCGGTCTTCGTTTATCGTCCGCCGGACAGAATGCCAGATAGTGCTCATTGATGGAGGTTTGCCAAAGCATTTTTGACCCAAAAGTACAAAGCCCCTGCAAAGCTTTAGGATAAAACTTTGCAGGGGCAAAAAATTATTCCCACTCGCCGAGTTAAATCCATTTCTAAACTTTTTTGTATAGAGGATTTAATTCGACGTGATTTTATTTGACGCAGATTATCCTTATCCTAAGGTCTATTCGGACTTTTGCTATCAAAAATCTATCTGGGCCATCCTATCAGGGGTTTTGCTTTGGATGGACGATTGGATGGCTTAGGAGTATTATAGCACAAATAAATTTACTCCTCAACAGATTCTGCAATTAAGGACTAAGGGTTCGGATTAATTTTAATGTAAAATTGATCTGCAAGTTTAACTGCATTACTTACTTCATCGATCAATCTTTCACATACTTTCTCAACTATATCTCTATCTCTCGTCGGCCTAAATGTCAAGAGGGTTACCTGATCATCAGAATATTCTCTTTCATCAAAAATATCAGGCGTAAAAGTAAAGACATGAAGTACTGGCCGACTTGAGGTAAATAGATCCAAAAATCCATTAAAAAACAGCGGGGATTTAGAATCATTATGATATGCTTTTATTTGTTCACGGCTTGACCATGTATTGCCATACCAAAATGCCTTCAAACTTCGATATTTGCATTCTATTATAAACGATCCAACATACCATCCCGACTTCTTAGAATACATATTAATACATATATCAGGACGAGTATGCTTTCCTGTAATATATAAAGGATGTCCATAAAGCTTCACTTGCTCGGATTTTTTTGGTAGGACAGAATCATATATAATTTCAACAGCACTATCTTCGTTCTCCAGCAATATCTTTGTTCCTGATTTTAAAAACGGGAACAAATGATCTTTCATAAAAATGTCTTGAACCCTCAACCCCACTTCTGTGTATTCCTGCAAAAAGGATCTGCATATACAAATATAGCACCACATTTCATAAAGCGAACTACTCTTCTTCCACGAATAAGAATATTGAGGATCTAGTTGTACAGAAAAATTGCGCTTATTCATCTCTGAGTACATTCTATATAGGCTGCCATATCTAGAATCCACAGCAAAAGAATGTGGTATAAACATATCTTCTGGATTTTTCACCGTTTGGAACCACTCTGCGCTTTTAATAATATTAGTTATTTTCTTTAA
>OGGQ01000447.1_pt1 | contig 59934 bp, 67 predicted proteins | sample 1571191 | NCBI WGS metagenome assembly OGGQ01 (sample SAMEA2582061, study PRJEB24529) | metagenome | biome: Human gut stool | place: China | collected 2011
AGAAATTTTCGCAGATATTATTCAGATTTTTTATTAATATCGTGCGTCGAACCTGCTCAAGCAATACTTTTTTCACATTTTCTCTAGCATTGTGCAGCAACGTTCACTGGACAAAAATGCTCCGACTTTTGAGCCGGAGCATCACCTCATCGAGTTAATCTAACCAGATACTCGATTTTTCGGCGGAGAAAACATTACTTCTTAGTAACCGGATAGATGACCTTGTTAATCTCTTGTACTGTCTGAACCGGCATCTGCCAGGGATTGGAGCCTTTAACACCGGATGCAAACGTCAAATCAATACCAAAAAGGCCGCCGGCTAAACGAGTGATTCTTCCTTCCTGTCCACTGGCAGAAGCAATGACCGGATATGCAGGGTTCTTCGTTCTAAATTCAAGTGTTCCATTGAGGAAACGGAGAACATAGGCTTGAGAATTGGGTTTCACCACGATTTTGGCGACATCGCCGCCGGCATCAATTTCCTTTTTGAGAATGTTAGCAATTTCTTCGCTGCTCGGAGTACCTTTCAAATCATGATAGGCAACGACAACAGGGACTCCGTTTAAATCCTTTTTGAGATTTTTAATAGTGTCTGCCCCATACACCAATTCGACGTCAATTAAATTGGGGAGTTTGAGGGCCGCAGCCTTCTTGTAAAAATCAAACTTCGGTTTTGATCAACTTTTTTGAAACCTCTTTCTTCCGCCACACGGACGGTTAGAAGAATCGGTGTGTCGCCGATAATATTGCGAATTGCCTGAAGGGCTTCAATGGCTTTATCGGTATCTTCAATGAAGTCCCAATAATCGGCGCGAACTTCAACCATGTCGGGGTTCAGGGCTTTTACGGTTTTCGCTTTTGCTTTGATGGCCTCAAGATTTTTGCCTACAAGGGGAGAACAGATAACGGGCTGTTCGCCGCCAAGAAGAGTTGGACCGGCTTGAATCGGGCGGGTAAGCATAGGACGAACAAAATCTTCAGCATAGGCAGAAAGTGCGAATGCGGGAACGAGAAGAGCGGCTGCGATAAGGGAAAGTTTGGCTTTTTGCATCTTATGGACTCCTAATAGAATTTAAAACTGAGATTGATTGATCTCGTATGGAAGTATTTTGAGATTTGGAGGCTTTTTCTGATACCCCCGAATGGGTGGAAAAAAATGATTGAACAACCTCGGAGTCAAAAATTTTTTGTCGAATTTTTCGTTTCCTTATTGGCGAAGAAAGGAGTGGTCGGCAAACTGATTTTTCTCGTTGGATTATTTTTTCTCTTTTTTATGAACTTTGGCTTTGGCAACTTCGGAAAACAAAAGAGGATTCAGAGAAGAGCGGCTCCTAAACTCTATAGCTAGGCGGCAGATATAAGCCAAACTCGAGAAGAGAGTTTTTGTCAGCAGGCAGCAAGAAATCCTATTTGATGCCTCAAAGAAAGAATTTGTTCGATTTAAATCCCTTACTCTTTAACCTTATTTGCTTTTTTGCGACATATTTGTCAGTTTTTTAGAATAAACGTTGATTTAGAAGCAATATCATTATTAGAATTTGAAAATACCATTTAAATAATCAAGATATGTGGTGAAACGATTTTTTTTCCCTGAACGATGCAATCTTACCTAGCGTGCAATCATTGGGAAAACGGCAGGCAGAATCATTGATTCGTCTGTCGATTTTTTTTACAACTCACTTTTTGTTGAAATAAGATTACTCAAGTTCGCGCCGATGATTTGAATTATGCGATGGCTAGAAAAACTCGTAACGGACAATGACCTATCGCCGTCTAACCCGAGTTCAGGAAGGCCTCTTCAGTAAAATATCTCCGCTTAATTGCCTCTTACTTGATTGGAAATATTGAATGCGTACCTTAGGAAATATTATTTGGAACATCCCATTTCTAGGCTTTGTTACGGCGGCTCTCGTTTTTCTGATTGGCCTTTTGTTTGTTGTTACGATCATCGCAGCGCCGATCGGTCTAGGTCTCATCCAGTATTCGAAATTTTTGCTCCTGCCGTTTTCCTATGACATGGTTTCTAAATCTGAGATAGACGGCGATGCGAATAAAAATATCCTTTGGCAAACTTATGGATTTATTCTGAAGGCAGTCTACGTCATCTTCTTAGGTATCCCGATGGTCATACTCTCTCTGGTACAGATTGTCTGCTGTTTTTGCAGCATTATCGGTATTCCGGTTGCCATTGTGATGGCTAAATCGCTTGGAACTCTGCTTCAGCCGGTCGGTAAAGTTTGCGTTGATCATTCTGTTGCGCAAGCGCTGCTTGTTGAGCAAGGAAGAAGCCAGCTGGCTCTCAGGAACCGAAAGGAACGGCAGTGATCTGAGTATTCATATGCCGTGGTACCTGAGCAACCGGCGATTCTTTATTTTGTCGACTGTCCAAATAGCCTGTTCGTGCTTAATCTCCGTTAACAATCATTTGCGGATTTTGTAACCGACCTGCAATAAATATGTCGCAAAGGCTGCAGTTGCTACGCCGGAGATCGTTACAACGGACAGGCTGACCCAAGGATTGAAGTCGCTTTGGGAGAAGAACCCGTACCGAAATCCGTCAATGATGTAGAAGAATGGATTAAATCTCGACAACGTCTGGAAAACTGGCGGCAGCTGGTTAATCGAGTAAAAGACACCAGACAGGAATGTCAGCGGCAGAATAACAAAACTTTGAAAAGCTCCGACCTGATCAAACTTATCAGCCCATAATCCGCAGATAAGGCCTAGGGACCCCATAAGAGCGGCGCCCATAAACCCAAAGACCAAAATCCAAAGAATATGGTCCATCGGAGGAGGAGACCAAAGGAACGAAGCAAGCAAAACACCTGCGCCGACGATTAAGGCACGTACAATGGAGGCGCCGATCATCGCTAATGACAGCTCCCAGCCGGCAAAGGGCGGCAGCTGGATAAAAATCAGACTTCCCATGATTTTCGAAGACAACATCGAAGAAGAGCTGTTTCCGAAAGCGTTCTGCAGCATCGTCATCATTACGAGACCGGGAACAAGGAAGTGCAGGTAATTCACGCCGTCAAAAGTCGGCATTTTGCCGGCTAAGACTTGCCCGAACACGAGCAAATACAAAAGTCCCATGAGAACCGGTGCAAAAATCGTCTGCAATGCAATCTTTTTGAATCGGAGAATCTCTTTTTCCAAAAGCGTAAGAAAAGAAGCTCCGGGACGGTAAGGCTGAGGTTCTATTTTGAATTTCATTTAGAGGTAATCCTCATAAAGACTTCTTCGAGATTGGCTTTGCCGAGTTCTAAACCTTCGGGCTCTAAGCCTCGCTTATGAAGCTCGTCGAGCAGGATTCTTAAACCTTCCGGGGTGTCGTAGTTCAGGCAATAGAATCCGTCCTGAAGCTTTTCTACCTGAATCGGAAAGTCCGAGGGCAGAGGAGCCGAAAGGGTAAAAACAACACGGTCTTTGGAGTATTCCTTCAGAAGATCGCGTGTGTTCTCTAAGGCTGCAATGCGTCCGTGATTGAGCATGGCGACATTTCTGCAGAGTCGTTCTGCTTCTTCAAGGTAATGGGTCGTCAGAATGATCGTGTGTCCCTTGCGGTTTAGCTCTTCCATAAAGGTCCAAAGCGAGTGGCGAAGGTTGATGTCGACCCCGGCTGTCGGTTCATCCAACACAATCAGAGGCGGTTTATGGACAAGCGCCTGGGCGATTAGAACGCGGCGTTTCATACCGCCGGACAAGCGCATGACGCTTTCTTTCTTTTTATCGGCAAGATCCAGAACCTCAAGCAGTTCGTTGAGCCACTTATCGTTGTGACGCAGGCCGAAATATCCGCTCTGCAGTCTTAATGTCTCCCATACACTCAGAAACGGATCGAAAGTAATTTCCTGCGGGACGATGCCGATCGCCATTTTGAATTGCTGCCAGTCACGGCGAATGTCGTAACCTAAAACAGAAACGTTTCCGCTGTCAGGCGTTACAGTCTTGGCCAGTACACCGATCAAAGTGCTTTTTCCGGCTCCGTTAGGGCCGAGCAGGCCGAAAAAATCGCCTTGTTCAATCGAAAATCTCACATCCGAAAGGGCCTTTTTTGGATTTTTACCGGCGTTAAAAGACTTCGAAATATGTTCAATTTGAAGTGCCGGAATATTAAATTCAGTCACGAATTTTTTCCTTTTGTCTGTTTTTATTCAAAGATTAACCATTCTTCAAACTACTGTTTTAAACGAAAGTCTCAAATGGTTAATAAAAATTCAGATCAATCCGAACCGGTTAAATTTTTATACATATTGATTACAAGGATTCGGGTAAACGATAATGATAATCATTTGTATTAAAATTGTCTTAGCGCTAAATTTATTCAAATGATAATCATTATCAATACAATATTTTAGCATTATGCAAGCACAACACACTGACCGACAGAAAGCAGTCCCGATGTTTAATGCCTTCCAAAGCAAAGGGCAAGACGACATCAGCCGCTGGCTGGCCAAAGTTTCTGAGAATCCTATTGTCGAAGCTTTTCCCGAAAAGATTGATATCCATCCGGGGATGGACAGCTCCATGCTCCTGCCTACGGAAATGCCGGAGGTGCTTTCCGAACTCGTTTCTAAACCTCGTACACGCCGAACCGTTGCCTATATCAACGTTCCCTACTGCGAAACTCGCTGCTTGTATTGCTTGTTCTATATCAAGCCGTATCGAAACAAAGAAGAAAGCAACGCTTTTGCCGATACTTTAATCAAAGAACTTCAGCTTTGGTCAGACAAACCGGTGCAAAAGGGTGAGCCCGTACACGCTGTATATTTCGGCGGCGGTACGCCTACTGCTTTGGAAGCTTGTGATATTGAAAGAATCATCAAAGCCGTTCGCCGCTATCTTCCGCTCGCCAATGACTGCGAAATCACTTATGAAGGGCGTTTGTCCGGTTTTGGAACCGACAAAATGGAAGCCGCTTTGGCCGGGGGCGCCAACCGTTTCTCTTTGGGGGTCCAGAGTTTTGATACGAAGATTCGTCAGGCTGTCGGCCGCCGCTCAGATAAGGAAACCTTGATTCGCCAGCTCGAGAAACTGATGAGCTATGATCAGGCGGCTGTCGTGATTGATTTGATTTACGGCTTTCCGTTCCAGACCTTGGAAACTTGGAAAGAAGACTTACGGATAGGCCGAGAACTCAACCTTGACGGTATCGACTGCTACCAGCTCCGCGTGTTTGAGAAGTCTCCTCTTTATAAATATATTCAGAACGGCAAACTTCCTCCCGGACCGGATCATGAACTTCGCGCTGCGATGTTCCAGGAAGCCGTGCAAAGTATGCATGAAGCAGGCTGGAAGCGCCTTTCCATCTCCCATTGGGCTTCAAACACCCGTGAACGAAATTTTTATAACTACTATGCAAAGACCCGTACCGATTGTTTAGCTTTCGGTCCCGGCGCCGGCGGCAACTTAAGCGGTTACGGCTTCATGCAGCACCGTCAGCCGGATGCTTGGGCCAAGGCTGTCGAAAGCGGTGTCAAACCAATTGCCATGATGACCAAACCGCCTCTGTTCTGGGAACTGGGACGTGCGGTCGCTGAGCAGCTTGAATTGAATTTCTTTAACCCTTCCCAACTGGCTCACGAGTTTTCTGAGAAGTTTGCAACTTTGTGGAATCCATTGATCGACAACTGGACTGAAGCAGGGCTCCTGGCACCCGTCGGAAACCGTTTTGAACTGACGGTTCCCGGTCAATTCTGGCAGGGCCGCATGACTCAGCACATCCTCGACTACTTCAAATCTCAGACAAAATGACCACTAATCTTACTTTCAAATTGACGGCTGCAGCCGCATTGACTTTTTGCTCGCTCGCACTTCAGGCCGAAGAAACTGTTCAGACTTCTGAAGTGACGGTAACCGCCGGCCGCGTGGAACAGCAGCTTCTCGAAGTTCCAATGGCTGTGACGGTTGTGACTAACCAGGAAATCCAGGAATCTGCCGCCCGCAACGTAGGCGAGCTCCTGGAAGACATTCCGGGCGTCATGGTCAATAACGCCGGTTCTCAGGGCTTAAAGCGCGTTTCCATCCGCGGAGAGGATACCTTCAGAACCCTGACTCTTATTGATGGCCAGAAGATTTCCGAACAGAAATCCATGTCCGGCGCCTCGATTCTGATCGATCCGAGTTCTATTGAGCGCATTGAAGTGATCAAAGGACCGGCTTCCGTGCTTTACGGTTCGGATGCTCTGGGTGGCGTGGTGAACATCATCACGAAGAAGGGTTCTAAGAAACCTTTTGAAGCTGAGGGTTCTGTTGCTTGGAACGGCGCCGGTCACGGTTGGGCAGAAACGATTTCTCTCGGCGGAACCTATAAAGGTTTGAACTACCATTTGGATGCTGGTTATCAGAGCCACGGAAACATCAAGACTCCGCTCGGATACCAGAAAGGTACAGACTTCCGTCAGAAGAATGCTTCTGCTTTCTTGAGCTACGACTTCAATGAGCATTTCACTGCCGGTCTGCGTGCGGATACTTTTGACAGCGACATCAATTCCTCTAGCTGGGAATACGAACAAGACCCGAACAGCGAGTTCTTTGTTCGCATTCCGAAGTGGAAGCGAGACAAGGTTGCACTCTTTGCAGAAGGCAAGAACCTTAACGAATACCTGACCCGTCTGCGTTGGGATGGCTATTGGCAGAAGAACCATAAGAACATGAGAAATTATGTTTCTCAGCCTAATGGACGCATGAAAGTCGTAACGGACTCTCTTGCAGACAATCGCATTAAAACTTATGGAACAAGTCTTCAGGCTGACTGGCAGCTGGGAGAATCGAATTTCCTGATTACCGGTTACGAGTTTGTTCAGGATCAGTTGGAAGCTGATACCTTGGCCAAGACAACTATGGCGCCGATGCTCAATACCGTGACAAACCGTTATGTAAAGGGCAAAGAAACAACCAATGCGATTTTTGCGTCGATGGAAACTTCTCTGCCGCAGGACTTCACTCTGAATTACGGCGTTCGGTACACGTGGGTAGATTCCAAGCTGAGTAAAGCGGTTGGTGTTAAAAACGGATATGCTCCAGGCACGAAGTACAACAATGCGCCGGATGATAAGGTTGGTCAAGTCGGAAGTGATAAAAATAGCCGTCCTGTCTTTAACTTGAGCCTGAATTGGACAGGATTGCCAGATACTTCTTTAAGAGCAGGATGGTCTCAGGGCTTTCGCGTTCCTAACCTTCAGGAAAAATACCTGATCAATAATATGGGCGGGGGTACTATCTACGGGAACTCCAGTCTCAAACCGGAGAAGTCCAACAACTTTGAAGTTGGAGCACGTTATGCCGGAAGAGCAGTAGAAGCAGACTTTGCTCTCTTCTATAACCTTGCGGATGACTACATCTCTACTGAGCATTTCAACTCCAGAGAATATAGGTACGTGAACGCAGATAAGGCTAAAACCTTCGGTGCCGAACTTTCCGTCAACTTTAAGCCGACGGACCACTTCTTCCCCTATGCCAGCATGACTTGGCTGCGCAGAAAGACCGAATGGGGCAACGGCGTCTCAACCTATGATTCCGGAGTTGCCGGGTTTACGGCCCGCTACGGCGTGAAGACAGAGTTCGAAGTCTTTAACGGCCGCTGGAATACGGATACGTACCTCAGAAGCAAGACGGCATCTAAGTCTTATTCGACATCTACTAATGAGACGACCCGCGTTGCCGGTTATACAACGCTTAACTTTGCGACCACTTATCACTTCGGTCCGCAGAAGCGTTACATGGTAAGCGCTGAGGCCATCAACATTACGAACCAGCTTTATTCGTACGGCGATTCGATCTACGAACCCGGACGCCATTTCAACTTCAAGCTGAGCGCGAAGTATTAAGCGGTAATAAGGATTCATTTCAACGGAAAACAACATGACGGAAATGACATTGGAGAGAAAAGAAAGCAGCTCTTGGCTCAGAAGGTTCGGTGACCGCTGGGGTGCTCGTGACCTCGTGGTGATCGGAGTTTTTGCCGCGACCGCAAAACTCTCCACGGTTTTAATCGCTATGGTGGGCGGAGGAATGAATCCTGTCAGTCTTCTGCTTAAAAATGTGGTTTTCACTACACTGCTGGTGATCATGCTTTACAAAGTGAGACAGCCGGGAACGCTGAGCCTCTTTGTTATCGTGAGCGCGCTGGTGAATTTCCTGCTCTTGGGCGGAAATGTCACACTCATTCCGCCCATGCTGGCAGCCGCTTTAGTCTCCGAAGCAGTGATGAAGTTTGTTAAAAGCCTCGGCTGGAAAGGCGCTGTTTTCTGGGGCGTCGGCTGCTTTGACTTCCTCTCCAAAGGATTGTCGCTCGCCGTTTCCTATCTCATGATGCGCGAATCTCCGGCCCTGATGGCAGTAGTTCTGCCGATTGTTCTGATCGGTTATGCCGGTTCTTTGATCGGTCTTTACACCGGTTACCGTTCTATGAAGGAATTAAGACATGCAGGCATCGTTCGCTTCTAAGTTCGATGTTTTAACGCGGCTGGATGTTCGCAGCAAAATGTTCATTGCCGCCTTGGCGGCAGTGATGACGATTGCACTTTCTTCCCTGAATTCACAGCTGCTGCTTTTTACAACATCACTGCTTTATCTGTTTGCACTCGGCCGCTACAAACTGATTTTTGTGAGCTATGCCGTGGCGCTCCTTATGATGGCGCTGTCCGTCGGATTTGCTTCTATCTTGACACTGTTCATTCCTTCTATGGGAAAAAGTTTGGAACTCGGCTCTTTGTGCATTCCGTTCCTGAGAGCCCTGACAGTGATGAACACAATTCTGCCGATGGCCTTTACGGGAAGACTGCAGAACATCTTGAACGGCCTTCAGCAGCTCAAGCTCCCGTTCATTATTTATCTTCCGGCTGCTGTGATTATTCGTTTTATCCCGACGTTTGCCGGCGATGTGAAACAGATCTGGGAATCTCTGAAGATCAGAGGCTTCAAGATCAATCCGTGGCAGTGCACGATTCATCCGATCCGCACGACTCGTCTGCTGTTTACGCCGCTCCTTTTCAGAGCACTTAAAACAAGCGACGAATTAGGCATCGCGGCTGAACTTAAAGGTCTTCATGCCGGCAGCAATTCGGGCTCTATGCACAGAAGAGGATTCAGCAAACACGACATTACGGCCATCACTCTGGTCCTCCTGATCTGCACGGCAGCTGTTTTACTGCAAATTTACTTTCCTACCGACATTAAGGCGGCAATGAGATGATTGAACTGAATCACGTCACTTACCGTTATCCGTTTTCCGACAGAAACGCGCTCGAAGATATTTCTTTGACCGTTCGTCCCGGCGAAGCCGTACTTTGCACCGGAGTATCCGGCTGCGGTAAATCCACCTTAATTCGCCTGATCAACGGTCTTTGCCCGCATTATTTCGGAGGCCAACTTAAAGGAACCGTTCGCGTCGCAGGCCAAAACAATCAAACGCTGAAACTGCACGAGATCAGCAACCGGGTTGGCACACTCTTTCAGAATCCGGAGAGTCAGTTCTTTGCGCTCGGTGTGGAAGAGGAAATGGCATTTAAGCCTGAGTCCAGAGGTATGCATCCCGATAAGATCCGTGATCTCATCGCGAAGACTTCTCAGCGCTTCGGCTTGAATTCCGTTTTAAAGAACACGATCCATGAACTTTCTCAGGGACAAAAACAGAAAGTCGGCTTGGCTTCCCTGATGATGGAACCGCTGCAGGTCTTGATTTTGGATGAACCGACAGGAAACCTGGACCCTGAATCTACGATGGATTTGGCTCAGGAGATTCTTCGCTTAAAAGAGAAGGGCGTTGCTGTCCTCATTGTCGACCATCGCCTGTATTGGTTAAAAGGAGTGGCAGACTGCGTCTGTGTGATGGAAAAGGGCAGAATCGTTCAGGAAGGAACTTTTGATGACCTGAGCGATGAGGTCAGGGAACGTTACGGTCTGAGAAAAGTCGATGTCGAAGATAAAAGACACAAACTTCCGCCGCTGTCTGAGGGCAAAGAAACCGTCATGAAAATCTCGGATCTTTCCTATGCTTATCCGCGAAAGGACAGGATTTTTAACGGGACCAATTTGGAACTGCGTAAAGGAATTACAGGACTCTTCGGCCCCAATGGGACCGGCAAAACGACTTTGGCCAGAATTCTCACAGGATTAAACAAACCTACCCAAGGAATATTAGAAATAAGAGGCAAGAAGGTTAAACCTCAGGAATGCCTCAGACATGTTGCGGTGGTTCTGCAGAATGCAGACCACCAGCTGTACATGCGGACGGTTTTTGATGAACTTCTGACTAGTCTGGAAGCGGCCGGTTGCCGCGGCGGCAAGCAAGCCGCCGAGGAGCTGATGCAGCTTTTTGACCTGACAGAACTCAGAGATCGTCATCCTCATTCACTTTCCGGCGGGCAGCAGCAAAGGCTCGTGATTGCCTGCGCGTTTGCCAAAAAACCGGATGTCATCATTTTGGATGAACCGACAAGCGGCTTAGACGGCGCAAATCTTCATCGAATTGCCGGCGCCCTGCGGCAGCTTTCTGACGAAGGCAAAGCCGTGCTTGTCATTACTCATGACCTGGAGCTCGTGGACATGGTGTGCGACAGCGCCATCAGACTCCCGCTTCAAAAAACAAATCTTTCAGCAACTTTTCAATAAATTAATCGGTAAACCTATGACAACAATCGTTGAACAGCAGAACAAAATTAATGAACTTTTAAACAGCGGCCGTCCCGTAACATTGGAGACGATTGCTCAGGCGCTCGCCGTGACAGCGCAGGAAGCGGCTCATCTTCTGCCGGAAGGTTCCGCCACCTTTGCTCCGGGTTCCGATTTTGAAAGCGTTTGGGCCGCGATTGCCGAATGGGAAAAGATCACCTTCATCGTCACTGCACACGGCAACGTCATCGAAGTTGAAACCAAACTCGTGACAGGCAAAGCAGCGATGGGCTACTACAATCTGATGGGAGGCAAGAGTCCGCTTCAAGGTCACTTTAAGTACGGCGACATTTCCGAGATCGGCTTTGTGACTATGCCGTTCATGGGCCGTGAAAGCCACTTCGCCGCTTTCTTTACAACTTCCGGCGAAGTTGCTTACTCCATGTACGTCGGCCGCGAAAAACACAAGTTAATTGAAAGCGCCAAAGAAAAATTCTTTGCCCTCCAGCAGAAGTACAAAGCTTAATGAGAGGAAGAGAATGAAAGTTTTAGTCGCATACGCCACCGTTACCGGAAACACTGAGATCATTGCCCGCGCCATTGCTTCCGCAATTCCCGGCGCCGATCTTAAAAAACTGCCCGCTGATGTTAATCCTCACGATTACGACTTCATCTTTGCCGGTTTCTGGTGCGATAAAGGTACGCCTGACGAAGTTTGGCAGGCTTTCCAGAAAGAGGCTAAAGCCAAACCGATCGCTTACTTCGGAACTATGGGCGGTGATCCCAACAGCGAGCGAGGACAGGCTTGGGTTAACAAGGTCGCAGGTCTTTTCCCGTGCGAAAACTTCAAGGGTCTTCGTGTTTGGCAGGGAAAGATCGACCCTAAGATCTTAGCCGCTATGGCCAAGATGCCCGGCGCAAAACCGATGACGCCGGAGCGTCAGGCCAGATTGGATGAAGCCGCCAAGCACCCGACAGCCGAAGATCGGGCTCAAGCCGGAGCTTGGGCCTTAGAGCTTCTTAAAAACTTCCGTAATGACAAATAAACATGGACATTAAAGAGATTTACAACCAGATCGGATGCGCCGGTATTTCGTTGGTAATTATCGGCGTATTTGCTCTTTACATTACCGTTTGGAATTTTCTTTATTTGAGAGGCGTGCTCTCTAAATTTAAAAAGCATTTCCACGGGATGGAGCAGGCGACACCGGAGCGCATTCGTCGGTACTTCGGAGAGAGCACAAATCCTTTGGAATGCATCGTGCGCGATATAGTCATGACGCACGGCGCTCACTCCGACGACATTCGTGCGGAAGTAGCTTACTTGTTCCACAAGCATTTCAAGCCAGTGAACAATGCGCTGACTTGGCTCAAGTTAATTTCCGCCGTTTCTCCGCTGCTGGGCCTTTTGGGTACGGTTATCGGTATGGTGACGGTTTTCCGCACTATTTCCGAGAACGTTTCTCCTGATCCCACGATGCTCGCGGGCGGTATTTGGACAGCCCTCATCACAACTGTGATGGGTTTGGTGGTCGCGATTCCGGCGCTGATGGCTTATTACTACCTGATGCTCAAAGTTAAAGAGCTTCGAATCGAGGCCGTGGAATACAGCTATAGAGCTTTAAATATCCGCCGAGAACCTTGCCGCTGCGCCCAGAAGATGGAAGAAGACGAGCAAAAAGCAGCCTGAGATTTAAGAGATAGATATGTTTGACGAACTCGAAGAAGAGCCCCGGGTGGATTTGACGCCGCTCATTGACGTGATTTTCATGCTGGTCATCTTTTTTGTGATGACCATGACGTTCAGCAAACCCGTGCTGGATGTCGTATTGCCTGCGGCCCAGAACTCCGAGGTCAAGAAAAAGACGGCGGAACTTGTCATCAGCGTGAAGTCCGACGGAAAGTATTTCTTTAACGATCAGGAAATTCCTAAAGAAGAACTTTCCCGTTTCTTGTCCGAACATTCGGAAGGCACGCTCAACCTGATGGTAGATGAGAAGGCTCCGTTCGAAGCTTTTGTTTATTTGGCTGACTTGGAGAAAGTCAATAGAGAAGGCCGTTTTGTAATCAGTACTAAAGCAGCTGTACAGCAGAATTGAGATGTTAAGCCCTTCACGCAAAGACAATGAATTACTTAAAGCCAAGCGGCTTTCCAAAGCTGCTTTGGCTGCCTTTGCCTGTGCGTTCGCTTGGGCAGGCTGTACCATAAAGACAGATGCTCCGCTGCCCGCTCAGCAGCCGCGGACTATTGAACTGAGTTTTGCTCAGATTCAGGAAATCCAACCGGAAGAAACGCCGGAAGTCTTTCCGGAACCTCTGCCACAGCAGGTCATCGAAGAACCTAAAAAACCTCTTACAGATGAGTCGGAATTTAAAGTTGAACCTGAAAAGGTTGTAGAAGAAAAGCTTCCTGAATCTGAAGCAGAACCGGTCCCTCCGCCTCTGGTACCTGTTGAGCAGCCTAAGCCGAAAAAGGTTGAGCCTGTGAAGCCGAAACCTGTTAAAAAGCCAAAAGAGCCCAAGGTAGAACAGAAGACTCCGGCTCCTCAAAAAGCTTCTGAATCTACAGAAGGGAAGGCTGCATCAGTGGGTCATGCAGCGGCCGAACAAGCAGCTAAAAAGAAAAGCATCACTGCAATGCTGGTCAGTTTGGTTGAAAAGCATAAACGCTATCCGAAAGCAGCGAGAAGAGCCGGTATGGAAGGCGTTGTCCTAGTGGAATTCTCAGTCGATCCAGGCGGCAAAGTAACCGGCGCCTCAGTCATTAAAAAATCCGGGAAGGGTCCTTTAGATTCCGCTTCTCAGGATCTGAGCAAACGAATCATCGGGACGGCGTTTAATGTTCCGAATTCGGGGATGAAGATTCAGGTGCCGATTCGGTACAGCCTGGATTGACAAAAGATGGGTAAATCGGATGACGGTTGAAGGCGTCCACTTCGCCTTCATTCATTTTTTGAGCAATTTGCCAGTTTTCGGAAATTGCGTATAATTCAATTCTCTTTCGGAAGGGTGGCAGAGTGGTTGAATGCTCCGGTCTTGAAAACCGGCGATGAGCGATCCTCATCCGTGGGTTCGAATCCCACCTCTTCCGCCAATATCCCACCGAGACACAACGAGACATCAAAAGACATCACGAGACATTTAGTCTCAAACGCCCGCCGTTATTGGCTTCTTAGCCTAATAAATCTTTCCTATTAAATTTCCGAACGAGACTTTAAAAGACTCGGCGAGACATTTGCAGTATCATCAGTGGTGGACATTTGGCGGACAACATCTTCTTTGGAGGACATCAATGCAGGTCACGGCCAAGAACATCTCAAAGCTCCCCGACGGCAAGCATTCCGTAGCACCTAACCTCACACTTCTAGTACGCGGCCCGTCCCGCTCATATATTTTCAGATACATGGTGGACGGCAAGCGCAGGGAGAAGTCTCTCGGTTCGGCAGCCAAGATCAGTATCACAGAGGCCAAAGAGTTGGCTGAGCGCTTCCGGGTAGGACTCTCAAGAGGCGAGCTTCCCGTGACACCGAAGGACGAATTAAAGATTGAGGCCAAGAAAGTATTCGAGCCGACGTTTGCAGACTATGCCTTAAAGACTCTAGAGAAGATCGCAAGCGTCAGGCTTTGGAAAAACGAGAAGCACAAAGAGCAGTGGTTCTCCACCATTAAGACCTATGCTATGCCCGTGCTCGGAGATAAGAAGATGTCGGAGATAAAGAGAGCTGATGTCTTAGCCGTGCTTCAACCGATATGGCTTACCAAAACAGAAACCGCCTCGCGGGTAAGAGGACGCTTGGAAAATATCTTTTCCTATGCGATAACCGACGGCCTTATGGAGTACAACCCCGCATTATGGAGAGGGAACTTGGAGCGAGACCTGCCGCCGCTCACTAAGGTAAAGCAGGTCGAGCACCATGAGGCTATGCCCTTAGAGGTGCTTCAGGAAAAGATCGGGTGCTTCTATCCTGCGACGAACAGATCGAGAAGGGCGATTCTCTTTACCATCCTCACAGCTTCCCGCGTGGGCGAGTCGGTGCCCGCCAAGTGGGAGGAGATAGATTGGGAACACAAGGTATGGAGCGTGCCGCCCGAGCGCCGCAAAGACGGCAAGCCTTATCCTCATAGAGTGCCGCTGAGCACGCAGGCGATTGATTTATTGAAGGGCATTGAAAGAAAAAGCGAGTACATCTTCGGGGTTTCGGAGAAGAGCTTGGGCAGTCGCTACAGCCTCGTCCATATATTGCAGAAGATGACCAAGACCGAGTACACCATGCACGGCTTCCGTTCTACCTTCAGGGATTGGTGCGCGGAGAACGGAGTGCCTGATATTCTTGCGGAGAAAAGTATGTCTCACGCAACGGGAAACGCCGTTGTCCAAGCGTATCAGAGGTCTGATCTTTTGGAGCAACGGCGTCCTGTTATGCAGGCGTGGGCCGACGCGGTATTTAGCAAGCTGTCTTCGGCTGACTAGCTATCCATGCGTCGAGGTCTTTAACGTTCCAGCGGGGGCGGCCTGCGACATAGCGCGGAGCGGGGAAGTTGTACCAATTCTCTTTGCGCCATCTGTCGATAGTACGTGTGGTAACACCGACGTACTCGGCGGTCTCCATCTTGTTAATCCAAGTTTTGGTTGTCATTCTTTGCTCTCCGTTGTAAGGCTATTGAGCGCCTCGCGTGATCTCAGCTTATTGATACGCTCGGCTATACATCTTTCTAAGCAGTCCCAAAAGTCGCCGTCAAAGACCGTGAGGTTATTCCATTCGTTAATGAAGTCTTTCAAGATACCGTTGGAGCGCTTAAATAAGCGGCTCATGTTTAGGAAAGAGACGTAATCGCAGTCTTGCATTTCCAATGCGCCGTCAGACTTCCTGCGCTTCAAATACCACCGAGCTTTTTTAAGATCAAGGAGTTCGCTTGCGCCGTCCTTGTGACCCGCACGGAAGCAATACTTGATGGCGTTACCTTCGCAGAACGGCAGGCGCTCGCAGAAGTCAATGGGTTCGAGCTTGATTGATTGCTCTTCGTAGTGGGACGGATGGTTAACTAAGTCGCTCATTTTGCTTTCTCCTCTTCCATGCGTTTCAGTTGACGTTCGATCTTGGCTCCCATGAGCTTGTCGATCTTGGCTTTGAGTTCCGGCTCACCTTCGAGCAGGTACTCGACCTGCCTTGCCATGAGAAGTACGTCGGCAAGTTCCTCAGCGTTTTGCTCACGTGCGATTTCAAACTGCTCGCGAACACCGGCCCTTGAAACAGGCGTACTACTTCTGTCGTCTAGGAGGCTGTAGTAATAAAACACTTTGGAGCTTGAAGCGGCGAACTCCGCACACTCCTCCGCTAACTTGACGGCCTGAACCTCAAGTCCATAAAAGTCCGCAATTTGTTTCTCTCTATCGTTCATTCAAGTACCCTTTAAAAAATGAATCCACGTTCGGTGCGCCCAACTCCTTGAGGCGCTTGGTGTTTAAGACATAGGCGTATCCGTTATGGCGGTTTCCGCCTATGAGTTCTTGGTTAATAATCCCTTCGAGTTTCAGGGCCATAAGCGAGCGCCTCAGCGTCTCGTATGCAAGCCCCGACACTTCTTGCAGGCGGGTGAGTGTCACCCGTCCTTTGAGGTTGATGTTGTAGAGAATGAAGTAGAGCAGGACTCTTGCGGAGTACGGCAGACCTTTCCTTCTCAGGCACCAATCGGGCAGGGTCTCAATCGGCTTTCTGCGTTTCTTGGCTGTCATAGCCGGGCCTCCTATAGGTTCTTTGATTAAGGACTGCACGAGCAGTGGGCGAAATCTCCTTGACACCGCGGCTTCCGTCTCGGTTGCGTTGTTCATCCACAATCTGAATAGCAGCAAGCAACTCACGAACAGTTCTCTGCGGCGCCAACTCCATAGCTTCCTTCAGCATTGCCACGATCTCGCCGCAAACCTCTCGGATGATCTGAAGCTCTTCGGCCTTGGCGACATAGCCGCGGGTCCTGCCCGAGTTATGACGCCGCACCACTGCGGCCCAAGCGTGCAGTGCCTTGTAGTGACGGGCCTTGAACTCGTCGGCCGCTGCCTCTTGTCCTTTCCATTTGCGGTCAAACATCAGCATTCCGCCCCAATTGAGAAGGTCTTGGAGTTTGACGCACTGCTTCTCGTCGATGACGCCCTGCGGCAGAGCCACCTCAGCAACCAAGCCCATACCGTTGATGATGTCTTTGATCTCGTTAATCGTTTCCCGCGGATAAGAGCAACCCGTTCTGCGAATCGCTCGGGGCTTGTACTCCTTGCGCGGCTTCTTGTTTCTTGGCATTTGCTTGTTCCTTCTTTATCCTTCTGAGTTCTCTGCGGCGCTCATTGATCTTGTCTTTGCGTTGTTCGTAGGTGGCTCTCTTGTACTCAACCAGCCGCTCGAACAGCGCCTTTTTCTTTTCAGGGCTCATAGCGTGGTAGAGTTCCCTGCGTTTGCGGTTGTATTCCTCGCGGTGCTTCCTTCGGTAGCGAGCGTCGTACTCTCGCCTTCGGGCAAGCCGCTCCTCATGCGTCATCTCTACGCGCTTAGGCGCTTCGACTTGCTTCTTAGCCTCTGCCTTTTTCTCTTCCCGCCGCTCCTTGGCGCGCTCGCGTTTGCGGGCGGCTTTCTGCTCAGCGCTCAGCGTATAGACTCGGCCTGAGGCAGGAGCCGTGACGTACCCGTTCATAAGAGCTTGGTGGTACTTGATATGGATGGTGTAATGCTCCATCCCCAAGCGCTCCTCAATCACATAAGGGTTGAGACCGCACGAGGCCATTTGGGTAATGCGCTCTTCAATATTCGTCATCATCTGCTTCACCTTCGATTGCTTGTTTCTTATCCAAGAGAACATCCAAGATGTCACGCTTAGTAGAGAGACGCTCCTTGACTGCTTCGTCAAGCGTGCCCTTGGCTACGAGATAGTGGACAAAGGTTGGTCTGTCGTGACCCGCTTGGGCTTGGCGCACGGCACCGATACGCTCAACGATCTGATCGTGTAGTTCGAGCGACCACGTGCAGGAGAAAAAGACAAGGATGTTTCCTCCGTCCTGCAAGTTAAGTCCATGACCGCAAGATGCCGGATGAGCGAGTAAGAGCGGTATCTTTCCTTTATTCCAATCGCGAATAGTCTGCGGTGACTTGTCAAGCACTCGGGCGTAAGGAAAAGCCTTGAGGATACGGTCCACTTCATGTCTGTAGCTGTAGGCGCAGAGCACGGGCGCACCATTGGCTTCCTCAATAACCGAAGCAAGAGCTTCAATCTTTGCCTTGTGGACAACGGTGTAGGCGTCACTTCCTTCACCGTCCTCAACGTAAACCGCACCGCTCGCCATTTGAAGCAGGCGACCTGTTTTAACAGCAGCGTTTGCGGCCGTAACCTCCGCTCCGCCTTCGAGTTCAAGGTAGAGCTCACGAGCGAACTTGCGGTACTGGCGCATGACTTCGCGAGGTAACTCAACCACGATGTCATTAAAAATATTCTTAGCAACGTCGAAGTAATCCTCGGGGTTGACCGTGATCGAGACATCTTCGATTCTCCTTTTGATTCTCTTGTCGCTCCCTTCTTGGAGCTTCCACTCGACCCAACGGGTGGCGCCGCCCCCTCGTGAGATCGGATAAAAGAACTCTTTCTGAAAGGCAGAGAAGGACCTGCCTAAGCGAGCGCCTTTATCGAGGAACCACATCTGACCCCATAGATCAAGCAAGCCGTTCGGCGCCGGGGTTCCCGTCAGTTCCACAAAGCCCTCGGACTTGAACGCGACCTTGGCTAGTGCCTTGGCCCGCTGAGTTCCTTGTCGCGAGCGCAGACCTTTGAGGCGTGTGCTCTCGTCGGCGACGATCAGATCAAAGAACCAATCGCCTTTGAGTTCCTCCACCAGCCACGGGATGTTTTCATAGTTGATCGTGTAGATGTCCGCGTCGGCGAGCAGGGCGCCTCGGCGGGCCTTGGCGCTGCCGCAGATCACCGAGACCCGCAGGTCTTTAAAGCTGTCCCACTTCCTCACCTCGTCCGGCCACGTGCTCTGCGCGACGCGGAGCGGAGCAATAATCAGGACGGTGAGCGACGGCCGCACCGCCTTGATCTGACGGATGGCTTCCAAAGTGGAGGCTGTCTTGCCGAGGCCCATGCCCGCGAAGACTGCGGTGCGCTTGTTGTAGAGGATGTTATCGACGATCAGCTTTTGGTATGAACGAGGTACGAACTTCATAGATCCTCCGTGACATTGACGCCGCCGAAGAGTCCCTGATTGATCGCCAACTTGATAGACTCGGGAGAGTCGCAGACGAAGACTTCAAAGCCTCCATCATCAATCAGCCGGTCGATCATTCGCTCCTGAGGGCGGGAGAGCTTGCCGTTCTTGCGGGCTTTCAGCTCGACGAGAATGTGCTTTCCCCGCCGCATGAGGAGCCAGTCAGGAGCGCCGACGGTTCCCTCGAAAGACATCTTGAAGGCAGTGATACCGAGCTCAGAGCAGAGGCGCTTCAATGCCTTCGTGTTGAGTCCTTCGGGAGTGGTCATTGCTCCGCCTCCCTAAGAGTTTTAAGAAGAAGATTGACAGCCTTACTCGCGACGCCCAAAGTCGGAGCGCTGCCGAACACTTCGCTAAACTCCATAGCAGTAGCGCGGCTCGGTCTTCCTCTATCGACATAAATCTCTCGTCCGTTCTCGTCCCAAGTTTTTGCGCGAGAGAGATAGGCGTAAGGGAAGTTTTCAACCCACACGTCAAATCTCTTGCCGCGGTAGTCGAGCTTGAGATAAAAGCCGTCGTAGGAAAGCACCTTCACTTCGTCTTTGTGAGCGAGCAGTTCTTTGTAGAACGTGTCAAACTCTTTATCAAAGTCATGGTTCATGTGCCACCATGCGGGGCTAAAAAGAACCTTGAGCGTGTACTTATTCATCTATCTTCTCCTAACTCTTTCTCTTCCTTCCGGACCCATGATTGCCTCTGCGACCCTGGCTGCTCTATCGAGAAATGCTGCGTCTGCGGCAAGAAATGAGACTTCAAATCCTTCGCCTTCAATGCTCACTTTTACTTCTGAGCCGATGAGGCCCTTGCCGCCATAGGTATCGTCAGGGTGGCCGAGCCTTTCCCCCTCGACCACTTCGGCCTCTTTAAGTTTGTCGAGATTCATTTATCTTTCTCCAATACATACCGCTTGAAATACTTCTGAGAGTTTTCTATTTCTCGCTGGATAACGTCGTTGTATCCGGCTTGGTAACCACGGGCGTAAGCAGATTCTTTAGCGGCTTTTACGCCCGCCTCATAGCCTGCCTCGTATGCGCCTTTGATCTCGTCTTTTTCCGTGATTGTTGCGCTCATTTGCTTTTCTCCAAAAGCCTTAAAAATTCAGCAAAGCTCTTTTTTCTAAGACAGGTTGAGTTCTTGACGAAGATGGTTCCGGTTGAGACGTAATAAGTAAAGACCCGTCCGCTGAGATAAACGTTTATTTGTCCTGCCTTCTCAAAAGACTCAACGCAGTAGCCCAATGCCTTCAGCTCCGCAACTCGTTTCGGGAGCTGTTCTCTAATCATCTCTGTTGGTGTCATGGCCGTTCCTTCATTTGCATGAACGGCGCCGGAAGAGAATCTCCGCCAAGGTAAACCGGCAGCTTCCCGTCCCAACGAGAGATGGCTTCCAGTGTCAAGACCTGAGGATTGTCTCGAAGGGCTTTTGCTCTGATAGCGATAGATTCGGCTTCCGCTTTAGCCTTAGTAAGCTGAGCGTCTGCCTCACCTTGTGCTGCTACTCGCGCCTTCTCCGCCTCAGCTTTAGACTGGGCAACTTCGTTCTCACGAAGCATGGCTCTTTGAGTTGCTTCGATCTTGGCGTTGATGGATTCTCTTACCTGAGGCGGATATTCAATGTCAGAAGCCCACGACACTCGAATGATGTGAATGCCGACATTCTCAAGCTGGTGTCTTAATTCTTCCGTGACGTGCTCCAACAGCTTGGTTTTTCCGTTTGCAGTTAGCTCGTTCACGTCCATCAGGGACGCATACTTAATCAAGGCATCCGAGACATTCTGACGAAGGTTAATTTCAGTAATTTCGTCAACACCCTTTCGGTAAGTTTGAAAGACCTTAGTTGCCATAGAGGGCTTAACCTGATACTCGACACCGATTCTTGCATTGACGGCCATAGCGTCAGAAGTTTGGAATGTGAAGGGAACCTTATAGGTATGCAGTTGATTGAAAGTAGGGAACAAGTAGCACTGCTCATTCCACGTCAGCAGGTAGCGGCCGACGCCTAGCTCCTCGTTTTGCACGCCCTTATCGGACCCGTAAAGGTTGACCTTGACGCCGACGTATCCGGCGGGAACGGTTTGCAGATTAGCGATGGTGTAGACGCCTCCGACAGCCAATGCGGTGGCAACAGCACCGGCGATAAAAACGGATTTAACAGACATATTTTTTTTTCTCCTTAGAAAATGTTTTTGATGATTAACCATAGGGCACCCACGAAACCCGCGACAATCAAGGTGGCTATAACCCAAGCGGGTAAGAGTGTGGATGAGACGATCACGGGCACAACGCACAAGAAAAGGACGAGCCCGATGACAGCAACAATCAGCGAACGAAAAGCGTGGTCACGGTTTTGCATTGCCTGACTCCCCGATTTCGAAGTCGGAAATATCGAACATGACATTTACAGAGAAGCCATTGATCGAAGCGCCTTGGGGTACCGGAGCGAAAATAGAGTCGCGCCACTTCGAATAGACGTCCCAGAAAGCGCGCGCTCGTTCTTCAGCGAATCGGACAGCGTATTCGGCTTCTTCCGGGTCTTTAAAGAAATGTGCAAAACGAGCCTTAACTTCGGGTTTCATACGGATGATTGTTTCTTGAGATTTCATGTGTGTGTCTCCTTATTTCTCTTTGCCTTGTTCAGCGCGCAGAACAGAGAGGCAGGCACCGACTTCTCTCACGATGTCCTGAGCCATTCGTTCGGTGAGCACAACGACCTGCGGTTTCTTACCGTCGCTGTCAGCACAAGTGATGGTGATGTAAGGGCGACCCTCTTCAAGAAGACCGACGTGCAGGGGAACCAACGGATTAACACCCTCGAACCTTTTGTCTCCTTCCTTGAGGAACGTGGCGGCGCTGACTGCGCTTGCAAAAGCCTTGTCCAAACTTTCAAAATCTTTATCGAGCATTTGAGTCTCCTTTAATCTTTGCGATAGCGAGCCGCTTCAAACCCCGCGGCTACAAGGGGTAAGCCCTCTGCCCAATCGGGCAGGTCGGACATGATCTTTTCCATCTCGCGGTGGTTCCGCGTGTTGTCGTCTTTGATTTCCGTGATGTATTCGTCATGCACTGACATCACGATGTGGTATCCGGCTGCTTCGAGCCGAGGTCCTGCCTCCAAGAGGAGGTCGCAGGCCGCTCCCTGAACACTGTTTTCCGCCAATTTCCCGGAATATGTAGGTATCCGTTCCCACTTTTTGGTGTACTGATTGACCCCCATAAAGCTGAAGTCGCACATCTCGCCTTCCTCGGGCAGGCGCGGTGCCGGGTACACGAGGTAACGGCCCGACGGAAGGCGCATTAAGAGATAATTACCCGAGACCTTGCAGACAATGCGGCCCGCTGAAAAGGCGACGCCCTTAGCTTTGATGGCCGACTGACAAGCCTTGGCAAGCGAATACCAAAAGGACTCGATCTCTGAGTTGGCTTTGCGCCAAGCTGATTTAATGGCGTTGCAGGCAACCCATGCCTTTTGGCTCATGCCTCGGATTAACTTCTTTTCCTTGGCCCACTTGAGCATTCCCGTTGACTCAATCCAATAGGACTCTTCAATGGTTGCCTCAGTTGTCTTGGCAAGCTCGTCCAAGTCCATGCCGAAGTTCATAGCGAAGGTTGCAAAAGCACCGGGTCCGCCTTGGTATCCGAGCGCAAGCTCCAAGACCTTGCCCATCTGCCGCTGATCTTTGGTCACGTCTTCAGGTTTGATACCGAAGGTGCGGGCATACGTTAATTTGTAGAGGTCGTGGCCCTTGTGAATGAAATCTCCCTTGGCATTGACGGCCCACTCTTGGAACCAGCCGTCCCGGTATGGCAGTGCCCACGCTCCGCTCTTGGTTTGCAGGGTGTCGAACTCTCGGAATGCTTCGAGTTTCCACTCCTCGCCCGCAAGCCAAGCAAGTACTCGGCCTTCCACATTGGAGAAGTCAGCGACGCAGAGGCGGTTGCCTGCTGCGGGGACGATCACACTTCTGATCGCACTGGATAGCGGGACGGACACGTCGTCATAGCAGACTTCAAGAATGCCGAGCTTGGTGTATTCAATGATCTGCTCGATCTCCGCCTGCGATTTAATCAAGGGCCTTGGTAGGTTTTGCGGCTGAAAATATCTGCCGGAGACGCGGCCGGTTCGGGAGGCACCACGGAACTGCATACAGCCTTTGAGTCTGCCTATGTCAGGGCGTCTAAAGAATGGGTAGGGGTAGCTTGTTTTCCCGCTCTTCCCGGCGCCCCTGAAGCGCCCGCACCCTCGCACACGACCATCTACTGCCGCACACCTAGTGCCGAACACTGCTCCGTCAACCACGCGTTTGTACTTCTGAACAGATGTCTTGGTGCCCATAAGACGCAGACCGATCAGCTCCTTCATTTCAGCAGGAATGTCGGGGTCTTCCATGCGCTTCTCTAACTCGGACTTGCGCATATCCTTCAACTGCCAGCCGTATTTATCAAAGAAGAACTGAATGAGGGCGTCGCGCTGACCTGCGGTCACGACCCGTCCGTCCGTGAGTTTGAATACCTGCTTGTCAATATCCTTCTTGGCTCGCTCAGCCGTGGCAATGGCGGCCTCAGCGAACTCAACGTCAACTCCAATGCCGCGCATATTTATCGTGGCGTCCAAGACCTGAAGCTCGCGCTCCTTTGCGGTGCGGTTAAAAGCGGGGAGCTTCTTATAGACTTCGCGCATGGACTCAATATCCAAGCGGCAGTAGTTTACGAACTTCGCCCACTCCTCGGGGTGCGTCTTGCTTGTTGCGCGGTCGAGCTTCCAAGTAGAGGGGAGCGGCTTGCAGAAAATCTGAATGAGTCGGCTGCCGTCTGCGTCCTTGGCCTTGTCAGCCGACAGATGGAACACTTGGCAGAGTTCCTTCAGAGAACCGGGGAGGCCCGCTTGATAGGCCATGACCATCGTGTCGTCGAGTGTTTCCATCGGCAGCACAATATCGGGCATGACGTAAGAAAGGAACACGCGGTCGAACATGACGCCGTTCTGCCACACGTGGCGGCGCTCTTTGCGTGCTACTTCGTCAAGTGCTTGTCTGAGTTCCTCGGGCATGGGGCCCGCGGTAACGTCCCACACTTTGGCGGGCGCGTCGTCGATTGCATAGCCCCACAAGAGGACTTCAGCGCTGGGGTCTGCGGCATAGGCGTGGGAACCGGCGCGAATATCTTTCGCCGAGAACGTTTCTAAGTCGCAGTAAAGAGTAGGAGAGGTGACTTTCATTTGTGTGTCTCTTCTTGTTTGGAAAGGTGGCGGCGGGTCGGGCGCATGGAGAGCTTGTTCTCCATTTAGAACCGAGCAGAGGTGCGAGGATGACGACCCCGCGATTAGCCGGCCCGAGGGACCTGCCCCTCGACTGCACGCTCGACCCGCCTTAAGAAGAAACACACTTTGGTGGGATGTGTATGTTCCATCTTAAGGCCTCTCCCCGTGCTTGGGAAGAGACCGCCGATCAAAAGTAGTTAGAACTGAGAGGTATCGACTTCCGTCTCGCTGTCCTCGCCGTCGTCGGAGAGGTCGTCGAGGTACTGTGCGTCGCTTGTCTTAGCGGAACCAAGAGGTTCACCGTCGCGGACGAACTGCACGGTAGTCAGAGCCGGATAGATACCGGAGGCAGAGCCACCATCAGAGGCATACAGATCAGCTACTACGTTCACGTAACAGCCGTTGTAAGGAATGTCGTGCTTAGCGGGGTTGCCGTTCTCGTCAACGGTAGAGTCGTCATTCCAATCAACCGGCTGCTTGTTACGTTTAAGAACGTCGAGTTTGCGAGGTTCCGTGGCACCGTTGCGGCGCTTAATGAACTCGGAGGCTTTGCAGTTGATGGTGTAGAAGACTTCTCCGTCGTCTGTAGCCTGCTTGCGCGCCGGATTGTGGTCTTCACTCTTGCGGAACTGACGCAGTTTGGCTTGCCACTTGTCTCCCCAATAGAGCTTGGCCGCTTCTTCTACCGCTTTGTCAAGCTCTTTCAGGTCTTCATCGGTCAGGAAAAGAACTGCGGAGTAGTTCTTAGGCAGGTCAGGATTGTCTTTATAAGAACGAGGAACGCGCAGATCATTGAAACGAAGACGGCATGCTTTGAAGAGCACCTTTATGCCTTTATATTCACCGTTGCTAATTGCTAGTACTTTTACAGTCATTTGTTAATCCTTAAAGTGTGACGGGTATCTTTTTTTGATCTCTGCGATAACCCTTTCCAGAGCGTCGAGGCGTCGCTTGGACGACCCCGGCGGTTTGTCCTTCTCCAGCGAGGCCGCGAGCTTTAATGCTTCGACCGCGGCCGGCGGGAGTAAGGAAGACGTTTGATATTTACGATTCATCGGTCAGGTAGTCCGCGTCTGATTTCAAAGCGGGGCGTTTATCCGTGGCGGCGGCCAATGTGGGCTTGCCCTCAGGCCGGGTAATAAGACCCTGCAACGTCTGCCACTTGCGCTCTCCGATCACGCCGCTCTTGTAGAGCTTCTCGGCCTGCGTCGGGCTGATAACTTCAGGTGTCTTGTAGTATTCGGACATCTTGAGCTTTGCCTTCTTGAGTTCGTCCAATGCTTGGGCGGAGTCCGTCCACTTGCGGTTTCCGGGACGGCCCGAGACCAGCTTGAATCCGGGCACCGACTGTCCGTTGGAGAGAAGGTCGAACACTTTCTTTTCGACGGCATCGAAATAAGCCTCGGCTACAGGCTTGAAATCGAGAATGCGGGAGAGCTTCTCTACCGAATCAGGCACCGTGAGAACTCTCGGCAGATCGAGTTCGGTCGAGACTTCACGAGTCATCGCAGGACACGTAGCTTTAGCCTTGCAGAAGCGGCACCCTGACTTAGTAACAGTGAAGTCTTCTAGGCTGTACTTACCCGTCTCGCAGATCGCAATCACGCGCTCTGCCTGCGGCTGGACGATCTCGTCGAACCAAGAGCAGAGGCGTTCTGCCGTCGTCTTCCACGAGTTGGTGTTGTCCGCTCTCGGCTGCACGATATGAAGCTCAATATTCTTGACCGGAAGATCGAGGTGGCTCATGTAAGCCATGTAGCCGTACAAAGAAAGCTGAGGGTTGTTCTCTGCGGAAACAGGGACGCCTTGGCCGTGCTTGTAGTCGAAGACATGAAGCATGTCGCCTACCAACATCAGGCAGTCGGCGGTACCGCCCATTGAGCCGTTCGGGATTTCAACCGAGTTGACGCGGGTCTCAAAAGCAACGTAATCAGGGAACCCTCCGCAGACCCTATCGAGCTCGGTCAGCCATACACGGGCGCAGTTGATAACCTCGTCGGCCCATGCGTCGGTGATCGTGAATTTCCCCTGCGGGCCTTTGGCTTTCATTTCAGCGACTTTAAACGCGAGCGTCGTCTGAATAGCGTCCCACTGAAAACCGTTGAAATAGTCCCTGCCCGCCAATTCCATAACGGTATGTGCGGCAGTGCCCTCGTCGGCATAGACCGAGCCTTCGTCCGGGATGTCCTTATTTAAAAAGACTGAGGCGGGGCAGTTAATCCAGCGCTCGGCAGCGGACGGAGAAAGAAGTGCATGAGCGGTCATGATTAGACTCCGAATGTTTTCTTGAACTCAGCAACCCATTCGCCGTGCTTTTCGCGCGGAATGGCACCTACGGTGCGCACACCGAATTTTTCGATAGAGAAATTGCGGACGGCCTCGGGCTGTGCTCCTTTAAGGACTGCATCGCGGCAGAGGAGGCGGCGTTCTTTGTCGAGGTCCGCGTCGGACTTGTCGGCATAATTTTCCTGAGAGGCCGAGTTCAGCTTGTCATCCGTTTTCGTTTTCTCGACCCAACCTTTAGCTTTCGGGGCGGTTTGCTCAGCCGTTTTCGAGGCGGGGGGTGTGGCTTTCGGAGCGGCCTTCTTTTCGGCCTTTTCACCATCAGCGGCGGGCGCGGGGGTTACCTCTTTTTCAGGGGCCGGAGCGGGCGCCGGTGCTGCTTTTTCCGCGGGTTCGGCCTGTACCGCGATAGGCTCAGAAGGCGCCGTAACGGGCGCGTGAGTGGCTTTCGGGGTGCCTGTAGTGTCCTGTAGCGGGGCGGGTTCTGCGGCCTCAGTAGGCTCGCTTTCGAATCGCTGGGCTTGTTCGATTAGGTCCGCTGTAGCATTAAATAATGAGGCTATAGCGTTAACTAGACTCATTTTTCGCGCTGTATAGCTGAGGCCCTTTTCCGAATGCGTAGTCAATACACTCTTGGCGGCGTTTAGTAATTCCTCCGCTGCATTATTTAGATGTAAAAAATATTTCTGCTGCATTGATAAAACTCCTTTATTAGTTAGTGGTGAGAGAAAAATCGGGAATAGGGACGGGCGCGGTGTCATATCGCCAGCGTGCGGCGCCTAGCTTCAAATTGCGATTGAGATCGACCTTCAACCGTTGTTTGATAGACTCGCGGCCGGTATCCAATACCTTGGCGGCGGCTTTTAATGCCAGCCGTAACGACCCCGCGACTAGGCACCGATAAACGAGCGCGGCGGAAAAATCTGTAATGTCTACAGTCATCGGGCCGCCCTGAAAATCGGCGTCAAAATAGATATATGTGGTTACCGACTCATGGGCGGGCGCGTCGATCACTAGGCGCGCTATGTATTTCGCGGGCGCGGCTGGTATTGTTTCGGGCGCTGCGGTGGCGCGTAATTCAATCCGTGCAAACATTTAAAAAATCTCCAAAAAAGAAAAGGCGCCGCGGGGTTTAATCCGTGGCGCCGTTTTTTCTGTTTCCCGGTCGTAGGAAATAAATTTTGTTCAATCCTCGAAGGCCTTGACTATTTCGCGCCTTCGAGCGTTAGGCCGTAACGCCCGTATTTCAATCGGGGCGGCTGAGTCCGTGGTGTTTATCCGCGTCCATTTAATGAGGCGGCCGCCGGTGTCAAAAATCTCGTAGCGGTAAATACCTACCGTGAAATCATCTACTAGCATTCTGTACCCCTCCTTTAGTATTCGAGGTCAATACGCACCGGGGCGCCGTTTAAAAACCCAATCCGGAAATAGTTGGAGCGGCGGGCCTCAACGAACTCAGCACATAATTTTTTGAGTGTGAGCATGATTGAGATATCAGTCTCGGAGCGGCCCTTTAACAACGGGTTATTAAGGCGGGCCGTTTTAACCGTGGCGGCGCGAGGGCGGTAGACAATGAGCGGGCGCCCCGTTGTTTTTCCCGCGGAATTGAGGCGGCGGATTGTGACTTTACGCATGGTTAAAACTCCTTTTCATAATCGTTTAGAGCAGCGTGCAGGAGGTCCCTAAAACTACTATCACGCATAAGGGCGTGGATCGCGTTTTTCATAGCGCGATAGGCCTCAGCAGGGCCGCCCGCTAATCCGTCGATTAGGCCGCTCGTATAGTCATCAATCGGGGCGCCTGATTTATGAATAACTTCTAAATCGTTTATCTCGAAGTCATAACGAAGCTCATTGTCTGAATTTCTCCATACTTCTAAATCCGTAGCGTTATTGGCGTGAGCCAATTCGGTGCCGTGCTGGTTTATAAACGTGAGACAAATTGGGGTGGTTACAACGTATTCGGAGATAAATTCCGAGTAGGAGGAATCCTCACGCTCAATTTCCTGAAAGGCCTCAGCATTAACGGTTAAAAACCCAACGGTAGCGGCGCCAAGGTGGTGGGGATAAAAGCGATTGATTGACATGATTAGACCTCAGCATTAATGCAGCAGACCTTATAAGGCATGATTACAACTGTTATCTTTAACCCCTCGAACTGCTCAATAATCACCTTCATAGGGTTTGACTTTCTTTCAGGCAACTGATAAACCGCACCATCCGGCCATTTAATGCCTATAGCCCTTTGAATGTCGTCAATGAGTTTCAAATATTCCCATCGGAAAAACGCGGGGCGGCCCTTCTTGCCCTCTGCGGCGTCGTCGGGGATGACGCGCGTCACGTCGGGATAATTAGCAACGCACTCGGCACAATGCTCCGGGGTATCACGGCCATCGTTAAAAGAGTCGTATTCCCTATCCGCAAACTCCTCTAAAGAAAAAAGGTCAAATCCTTTTATGCCCGGGCGCAGCGCTCGGATAAATTCAGTTACTGCCGGACGTGATACCCAGCGGGCGCCCTTACCTTTTTCAAGCTCCGGCAATCCCTCGATCAATACCAAGCAGTGCCCATCCGTGGCGGAAATGCGCTTGTGGTCGTAGTCAATGAAAAGACCATTAAGAAACCATCTGACATTATTATTGGGTATAGCTGCGGTGATCGCAGTCAGTAGTTTTTTATTGAGTTTCGTCATATCTATTTACCTCTAATTTGATTGTTTCGGAGGCGCCCGGCGGGGCGCCGGTTGATTAGCGGGGCAGGTTGTACGGGGCCTCGGGATATAAAACCGTAGTAAAGGGTCTCGGTAGGCGAATCCTATCTATATCGATTTCATCGCCGTTACCGTCAACAATTTGGAGGCGTTCACCGGCTGCATTTTTGAGATAAAACCAACCGCCGTATTTTTTGTATGGGCCGCTGGTGGCCTGAGTTACGCGATAAGCGGGGCCGTACATAAAACTAAAGGCGCTTTCCATCGCCTCAGCCAACGGGCGGCTGTATTCGAGGCGCCACGTATCGTAAATAACACTTTCCTCGTAATGGAGGGTAATAGCACCGTCGAGAAGGCTCTCATTCACACCGGAAAAATACAGGCGCCCATCTTTTGAATCAGTAAGCTCGGCACTAATAGCGTGGGATGTGCATGTACCTAATAGAGCTCGAACCGCTGCCAATTTGATTGTTTCGTATGCCGTGATGGGCTCCCTTATTTACTGAGGATTTCAGTTACAGCGGCGCGGATTTCGTCAACTGTTTCATAACCGTTAAAGCACGTATCCCTTAACTGCTGCAACTGCTCGGCGGTGGGCGCCGGGTTGATTTCAGCCGCCAGTGTGAATACAACATAGTTGTAAATATCGGTAGCGAAGTCTTCTATGTGCTCCTTCGCCTGCTGAAACTCGGCGGCCTCAATGTGCTTGTAGAAGTCGTAATCATTAGCGGTTACAGCGCCCATCTTTACAACTTTTTCCATCCATCCAACCGCTTCGGCGCGGTTATTTTTGAGCCATTCAAAATGTCCGTAATAAGAATTTTCGGCGTCATTTTCGGCGGCGCTAATTACAATGTTTTCAAAAGAAACACCGTGGAAAGACTCAATCCAAGAATCCGCAAAATCGACTAGATCAATGAGTTCATTTACATCAATAGTTTCGCGGGCGTCGTCGAGGTATTCGCGTAATGTTTTCATGTCTGCCGCTCCTTAGATGCTCAATTCACCAAAGAAATACAGTTGATTGATTATTTCGAGGTCCTCGCCTGTAATCTCGCGTGTAGCGCTGCCGCCCGTTGTTCGGCCGGTGGCGGTGATATAGGCGCCTGCACTGTCCAGCCAGTGGAAGTACAAGGTAGGGCCGCCACACTCTATAAGGACATAAGCACCGGAGGCCGCGCCGTCCTCGTCAAAGTATTTTTTGATGTCAAGGGTCTCAGTCATTGACTCCGCTTCGCTTTTAATGGCGTCCTCTAAACAGTCAAAAGAGACATCACCCAAAGTAAGACCGGCGGCGGCTTCGAGGTCATCGGCATAAGTGTCCAAAGCGTCATTGAGATCATCAATCGCGGCGGCGATTAAATCCCCGCGAGCGTGCCCAGAGAAAAATTGTTCAACGTCTTTAACCGCGTCAATCTCATAGTTATCAAGGTCAGCGGACTCGGTGAGGTACGCAACAAAGGAGCGGGCGGCGGTGCTGCTGTCGGTTGTAAGACTGTAAGCGGCGCGAATATCAGCCAAGAAAGAATTTATTTCGTCGTCCGGTGTGTTTCTTTCAGCCGTGGAAACAGTGAGCGGGGCCGGTGCAAGTCTTTCACCGTAGCGAATCGCGCTAAGAATTGAAAGGGCGCGAGCGGCGGGGAAGGTTTGAGCGGTGAAACGTGTCATTTTGATTTACCTATAAATAAAGAATGAATTACATGAGACCAACTAAGACCATGACCGCGAAAGCGGCGAGACCGATAGCGAAGGCAATCGGCGCCGGGATAACTCCGAGCATGAGAGCCGTGATGCCCAATGCCAGCGAACCGACTGCGAATAAATAAGCTATTGCTACTAATATCTTTAATGCTGTCATTTTGTTTGCCTCAGTTAATTAGAAAGTCTGGAGGAGAATGCTTTTAAGTTCGGGATCAACGATCTTTTGCTTAATGAAATCAAGGGCGGCGCTCATGTCATAGAAGAATGAACCGAAGCAATTTGCGGATTTCATGTAATCGACGTAATCCGCGCGGCTGCTGATGATCATTTTGTCTGAGGCGATACCGGCGGGGCCTTCGGGCAGGTTAGCAATCAATTGATCTTTATCATTTTCAAACAAGTGAGCGCCTGTAAATTCGCACATTGTTTCGCGTCTAACACACTTCAGGGCGGCGCCTTGTTTCCAATAAATGGCGTAACCGAGTTTTTCATTGTGCTTCTTTATTAAAGCGGAGCGATTTAGTTTTTGTACTGTCATTTTTATTTACCTCTATTAACGTTGTAAATGTTATTAAGTTATTACGATAGTTTAAACTATATACCGTTTTTAACGTTAATGCAAGTTAAACGATAAAAATGTTATTAAGTAATTTCCCCAATGTTAGTATCGTTACTTTCGTTATTAGTTAGATGTCTCGATTAGAAATACCGTTACGCCGTTACTAGATAGGAGAATGAGACACCGCGCCCACTACCATTTAGTTATGTCTCAGTTGGAAATATCGGCGCTAAATTACGGGCCGTAATTTGGTAGGAAAAGCCGCGCCGTCTAGGTTAATCAAAAGGGTTAGCGGTTAGCGTTCCGCTCTATTCCTTTTATATTTTCTTTTTTCTTTTTTTTTATTAAATATTTTCTAAAGGGTAGGGAAAAACGGTAACCGCTAACCCCTAAATTTAACCTCCCTTATTTATGGTATTTAAATGGTGTGCCGGTGTTTAGTTCTATCAATGGGAAAGGAGCACGGATTGTATGCAGCCGATAAAGCGGCGCGAGCATATCGACGCTAAACGAGCGAAACATCGGCGCGGCGCGCCCGTTTCATAACCTTTTGGCAAGACAGCGCGCAAAATATCCCCATTGAGATCGCGCGCGTGTCGGCCGCCTTGCTTTTTACTCAACATTATAGTAATTATGTTGAATACTTCTCTAAATGCTTGCATTACGCATATCTTTACCCACCTTTCTCCCCGGGAGTTTGCCACGCCGACCCCCGCCCCCTGAGCCGGCCGCGCGCCGCTGCCTCTTACTGCCTTGAGAAATTTTTGGCACTCCCAACCCATTTCAACCTCGGAGGGGTGATCTAACACCCGATTCCAAAAATTTTTTCATATTGTGAAAAACCGTTTTACAATTACGGCTAACAATATGAAATCCCAAGAGAAAATGAAAATCTACGTCGATATTGCCTACAACGACAAAGGGCGGCGAATCGGCAGCGGACATCCCCGCGCTAAGTTCACCGACGCCGATGTCGAGCACGTTCTTATGCTCCGTACCACGGGAATGACAACCCGCGAGATCGCAGACAAAATGGAAATGTCCGAGTCCACGGTGCGCTCCTACATCCGCGGTGTAAGGAGAAGTCAGCCCCCTATGGCTTGGAAGAGAAAGGAGATCGTATGCGGGAAGTAAAGACCAAGGCGGGCGCCAGCGTAAAGGAATGGAAGCCGCCGACAACCCAAGAGAAAGCGGCGCAGAATGTCTGCCGCTCCAAGAAACCTGATAAGTCGCTCCGCAACCGCGAGGGCAGAGTCGCGCTCCGAGAGATGGTCATGCCCGAGCTGGGATTGGTGCCGCGTGATATTCCGCCCGCAGAAGACGGGGACGTTTTATGCGAGGCTCGCATACAGCACCTCTGCGATTTTCTCTCCTCGGGCGGCGTGCTTCAGAGATGGCTCGACGCCGCAGGCGTGACAAGGAGTCAGTACACCTATCGAAAAAATCGTCAAGAAGGCCTCAAAATGCGCCTAGAAGAGGCGATGTACGTCGGGTGCGATGCCCTAGCCGACCGAGCGTTGGAAATCGCTCACAAGCCGTTTATAACGGTTGACGAGGTTGTGACGACTTTAGCCGACGGAAGACAGGTCACGGTGACCAAAACCGCCGACAATGTGTTTGCCCGCAAGCTCGCGGTGCAGGCCACGATTGACATCTTGAAAAGAAGGGCGCCCGACCGTTACGGTGACGCCGTGAAAGTGGAGGTCGCAGACTCCCGCGCTCAGGCCATTATCGACGCCCGGCGCCGTCTGCGGGAAGCGAAGGATAAGATCATTGAAGCTGAGGTTGTGGGTTAGATTTCAAGTTCAAGGTACTTGCGGGGAAATTCGCGGGAAATGCCCGCGACAATTCCGAGGTATCGCTTCACGAGGAAAAAGGTGTTGCCGTCGGGGTCTGCGGTATAGCGTTTAATCCATACTCTGCCGCGGGCGTCGGTGGCCTTCTCGCCGAGCAAAACGAACGGCTTTTCTTTGTCGGCGATAAGCGCCGCGATTAAATTTCCGTCCGCAATATCGGCGCCTTCTTCCCTCGGCATATCCGTCGGATTGGGTTCCGAATCTTCCTCGAAAACTATACGTTCAATGTACACGAGGTCTCCTGCGCAAATGGTAGGGGCGAGCGCATTGTCTCTTGCCTGAACGCAGACGTAAGCGCCAAGAGAGAAGTCAGCAGGCACGGGAATTTTCTTATTAAAAAGCCCGAAGCAGTTGTCTTGTTTGTAAGGGTCAGCTTTAGCAAGCAGGTTTAAGCCAATGCTTTCTGCGGTCTGTAATTCCTCGGTTTTCGGAGCTGTCACCGCGTCAGAAAGAAGTTCGATGTCAACGGACTCTTCGCAGTCTGTACCGGCGATAAGGTCTTCAACGGGCATATCTAACGCGGTCGCAATCTTCTCGATGTTTTGGGGGCGAGGTGACTTTGTTTCTCCGTTGAGAATGCGCCAGATTGACATAGCACTTAAATCCGCTTTCTTGGCAAGGACGTAAGGTGTCATGTTCTTAGATTTAAGAATGTCGTTAAGTTTTCTGCGGAATGGAATAACGCGAATGAAGGCCATAAACATTAACCTGAAAGTTAAAAGATAAAGATTAAAGTTAAAAACTTTAAACGAGATTACTAAACTTTAATCAATCATATCACTTTTAATAGATTTAATAAGGTTATTTATCTTTTTAGCTTTAGCACACGATTGATAGCAGTGGAAAGAATAGTATATACTTTATAACGTTATTAACGTTTAATTTTTCAAAGGTTTTACCATGCGCAAGGCAAGCCAAAGAGATATTGAGTTTCTGCGGGCAGTGGGATGTTCTCTGAACGATATAGCCGAGAAGGTCGGCGTTACAGCTCAGACGATTCTTAGATATTCGCAGGGCGCCGTAGAGAATACGTTGCCTATCATCGAAAGGGGCATAAGGCACGTTGCGCTCGAAGAGGTTGAGCGAGTAAAAAAGCTCACGGCTGAATATGAGGCTTTTGTCGAGGAAAATAAGTAAATGAACTACTTCAAACACCAAGGATCGCTCCTTCTCGTGAACGGGTACCGAATCGTTAAGATCGCAGGAAGAGGAAAGAATCCGATTGAGAACGGCTGGACAAGAAAGATCGTTAAAGCCGAAGACTGCGAAAATGACAACGCCGCGGATCGTAGCGTTGGCATAATCTGCGGCGAAGACGTGATGTGCGTGGACGCGGACATCAATAACGATAATGTTGCAAGCAGGATAAAAGAGTTCATTAGACGACAATATCCTGACTGCATTATACCGACTCGCTACGGGAAGCGCCCGAAGTTTGCAATGCTTTTCCGAAACACGCATAACCTCCCGCCGAGCCGAACCCCAATATACGAGAAGCTCGAAGGCGACGAGCGCGTAACGGCACAGATTGAGTTCAGGGGCAAGAACCAGCAGTTTGTCGCTTTCGGCATACACCCGGCCACAGGCAAAGAGTATGAATGGGAAAACGGGTCGCCCGAGTTTTTGTCGGTAGAAGACCTCCCGATCTTGACGCCCGAGATCAGAGACGCAATCGAGCAGAAGCTCGACGAGCTTGTAAAAGCCGAAGGGTTTTCTGCGGAACATCCGGCTGAAAGCGGCAAGGCTCTTGAAGACACCAAGCTCGAAGAGGAAGACATCGAGCTTTTGAATATGTCCAAGCGCAAGGGTATGTCGATTGAAGACGCCGAGGAAGCGTTGAAAGACTGCACCTTGAGCGTTGACGACTACACCTCTTGGCTGACCGTCGGGCAAGCGCTGCACTTCGAGTTCAACGGGGCCTATGCTGCGTGCGATCTTTGGGACCAATGGAGTGGAAAGTCTCCGAAGTACGAGGCGGGTAAGACCCGTGAAAAATGGGATACGTTCTCGTCCAATAGGGTCAACTCCGTGACAATGGCAACAGTGCTTTCCCACTGTCCGAACTTTCAGCTCAGCGAGATTGTTGCTACCGACGAGGGCGCAATGACCAACATTGTCATGCGCCGTCTTAAAGGCCTTGTGCGTTACGTCCCCAAGCAGAACAGATGGGCTTACTTTGATGGTCTGCATTGGTGCGTAGGAACGGAGGGAGGGCCGGCAGCATTGGTTCGGCGGATTGTCGAACGAGTGCTTAGGGAACAGCTCGAAAACTACAAGGCAAATACCGCACTCGGAAAAGCCGTGAGAGGTTACTCGAAACTGTTCATAGCGAATAAAGCCAACCGTGTGCAGCGGCTTTTCGACAACTTTAAGCTGTACGACGAGATGTGGTTGGAAGCAGATGTCATAGACAGCAATAGCCGCTACTTCGGTGTCGGCAACGGGGACGTTGATCTCATAACAGGAGAACTTCTACCGCCGTCCCCCGACCGCTTTATCTCCCGCCATACGCACATCCACTGCATTAAGGACGCTCAATGTCCCCGCTGGAAGCAAATGCTTAAGGAGTGTTTGGATAAAGACAGCGTTATTGATTATTTCCAAAATCTCGTCGGACAGGCGGCACTCGGACGGTTGAATCACGGACTTTTGGTATTCCTTTATGGCGACGGTTGCAATGGTAAGTCAACCATTCTTGAGGTTCTGCGTGTGGTCTTCGGAGACTATCATCGCACAGCAAGCCCCGAGGTTTTTATGTTGTCCAACAGAACAGGAGGCAATCTGCGCACAGACTTGATCGACTTGAGAGGTGCCCGCATCATCGAGCTTCCTGAGACAGGGCAGGGCGGTCGCCTTGACGTTCACCAAATGAAGCGCATCACAGGCGGAGACCAGCTCAGTGCCCGCGTGCCGTATGCCGTGGAGCAGGAAAGATTTTCGCTTGTAGGTGTCCCGTTTATTGCCACGAACCACCGTCCCGACATTCAGGAGAATGACGACGGCACTTGGCGTCGAATAAATTCGATTTACTTTCCGCACAATTTTGAAAACGACCCTAAATTCGTGAAGGACGAACATCTGCGGGAGAAACTTGCGCTTGAGTACGAGGGCATCCTCAATTGGGTGATCGAAGGCGCTCTCAAGGTACAGAAGGAAGGGCTAAAGAAACCCGAAGAGGTGCTGAAGGATGTCGAGGAATATAGAAGGGAGAACGACCTCATTGGTCAGTTCGTTGAGGAACGTTTGGTCTTTGATGAAAAAGGATATATAACCGGCAAAATGCTCACTGATCTTTGGAAAACCTTTTGCGAAGAAAAAGGTGGCAACGGAGGAATTAACAGGCAGAGCAAGCTATTGGAGGCGTTAATGCGTCGCTACCGTCTCGGTAAAACTTCTCCTAAAAACCGCCCGCGACTTAACGGCATTAGAGCCAAGAGGGACGACGAACTCTTCGATCAGTGCGACGAAGACTGACACTTGAACCACCTCACATAAACCACAATAGCCTCGGAATTTAACCTCCGGGGCTTTTTCGTGTCTGACAAATACCTTGAACAAGAGATCGCTACTCGGCTCGCCGAGTTCTTTGACGACCCTTTGGGGTTCGTGATATGGGCTTTTCCTTGGGGACAGCTCCCCGAGATGTCTGTCGTCCGCTTGCCCGAACCGTGGCGCTCTCAGTTTCACTGCGACTTCGGCCCCGATAAGTGGGTCTGCGAACTGTTGGAAGACATCGGCCGCGGCGTTAGAGAACGCGGCTTTGACGGCGTGAACGCCGTCATGCCTCAGCGTATCGCTATCGCTTCCGGCCACGGTATCGGCAAGTCCTGCCTTACTGCACTTCTTGTGACGTGGCTTATGGCGACGCGCCCCCACTGCAAGGGCATTGTTACTGCCGTGACCGCAAGCCAGCTCACCACCAAGACGTGGGCTGAAATCAACAAGTGGATGAAGCGCTCGGTCGTTGCCGATATGTTCGAGTACACCGCCGACTCCATTCGCGCAAAGGAAGCGCCCGAGACATGGCGAGTGGACGCCGTGACTTGTAAAGAGGAAAACTCCGAGTCTTTTGCGGGTCAGCACGCCGCTTCCTCCTCCCCGTTCTACATCTTCGACGAAGCCTCGGGTATCTCGGAAAAAATCTTCGAGGTGGCAGAAGGCGGTCTGACCGACGGCGAGCCTTTCATGTTTATGTTCGGCAACCCCACGCGAGCCTCAGGTACGTTCTATGCCGCTTTTAACGACCGCAAGAAAAGGGCGTCATGGTACACGCGGCACGTGGACTCCCGAGATGTGGCGATTACCAACAAGCGGCAGATCGAGGCGTGGAGAGAGGAGTATGGCGAAGACTCCGACTTCTTTAGAGTCCGCGTCAGAGGTGAGTTCCCGAACCAAGCGAGCAATCAGTTCATACCATCGTTCTCCGTTGAAGAAGCTATGAAGCGCGCACCCACCGATCACCCGACGGTTGCCACCATCGGCGTGGACGTGGCTCGATACGGCGACGACGACTCCGTAATTTTTTTCCGGTTCGGCAAAAACGCCAAACTCCCGTACCGTGTTTTTCACGGACTGTCGGTTGTAGCGCTTGCCCACGAGATCAAGAAGGCTATCGCCTACTGCTACGAACTCGGCTTTAAGCAGGTCTATTGCTTCGTGGACGAGACGGGTGTCGGGGCAGGCGTCGTGGACATCCTCTTGGACGCAGGCTACAAGGAGGTCTACGGCATTAACTTCTCTATGGCCGCGGACGACCCCGATCAGTTCGACCGCAAACGAGACGAGATATGGGGCCGCGCCCGAGAGTGGCTTAAGAAAGGGTGCCTCGTTGAGGACGAGGACTTAAAGCACGACCTTGTGGCGCCCGAGTATGAAATCCGTCCGTCGGGCGCAATCAAACTCGAAAGCAAGGAGAGCATGAAAAAAAGGGGCTTAAGCTCCCCCGACATCGCCGACGCCTTCTGTCTTACGTTTTCCATGTTGATCGCGGAATATTCGCCTGAGGATTACCAGCGCACCAACCAACACGTGGCTCAGGCCCGCATGGATTACAACCCCCTAGATTTCCGCTTCTGATACTTGACGCGCTCTCCGCGCCCGATACTACGGCAAAACAACGGAGAACTTTATGCACGTGAAGGTATTGAGCACGCAGGAGGTTATGTCGTACCCGGGCTTTGACGAACTCATTGAGGAGTATTCGCAAGCCTTCGACAACTCTCAGACCGGCGCCGTCAAAGTGGATTGGAAAGCCTACGAGGACTTCGGAGCCAAGCTGAAAGCCGCGGCCGTCATCGCTGAAGGAAAGATCGTCGGCATAGCCGCTGTCTTGATTCAGCGCTCCCGCCACTACGATATGCCCGTGGTCACCATCGAAGCGCTCTACCTTCGCCGCGCTTACCGCAAAGGTACCGCAGGTCTGCGTCTGCTTTGGGCCGCCTCTGACATCGCCCGTGACTCGGGCGCAAAGGGCTTGGCGTTGTGCGCGCCGCCTGATAGCGAACTTGAGAGGCTCTGTATCGCTAAAGGCTACGCCGATCTGCGGCACGTCTATTGGGTGCCCGTATGAACGAGTTGTCTTTACCGACCTCGACGGAAGCCGCAATACGTCGAGTAGAAGAGCTGGGCGAAGCACTCAAACAGAACTTTCCCGAATATGTCTTCCCCGTTGAGCATTCCCTGCACGGCGGGATGTATGCCCGCACCATTCGAATGCCCGCGGGCACGGCGGCAGTGGGAACACTCATTCGCGTGCCCACGCTTTTGATCGTGAGCGGCCACGTGCGCATTAACTCGGGCGACCGTGTGTACGAGCTACAGGGCTATCACGTCTTGGAGGGCGAGATCAACCGCAAGCAAATGGCATGGGCCTTAGAGGATACCGAGATCACCATGATCTTTGCGACTCAGGCAAAAACGGTTGACGAAGCGGAGCGCGAGTTCACCGTCGAATTTGAACAGTTACAGAACCGAAAGAAGGAGATTTCAGCATGAGCGGAGTCGCAGTCGGAGCGGCGGTCGTAAGCACCGCGGCTTCCATTTACAGCAGTAACCGTCAGGCCAAGGCAACGCGCGCCGCGGCTAACGCGCAGGTCGATCAGTCCAACAAGCAGTTGGCTCAGCAGAAAGAGCAGTACAACCGTGCAAATCAGAAGCAGGCTGACATCGGCTCTTTGCTTGAAGCCAACACGGGCTCTGACCTCGGCACCACTATGTTGTCGGGCGCTCAGGGCATTGACCAAAATCAACTCCAACTTCAGAAAGGGGGCACCCTTCTCGGAGGCTAAGACATGGAACTTAGAGAAAAAGTCCAAAGCCGCTGGGACGCTTTGAAAGAGGAACGCGCCTCTTGGATGTCGCATTGGAAGGACATCAGCGAGGTGCTTCTGCCGAGAGCGGGGCGCTTTCTGCCGACGGAAAACAACCGCGGAGGCAGAGCCGCATTCCGCAAGATTCTCGACAGCACGGGCACCCGAGCACTGAGAACGCTCTCGGGCGGCATGATGTCAGGCATGACCAGCCCCGCTCGCCCGTGGTTCCGTCTTACAACGTTCAACCCCGAGTTGGACGAGAGCTACGAGGTCAAGGTGTGGATGTCGCAGGTCACCTCTCTCATGCAGATGGTCTTCTACAAGTCCAATACCTACCGTGCGCTTCAAATGGCCTACGAGGAATTGGGCGCCTTCGGCACGTCTGCGACCTTGATCTACGACGACTTCGACCGCGTTATCCACTGCCATCCCTTGACCATCGGTGAGTTCGCTATCGCTACCGACTCCCGAGGCCGCGTGAACACGGTGTACCGAGAGTTCCGCATGACGGTGGCTATGCTCATCCAAGAGTTCGGACTAGCCAACGTCAGCCGAGCGGTGAAGGATATGTACGACCGAGGCCAGCTCGACGAATGGGTTGAGGTCATCAATGCGATTGAGCCTCGCACGGAACGAGACCCGAGGAAGACCGACGCCAAGAATATGCCGTACTTGTCGGTGTACTTCGAGAAGAGCGGCGACAAAGGCAAGGTCTTGCGTGAAACAGGTTTTACCGAGTTCCCCGCTATGTGCGCCCGTTGGTCGGTCACAGGCGGCGACATCTACGGAACAAGCCCCGGCATGGAAGCGTTGGGCGACCTCTGTCAGCTACAGCAGATGCAGTTCCGCAAGTCGCAGGCGATTGACTACAAAGTCCACCCGCCCGTCTTAATCCCGAGTGAAATGAAAAACATGGGCACGCAGTTCTTGCCGGGCGGCGTCATTCCGTACTCCAACGCACAGCAGGCTCAGCAAATCCGATCTGCCTACATGGTTGATCTCGACTTGAACTCTCTGCTAGTCGATATTCAGGACGTGCGCCAACGCATTAACGAGGCTTTCTACCGCGACATCTTCATGCTGATGGTCAACTCCACCGACAAGACTATGACGGCGACCGAGGTCACCGAGCGGCATGAAGAGAAGATGCTGCTGATGGGGCCCGTCTTGGAACGACTGAATGCCGAGATGCTCGACCCCTTAATCAACATCGTATTCAACAAGCTCGTGCAGGCAGACCTTCTGCCGCCGCTCCCCGAAGACTTGCAGGGTCAGCAGTTAAACGTCGAGTTTATTTCCATCCTCGCTCAGGCTCAGAAAGCCATTAGCACCAACTCCGTGGACCGTATGTTCTCGGTGCTCGGCAACCTCGCGGGCATGAAGCCCGACATCGTGGATAACGTCGATCTCGACTTTTGGCCGCAGTGGTACGCCGACGCTTTGGGCGTTGACCCGCGCTTCATTGTCTCGGGCAAGAAGGTCGCCGTCATCCGCGAGCAGAGAGCACAGGCGGACCAGCAGGCCGCCGCTATGGAACAGCTCCAAGGGGCGACGCAGGCCGCCAAGAACATGGGTATGAGTATGCAGGGTCAAAGCCCCGAGCAGATCATGCAGGCGTTCACGGGCTACTAACTGATACTTGAAGAGACTTTGATGGTTGACAATTCTGAAAAGTTCGATTGGGACGCACGGGAGCGTGAACGCGAAGTCCTCGAACGTGAGACCAAACAGGTCTTGCAGGAGAGAAAAAACGATCTCGAAACCGTGTTGTCAACCGAGCAGGGCCGTCGCTTCGTTTGGTCCTTGATGAGCGAAAGCAGCGTCTTCTGTTCGACCTACAACCCGAAGGCCGCGGATGTGGCAATTGACATGGCCTTCACGGAAGGACGCAAGCAGTTGGGCTATCGGCTTCTTGAAGAGATTCAGGTGCTTTGCCCGCACAAGTTTTTGTTAATGCAACAGGAGATGATTAAAAAATGGCAGAAGGCTTAGAAGGCGGAACACCCGCACCGGCACCGACTCCCACACTGGCGCCCGCCCCTACACCTGCACCGGCTCCGACACCGGCGCCGACACCCGCTCCCGCAGGAGCAACGACTGAGGGCGGCTTGCCTAATCCGTTAGGCGAGCAGGGCGGACTTCCCAACCCGTTGGGAGAAGGAGCCGCACCGCAGGATAACAAGCCGGTAAGCGAAGCCCCCGAGCACTACGCTGAGTTCGACATGGGCGACTACGGCAAGCTCTCTGAGGAATCCGCTAAAGACTTCGGCGCCGCCGCCCGCGAGCTGGGTCTCTCGCAGGAGAAAGCGCAGAAGCTCGTCAGCTCCATGACGCCAGCAGTTGCCGCACATCTTCAGCAGAAACTTGCGGGCTACGCCAACGAGTGGATTGCTTCGGCCAAGGCCGACGCTGAAATCGGGGGCGCCAACTACAACCGTAATCTCGGAGTAGCCAAGCTCGCCTACGACAAGTACGCCACGCCTGAGTTGAAGAAAGTTCTCGCTGTCTCGGGTCTCGGCTGCAACCCCGAGATTCTCAGACTCTTTTACCGCGTCGGCAAGACGCTCCAAGAAGACCAAGGCGTGGGAGCAGGCAACGGTCCGCAGACTCAGCCTTTCGTCCGCTATCCGAATACCCCGAACATGAAGTAATCAAGAAGGAGAGGAAATGTCCACCAACGCAAAATACAATCCGACGCTTGCTGATATCGCGTCCCGCATGGGCCCCGACAAGCGCGTCGATACTGACATCATCGAAGCCCTTAACGAAACAAGCGAGCTTCGTAACTACATGACAACCATCGAGGCCAATGGCGTCACAGAACACGTGACAACCGTTCGCACAGGGCTTCCGACCGTTGCATGGAAAAAACTCAATTGGGGCGTCCAGCCGTCCAAATCCACAACCAAGCAGGTCAAGGACTCTCTCGGCCGCATCGAGGCTTGGGCCGAAGTTGATACTCAGCTTCTTGAGATCAACGGCTGGGACAAGGACTTCCGCTTCACCGAAGAACTTGCTTTCGTTGAAGCTATGAATCAGAAAGTTGACCGCGCTATCTTCTACGGCGACAACAAGAAAGACCCCGAAGCTATTCTCGGTCTCACCGCTCGCTACGCCACAGGCAAGAAGGCCGCGGCTGACAACGCCGTAAACGTCATCGACGGCGGCGGCACCATTGCTTCCGGCAAGTCCTCCGACCTGACCTCCATTTGGGTCATGTGCTGCTCTCCGCGTACTCTCTTTATGACCTATCCGAAGGGCTCCTCCGCAGGTCTGAAGACTGAAGACAAGGGTATCTGCACAACCGAAGACGCTAACGGCGGCAAGTTCGACGTTACCCGTACAAAATTCTCTTGGGACGTGGGCCTCGTGCTTCGCGATTGGCGCTATGTCGTCCGCATTGCCAACATCTCCAAGGCCGCTCTGAAAGCCGACGCTTCCACTACAGGCGCCGTTGACCTTGACGATCTGCTCTCTGACGCAATCAACCGTATGCCTTCTTTGACAAACGGCGGCCGTTTCGTGATCTGCTGCAACCGCACCGTCAAGAACTGCCTCAAGAAACAGTTCAAACACGCTAAGAACGTCCGCTACGGCATCTCTGAAGTTGCGGGTAAAGACGTTGATAGATACGACGGTATCCCCATTGCTATCTGCGACGCTCTGGAATTTGGCGAGTCCAAGGTTCCGTTTGACGCCTAATTAGGAGAAAAGAATGATTGTTGACAAACTTAACGAACTCTCCGACGGCCAAGTCGTAACCGCGGCCGCCGCATCCACCAACACCTATGATTTCGGTCAGACCTCCCCGACCCCGGGCTCCAACGGCGTACTGCACGTGGTGACCACGGTCGAGGCAGGTTCCACCGGACTCATTCAGGTAAAGATTCAGGAGTGTGACACTGAGAGTGGCACGTACACGGACCTTCTCACGGGTCCGAACGTCGCCATTCCCGACGAAGGCTTAATCCTCGATATGCCCGTCCCTGCTGTCACCAAGCGTTATCTGCGCGCCTACTACACTCCGACTAAGGCTTCGGGTTCCGACGCGCCCGCCGCTAAGGCAACACTATCTACGATTATCACTTGGGGCGTGGAACAGCAAAGCGGCTGGAAAGGCTCCACTGCATATATGCAGACTAAGTAATCGAGTCAGTTGCATTTGAGTCACTCCAACTGAGATTTTTGGGCGCCAAGTGCGCCCGTTTTTTTTAGGAGCTTTTAAATGGCAAGTGAAGTCCAAATCTGCAACCTCGCCTTGTCGCGAATTGGTGAGGACGGCTCGATCATCTCGCTTGACCCTCCCGAAGGAAGCGAGCACGCGGCAGCTTGCGCGGCGTTTTATCAGCGTGCTTTAGGTTCTCTTCTTGAGTCGCATGATTGGAGCTTTGCCACCGTGCGAATGGCGCCGGGCAAGCTCGCAACAGAGGACACGCACGGATGGAGAGCGGCCTACGTCCTGCCGCCTGAGTGCGCTCGGGTAATTTCAGTGCAGAGTCTTAACGATACGTCGCATTACTACGCGCCTGAGAACGAGCACTACGAGATTGAATCCATCGGCGGCCAGCGCGTGCTCTACACCGACTGCGAACTGCCGATTGTGCGATACATAACCGCCACGCCCAACCCGGGGTCTTTCACCTCACTCTTTATCGACGCATTGGCGTGGCGGTTAGCCTCCGATCTCGCGGGCCGCATTATCAAGAGCAAAGAGGGCATTACGGTGGTGAACGCCTGTATGCGCAACTATCAGATCGCATTGGGCGAAGCAACGCGCAAGGACGCCAAGGAAAAGAATCAGCCCGCAGAGCACGTGCCTGATTGGATAAAAGCACGAGGAGGCTTCAATGGCTATTAAAAGTGTGCAGGTCTCTTTTGCGGGCGGCGCGGTCTCGCCCGCCATGTTCGGCCGCGTGGACGATCAGAAGTACAAGACGGGTCTTGCCAAGTGCGAGAACTTCGTCTGCTCCCCTCAGGGCGCAGTCTTCAACCGCCCCGGGTTTGAGTTCGTGCGGGCTACGAAGTACGCCGACAAGAAGACCCGCCTTATCCCGTTTAAGTTTTCGTCCGATCAAACAATGGTTATTGAGTTCGGTGACAAGTATGCGCGCTTCCATACGAACGGCGCGACCTTAATGTCGGGCAGCTCTCCTTACGAGATCGCGACGCCCTACGAGGCAGACGACCTCGCGGAGATTAAATACACGCAGTCTGCCGACGTTTTGACGCTCGTGCATACAAAGTATCCTCCGAAGGAATTAAAGCGCTACAGTGCCTACGATTGGCGATTAGAGACCATCGATTTCGCGCTCGGTATCTCTGCGCCTACCATCAGCGGTGTGACTTACCACGCCAACGGCAACACGAGCGAGAACCGCTTCAACGTCCGCTATGTGGTCACGGCTCTGAAGGAAACCGACGAGGGAACCATCGAGTCGGGCGCAAGCACTGCGTTCACCATCTCTTGTAATCTTTATCACAATGAGAGCAACAATGTCATTCAATGGGGCGCTGTGACAGGCGCTAATCGCTACCGGGTCTATAAGTCTTTGTCGGGCGTCTATGGCTACATCGGGGAAACTAACGCGCTCACCTTCACGGACGACAACATCGCCGCCGACGAGTCCATCACACCGCCTCGATATGACACGATCTTTCAGTCCGCGGGTTCCATTCAATCCGCGACGATCACGAACGCAGGCACGGGCTACGTGGGACCCAACGGCGAGATCACAAGCGTGACGCTTGATTCTTATGAAATTTGGCGTACTACCGTTAAGTATCGAGCACCGTACTATTCGCCCGACAACATAGGAGATTTTGCGGGGGCATGGTCCGCGCAGGTCTATGTTGTTGACGACGAAGGCACGGGAAGCGGCGCCGTGGTTCAGCCCGTTATGTGTACGGGGCCGGGTGGCTTTGAACGCTTAAGCGACCCATACGACGGGGGAAGCGGTGAAGACTATTACATCGGCTGGAAGATGTACTCGAAGTCCTTCTGCTACGTTTACTACATCCCTGTCAAGGGCCTGAAGTTAGTGAGCGGCGGCTCGGGTTACAAGAAGCCTCGTATCGTCATTGAGATTACAGGCGTCCCCGTTATGGAGGAAACTAACGCCGGAGCAAACCGAGTGGATGTTCCGGGCAAGGTGACCTGCGTCAAATATTCGGGAGAGTTCAGAGCAAGAGCTTATGCCAATGGCTTCACCAACCGCGGCATTATCGTGACCGACCCGACGGGTCGAGGCGCTGTTCTTACGCCTGAGTTTGCCAACGGGAAGCTGACGCGAGTCAACATCCTCGACGGCGGCCAAGGCTATACCAACCCGACAGCCACGGTCTATGCTGAATACGGCTCGGGTGCTACCGTGAGCTTGTCGCTCGGTGCAATCGGCGACTATCCCGGATGTGTGACGTACTACGAGCAGAGGCGCTTTTTCGGCGGCACTCGCGTCCGTCCGCAGATGTTATGGGGGACTCGTCCGGGCACTGAGTCGGATATGAGCTACACCATCCCGACGCAGGACGACAACCGCATTAAGTTCCGTATCGCCGCTCAGCAGGCCTCCCGCGTACAGCACTTGGTGCCGATCTCTCAGCTTTTGGCACTCACCGAGACCGCCGAGTTCCGCATTACGTCGGTGAACTCCGACGCCTTGACGCCGAACTCGATCTCGGTAAAACCGCAGAGCTACATCGGTGCCTCGCCTGTACAGCCCGTCATCATCAACAACACGGCGGTCTATGCTGCTTCCCGCGGCGGACACCTGCGAGAGCTTGGCTACAATTGGCAGGCCAACGGTTTCATTACGAGCGACTTGTCCATCCGCGCCCCACACCTCTTTGAACTCGGCAAGCGTGTCGTGGACTTAAGCGTAACGGCCGCGCCCGAGCAAATTATTTGGGGAGCGACGAATAAGGGAGAGCTTTATGGCCTTACCTATTTACCCGAGCAAAACGTCGGGGCTTGGCACGTGCATACTACTAAGGACGGCTACTTCGAGTCCTGCGCCGTCGTGACCGAAGGCGAGGAAGACCGCCTCTATGTGGTAGTGCGGCGCCTTGTGAACGGGGCCTACGTTCGCTACGTGGAGCGCATGGGCACTATGTCCGCCGCTACGTTGGAAGAGTCTTTCTACGTTGACTCGGGTCTGACTTACCGCGGCGTGCCCGTCTCGACACTTCAAGGGCTTAACCACCTCGAAGGCTGTACCGTGGCAGTGCTTGGAGACGGGGCCGTCATGCCGCCGCAGAAGGTGAAAAACGGGAAGATTACTTTACCGGAAGAGCACTCGGTCATTCACGTGGGACTGTCGATCACCGCAGAACTTCAGACCTTACCGATTGCCATTCAGCTTAACGACGGGTCTTATGGCCGAGGTCACACGGCCAACATCAATAAGGCTTGGCTTCAGGTCTACCGCTCTTCGGGTATATGGGTTGGCCCGTCGTTTGAGGAGCTGACCGAGAACAAGCAGAGAACGGACGAACCGTATGGTGCTCCGCCGAACGCCGTGACGGGCACGGTTGCCGTGCTGACAACACCTTCATGGAAAGACGAGGGCAAGGTCTGCGTGAGACAAGCCGACCCCCTGCCGCTGAAGATCACAGGCCTTACCGTTGACCTCGCGGGCTGACACTTGACGACAATTTGAAGCGTTACCTTATCCCCACAACCACGTGGGGATTTTCATGTCTTCTTACTACAGTTATCAAACCAACACGCCGCGAATGTTCACGCCCGCAGAGCAGGAGCAGTTCGAGCTTGCAAGGATGTCGGGGCCGCTTACACCTGCTCAGCAGGAGGCATTCGCTGACTACGGCTACGAACCGAGAGCCGCGCAGGGAGCAGGTGCGGGCGCTAAAGCAGAGACCGATTGGGGCAACACCTTCGGTCTTGTGGGCTTAGGTCTGACCGTGGGGCAGGCCCTAGGCAGTGCCTACAGTGCATGGGCTTCCTCCAAGACGCAGGCCGCCGTGCAGAAAGCGCAGAGCAAGATCGCCGCCAACAATGCCGAATCTATGCAGATGGGCGTTGAAATGAGCCGACGCCAAGGAGAGGCAATCATCGGGAAACTGACCCGCAAGGCGGGGCAGACGAAAGCCACGCAGAGAACGAGAGCCGCCGCTAACGGCATTGGTCTTGGCACGGGCAACATCGCCGAGATTATGGCAACGACCGATCTTTTGAAAGACGAAGACATGAAGACCGCAGAGCTGAACGCTATCGCTCAGTCTTGGGGGTATGCGGCCAAGGGCGCGTCGCTTACGGGTCAGTCCAAGGCACTCGGCATTCTCGGTTCCGCCAACAGCGACGTGGCGCTCGGCAATGCGTTTTCCGCAGGACTTGAGGGCGCAGGCAAAGTAGCAAGTTATTGGCAATCCTTTAGAGCAGGTGTAGGAGTACGCAGATAATGGCAGGCTTGATTCCGAACCAAACACAAGATTTAATCCCGACCGTTAACGTCGGCACCACCGACTTCATGGACCCGACGGGCCGCGTGCAGGTCAAGCAGCCGAACTATGAACCTATGGCGCGTGCCGCGCTTTACTTCCAGCAAAAGCAGAACGAAGCCAAGATCGAGCGCGCCCGCGGCGACTTGGAGCGTTACATCACCGAAAGTACCTACGGTGTTCCGGGAGAAGACGGCAAGCCGCAGGGCGGATGGAGACAGCTCTTGGGCGAGAAGGCCTGTATGCCTGATGATGACGGAAAGGGTCTTGCTCAGCGCGTGGACGAGGGGTTGGAAGCCGCTAAGCGTCAATACACCCAAGGCTTCACACCTGAAATGCTCAAGCAGTTTGAAGACCGCTACTACATCAATCGCCGTAATCAGGTCTACAACTCCGCAAGCGCTTTTGTTCTTGAACAAAACAACGCGTGGAAAAAGTCTTCCGCCGAGGGCAATATCGCAATCGGCGTCAACGGGATGATTAAGAGTATCAACGACCCTGCGTCATTTGAAGCGAATCAGAAACTAGCCGACAGCAACGCCTACTTTTATGCCCGTGAGTTCTTGGGGCTGGATAAGGCCGCAGCACAGGTCTATGCCCGAGAGCAGGTCTCTAAGGGCGTGGCAGGCGCCATTACCAATATTCTTGCCGACATCCAAAACGACCCGCGAGGTATCGCCGACGCACAGCGCCTTCTGAAAGAACACGGTGATCTGATGACGGCTTCCGATCTTGTACGCACGCGTAACTTGGTCGATCAGGAAGCCAACAAGATCAGCGACACCAACATGGTGGACAGCGTGGCAAGAAGCCTGACGCGCAACACGGAAATCTTCGGCCACAACGGAATGCCGCCGTACAAGCTCGGTACTGCCGAGCACGGCTTCGGCATTTGTATCGGGATGGAAAGCGGCGGACATCAGCTCGATACCAAGACGGGCCAAGTGCTTGTCGGGCGTTACCGTGACGGCTCGGTGCCTAAAGACCAAAGCAAATGGTCTTACGGTGCGGCGCAAATGCAGATCGGTACTGCTGAGGAAACCGCCAAGCGAAACGGTGTTGTATGGGATAAAGAGAAGTTTTTGAAAGACCGAGATTACAACATCGAGCTTGGTCTTCTGCATTACAACTACCTCGTGCGTCAGTTCGGCGGCCAGCTTGAGTTGGCAACGGCCGCTTATCACGCAGGAGAAGGTGCGGTTAAAAACGCATTGACTCAAGCCGCCAAGAAGGGCGGGTCTTATCTCGACTACCTCGGCCCGCACAGCCGCGACTATGTGACGAAGTTTAGAGAAAGATATAACTCCGCGATTATGAAATCGGGTAGCGGCGGCTCGATCTTTGACCCTGCAAGTTTTCAAAAGTACGGAGAGTATGCTTCCCGCAAACAAGTGGAAGATAAGGTGCTTGAGCTTGACTCGAGGGCCAGTTTCGACATCGCGCACCGCAACAGCATTACCGACCGAGCCTATGCGCAGTTGGAAAAGCAACGGCAATCCGATATGCGGGAGCGCGAGAACGGCGGCGCGGCGATTCTCAATTGGTGTTTTGAAAACAGCTTCGACATCGACAATGTACCTGTAGAACTCAAGAACCGCGTGACCCCGAGCGACTTTGCCGAGATCGCGTCCAAGGTTAAGGCTTTCCGAAACAACGATCAGTCGGGAGACCGTGACCTCTACACCAAATACATGACCAACGATAAGGCCCTGCTGGAGCTCAGCGACGCGGGCTATACGTTGGTGCGCGCCGCCGTGCCCGGAGATGTCCGCCAAGCCCTTGACGACCAAAGAGCACGCCTTAAAGAGAAGGACGCAATGGCGCACCAACAGCAGGCGCTTGACGTTCGCGACGCACAGACAGGCAAGTTTAAGCCCGAGTACGAGGTGAGCATGGAGCGCATGACTCAATCGTTTAAGGAAGTCTATGGCGCCCAAGAATGGAAGGACTTAGACGAGAACAAGCGTATGGACATGATCGGTATGTTCCGGGGCTTTGTCGCTGAACAACTGCAAGTCCTCGCTAGGCAGGGTAAGGAGATCGGAGCCAATACGCTCAATGACCTGACCAAACAGTTCTTGAGCCTCGAGTACGACACGAACAACATCATCATGCCCGACTCTAAAAAGAACTTCTCTCAGCTTAGCGCCAAGGACGCCAACACCACCAAGCGCGGAAATCTCTATGCCATTGGCAAACAGCTCGCCACCTTGAAGCGCGAACGCCTCGGTCTGCCCGACGCCAACCCTTCGCAGGGCGAGATTTATGAAGCGCTTGTCAACCTTGACACCCGTCAGTACACCAACCTTCAGGGGTTCTCTTTCGACGGCTTCTCCCAGCCCCGCTTGGACTATGTGAGAAAGACCTTCAAGTGGCTCTACCACCGAGAACCCGACGCGCTCGAAACCCTCAAATGGTACACGCGCTCCCTTTGGAAGAAGGAAAAGATGGACGGCGAAGTAGCTGAAGAGGCGAAGACCCCGCTCAACAACACCTTCGACGGTTTCGGAAACGATTAAGGAAAAACTATGTCCTTTGAAGATGATATGAAAAAGGCCGCGGTGCAGTCCGCCGCGCTCTCCTACACCGACGCCTTGAATCAGGACATCGTGCCCGAGCAGGCCGCTAAGAACTTTGCCGTGGCTCGGCAGTTCGGTATTACGCCTACAGAGGCCGCGCAGATGACGCCCAAGGAAGTGGCGATAAGACAGGCGCAGGACATTGACTACTCCGCAATGCAGGCGACGACGCCCGTCTATCTCCAAAGGATTGTTGCCGACCCTGAGAAAGCTCAGCTCGTCAAGGACGACGTGGCAAGCGCGGGTCTCTTAGAACAAGCAATCTTCAGGATGACAGGCAGTCCATACGACGATACCCGTTGGTTCAAGGACAGCCGAAACGCAATTGCACGAGGCTCCTTCGGTCTTTTTAACACCATGCCCGGACTCGGTAACATCGGTAAGCTCGACGACGCCGAGGCTCGCTTGGTGCGGCTCGATCAGATGACCGCAGAACTTCGCGAAGGCAAGACGCCTATGGAAGTTTTCGGCATTAAGGACGAGAACATCGCCAATATCGCTATGCAGTTTTTCGCGCAGAACATTAAAGGAATGCGCGAGGAATTGCAGAAAGAGCAGAGGCAATACGCAACGCAGACGGCAACCGCCAATCGCATGAGCGCGCTCTTCCCTGAGTCCGAAGCTAAGCAGGAGTTTGCACAGCAGACAGAACTCGGAGACTCTGCAAGCTACATCCTGACGCACCCGGGAATTGTCCCCGAGCTATTTTGGGAGTCCTTCATTCAGTATGCACCTGCCATGCCGTCCATCGGTTTGGCTTCTGCCTTAGCAGGACCAATGGGTGCCGCCGCTGTCACGGGCGCCTACTCCTATGGGCTGGATAGAGACTCCACCCTGATGGGAAAGATCAATGAGGAAGGAAAGGGTGGCCTGACCGCTGAGGACATCCAAGGCGCAATCTCCGACCCAGCTAAGCTCGCAGAATTTAGAGAGAAAGCGGCGCTCCACGCGGGCCCCGTCGCACTGCTTGACGCCGTGTCCGCAGGTCTTGCCTCTAAGACGCTACTGCCTAAAGCACTGCACGCCAAACTCTCCACGCCTGCGCGCATTATGGCTGAGTCGGTCGTCCAAGCGCCTATTCAAGGTGTGCTCGGCGGCACGGGCGAAGCATTGGGTCAGATCGCCTCTGAGGGCAGAATCACTTCTTGGTCTGATGTCTTGGCTGAAATGGTGGGCGAATTTACTACCGCGCCGCAGGAGATCGCGACCGCAGGGCACCGAGCCTACATGACGCGCCAAGTGGAAAAGGCTAAGGCTGAAGCACGTACTCAGAACTTCAAGGACTTAGGACAGCTCGCCCGCGAGAACGTCTTGGCCGAACGCGCACCTGATGTGGCCGAGAGCTACTTCCAAGAGGTGGGCGACGCCGTGGGGCATTCCGAGGTCTATATCGACGCGCAGGCCGTCCAAGAGGCAGGCTTGGCAGAAGCACTTATGCAGTTGTCTCCGAGCGCCGCCGCGCAGTTCCAAGGTGCGTTGCAGTCAGGCAGTGAGATCGCTATCCCTGCGGGCGAGTACCTTATGCGTATCGCTCGCTCGGACATCAACGACGATCTTGCGCCGCTCCTGCACTTAGCCGACGAGCCGTCCCTGCACCAAATGGAAGGGATGGAGGACGAGGGCCAAGCCTCTGAGCAGGCACCGCAGGAAGGCGCGGAAGAGCCGCAGGCTGACAACCCTGTAGTTGACATCGCCGACGCCGTTTCTCAGGCCATAGACAACGTGGCAGGCGCCTTAGCAGGACAGCAACCCGCCGAGCAAAATGAACAATTAGCTAGGCAAAATGCACAAAGTGCCGAGCAAAATGCACAAGCCGCCGAGCCAATTGCAAACCGCTTGGAACGTGTGCGCCCGAAGGAAACGCCTAATGAAATCAAGGCATTAACCAAAGAAATTGCATCGGTCTTTGAAAAGTCGGGTGCTCCGAAAACAGAGCAGGCCGCTATGACGGGTCTCTTCTTGTCTTTGGCAATGACAGCGGCAAAAGACCTCGGCATGACGCCTACGGAGTTTTGGAGAGCACACGGCCTTAAGCAGGCGGCTAATCCCGAACAGGCCAAGGCCGCGGGTATTAAGCAGGCAGACGGCTCCAAGGGCGAGTTCTTCCCGGTTCAGAACATTATCGTCCGCTGGGCTTCCGCCGACCCGAGCACGCTAGTACACGAGTCAGGCCATTGGTTCCTGCATAACCGTATCGCTATTGCAGAAGACTTGGAGAACAAGGCTAAGACACAGGAACTCACCGAGGGCGAGAAGCATTATCTCGACGCAACTAAGGCGGCTCTGAAGTGGTTGGGCATTGACTCCTTCGCACAGTGGGACGCCATGACAATGGAACAGCAACGCCCTCTGCACGAGAAGTTTGCCCGTACCTACGAAGCATATTTGATGGACGGACGCGCACCGACGAGAGGTTTGCGTGCGCTCTTCCGTCAGTTCTCTAATTTCCTGAAAAAAGTCTATTACGTTCTTTCGGGTATCCCCGGCGCCGAGCTCAACCCGCAGACCAAGGAGCTTTTCGACAATCTCTTTATCGCGCAGGAACAGGTGACTGAGGCCAAAATGCGCCGTCAGATGTTTGACCTGATGGAGACATTGGGCGGGTTCGCCACGGAGTCTTTGCTTCAGGACTACGAGGACACTTTGCGGGAACGCGACGCAGAAGCCTATGAGTACCTCGTTTCCGCGTTGGTAAAGAATATGCACCGCCAAGGACGCCTACAGCTCAGAGCTGAAAAGAAGCTGACAAAGGACGCCAACGAAGCCCGCAAGCAGTTCGCCCAAGAGGAGAGAGCTAAGTTCGATAAGACCCGTGTGGGTCAGCTGATGACGTTTCTTAGGGACGGAGAGGAGCAGGCAGACGGCTCTAAGTACCGCCCGAAACTCACCAAGAGCGAACTCTCTAAACTCGGTTTCACCGACGAAGAGATCGAGACCTTAAAGAAGGCCAAGCTCCTTTATGTCCATACCAAAGGCACGACGCAAGTCAGTGCCCAAGACCTCGCACGTGACCGCGGCTATACGAGCGCCGACGAGATGGTTAAAGACCTGCTCGCCAACGCGGACATCGACACCATTGTGGACGCCCGAGTCCAACAGAGAATGGACACAGAGCGAAGCGAGATCGCAACGCCCGAGGCCATTAAGAAACTTGCCGACGAAGCAGTCTCTCAGGACGCAGGCGCTCGCGTCGTCGCCATTGAGATCAATGCTTTGGAGCGTACGCAGAACAGAACCGTGGACGCTTCCTTCTTTGCAGACGTGGCACGAGAATCTCTACAGAGTCTAGCCATTGGAAACATCCACGCGAAGAACTACCGTAATCAAGCCGCTTACTTGGCGCGCAAGGCGCTTGCGGCTTTAAAGAACGGAGACCTGAAAGGTGCTGCCTTTTATAAACGGCAGGAGCTTTATCAGCTTTGCTTAGCGAACGAAGCAACAAAGATTGAGAAGCAAAGAGCGCGGGCGGAGAAACTCTATAAGCGAATTAAGAACCGTAAAGAGATCAAGGGTACATCCACGCGCTACCTCATTATGGCGCAGAGACTTTTGGAAGCGGCGGGCTACGGTGTCCCCCGAGATTTACTGCGCGACTCCGTGTCTGTTGAGAGTTTCAAGAAGGAGTGCGAGGACCAAGGCGAGATCGTCCCGAATATCGAGGATGACTTGGTAACCCGCTTAAGCAATGACTTCGGAAAACAGCGCGCCGAGCCGAAGAACCTTTCCGTTGAGTTGCATCAAGAGCTGGAATCCGCAGTGCGTCAGCTTATGAAGTTGGGGCGCGACGTGAACACAGTGGAACTCGCGGGCGAGACCATAGAGCTGGATACCGTCGCGGTTGAAATCTCCGACGGCGTGATCGCCAATGCGCAGAAGCACGGTATTGAAGCCAAGGGCGCAATGGAAAACGTCGGCATCAGAGCCAAGGTCAAAGACGCCTTAGATAAGATCGGAATGGCGCACGCCCGCATTCCGTCGCTCTTTGCGGCAATGGACGGTAAGAGAAACGGCAATCTCTTCGAGGCTATCATCAAACCCGCAGACGAAGCGGCGACGCACGAGGAGCAGTTGAAGGTTCATTTTGCCAAGCGCTTATTTAAAGCCTTCAAGATTCTCGGCCGCAAGACATTCGAGAAAGCGCGCTACTACGACTTCGCGCAGTCGAGCTTTACCCGAAGCCAAGTCATCGCTATGGCGCTGAACATGGGCAATGACGGAAACCTTGACCGCTTGGTCTCAGGCTCCGAGCTTTGGAAACCTGCGACAGGCGGACGCAAGCTCACCCGCGAGGAAATGATTCAGATCGTGAGTCAGACCCTTACCAAGGAAGAATTAGAGGCCGTCCAAGAAGTGTGGGATACCTTCGCCGAGCTTCAGCCCGAAGTTATGGCGCAGGCAAAGCGCTTAACGGGCAGAACGCCTGAGCTTGTGCCGCCGCGCCCGATCTCTTTTCGGCTTGCCGACGGCACCCTCGTACAACTGAAAGGCGGGTACTACCCGATTGTTTATGACCGGTTGGCGAGCCGTAAAGGGGCCGAGCTTGCCGATATGAAAGACGCCTTGAGTCAGGTAGCAGCGGCCTCTCGCAGTCAGAACACCGCTAAAGGCTTCTTAGAGAAGCGCGCCAAGAAAGTGGAGGGACTCGCCGTAACGCTGACACTGCGTGCGGCCTTCGAGGGTCTCGACGCGGAAATCCATCGCTTGGCTTGGGAAGAGTGGGTAGTCAATTCAGGCAAGATTCTGAAACGAGTCAGCCCCACGCTCGCGGATTATTGGGGACCGCGTGCAGTAGGAGCTATCGACGAGTGGCGCAAAGCTATTGCCACAGGCAATGTCTCTCAGCCCGAGGGCCTTGACGCCATATCCCGAGTGGTGACATCAGGTATCTCTATTGCCGCGTTGGGTCTGAACGTCATCACGGCTATTGTCCAGCCTATCGGCATTATTAACACCACAGCCGTCATCGGTCACAAGTGGACTGCCAAGGGTCTGTCTCGCTTCCTGACAATGGGACCGAGAGCGGCCTTCAAGTTCGCCGCGGGCAAGAGCGGAGCATTCGAGAACAGGGCAAGAACGCGCTTTAGAGAATTGGCCGAGATTCAAGCCTACTCCGAAAGCTCTTTAGGACGGTTCAGAAACAACGTCGAGCGCTACGCCTACTCCATGATCGTCTTCACTCAGATGTTGGTGGACGTGCCCACTTGGTTGGGAGCTTATGAGAAGGCGCTCTCCGAGGGGTGCGTTGACGCAGAAGCGGTAGCAAGAGCAGACCGCGCAGTGGTTGACGCGCAGGGCGGCGGCCGCCTTATGGACTTGTCCGCGGTCGAGCGCGGCGGTCCGTTGTCTCGAATCTTCACGGTCTTCTACACGTTCTTTAACTCCATCCTGAATACCGTGATGGTGAGCAAACACACCAAGGGCAGAATGGCTTTTGCCGCCGACGCGCTTCTCCTGCTCTGCTTCCAGCCCGTGATCGAAACCTTCTTGCGCGAAGGCATTAAGGCGGGCGTCGCAGGCGCCGACCCTGAGGATTGGTGGGAGAAGAGCATGGAGCAAGCCCCGTGGTCAGTGCTCGACTTTAACCTCGGTCTCTTCGTTTTCCTGCGTGAATTTGCAGGCATTACGGATTCTTATACAGGGCCGTCGGGTATGAAGAAGTTCCAAGACGTGCGCCGCTTTGCTCAGCAGGTCGAGCAGGGAGACTTCGATATGGCTTTTTGGAAGTCGCTTACCAACATGACGGGCGCCATATTCGGACTGCCTGCGGCTCCGATCACTCGCGCCATGACGGGTATCGACGCTATCGAACGCGGCAAGACGGATAACCCGTTGGCTGTCATCTTCGGCTACTCGGAATACTGATACTTGACGCCGTAACGCTCATTCAGAATTGCCAAGAAAAAGGAGAAGCTATGAGTATTTCAACAGAAGCGCGGAGTTCTCAGCTCTTGGTGGGCGACGGCTCGACCAAGACTTACGCCTTCGCCTTCAAGGTTTTTGACGCGGGTACCGATATTACGATCTACGAGGCAACGGGAGAATCCTCTGAGAAGGTGATGTCTTCAGACCTCTACTCGGTGACGCTCAACGAAGATCAAGAGGGCTACCCGGGCGGGAGCGTGACGTTTACAACGGCGCCCGCAGCAGACTTGAAGTTTCGCATTGTCTCGTCCATTCCGTATCTGCAAAAGGCACATCTGATGAACCTCGGGTCTTTTTCTCCTAAGACGCTAAACGAGGTTTTTGACAAGCTCTGCGCGCTGATTCAGCAAGTACGCCTCTTGGCAGACAGAGCGTTGGTGGTTCCCTATACGCAGGACAAGACGCCCGAGGAAGTGCTGACGGAAGTCTTGGAGGTCGCTGCGACCGCCGGGGAGTATGCGCAGTTGGCTCAGTCTGTGTACGCCACGGTGGAAGCAGACGTTGCAGAGGTGAAGGCGATCAAGGCACAGATTGACGCAATGATGCTGACGTTTCAAGCCATTGAAGCGTTGGCGGCGCAAGCTCAGGCCAATGCCAGCGCAACGAACGACGACAAGCTGACCTGTCAGCAGATACTCCAAGAGATTCAGACAGTTGCTTCGCAATCAGGATTCTCTACCCGCACAAGCCCGACCATCTCCGAGAATGAAACGTTTCCGTTGTCGAACCTAACGCCTTCTGCATACATCAAGGCAGGAGACCTCGTTCTTAACACGACCAACGGAGACCTCTTTCAGATCACGGCGGTAACCGCGACAACCGCCACAGTGGGAGCAAAGATTTCAAATCTTCGCGGCCCCCGCGGTGAGCGCGGTTTGCAGGGCAGTCCGGGACCCACGGGCGAGAGGGGTGAAGCGGGGCCTATGGGTCAAAGCCCTTATGCCACGTGCTTTGGACAGTTCCAAGTAAACGGAGAGGGAATGCTTCAGCTCGAATACGTGGGTCTTGCACCTGCTGAATTTTCAATCAACGATAACGGGGAGGTAGAAGCTACCTATGCCAACACTTAATATCGGAAAGGTGCGTTACACGTGGAAAGGCACGTATAGCGCAACGACCGCATACAACATTCTTGACCGAGTGAAGGACGCCGATGGTTATGTCTATGAGGCGATTAAAGCCGCACCCGCAGGAACAGAACTTACTAACGAAAACTATTGGATAAAACTTTCAGTTCAAGGCCCTAGCGGTTTGAAGGGTGACCCGGGTAATGACGGGCCAAAAGGCGATCCGGGCGAGGCACCGACGGCTATTTTGTACACGGAGCAGAACAATCTTACAGACGCTCAGCGGGCGCAAGCTCGAACAAACATCGGCTGGGCCGCGGCGTTCGCCGCGTCTTTTGCTTCTGCGATAGCGGCCTGGGTGACCAGCACTTTGGGCTCAAAGATCGAGGCCTATCTCGTGCCAATTCTCAAACAGCTCTGTCTCGATAACGGAGCCACTCAAGCGGAAATCGACGCCCTCGAAGAAGAATCTAATTCATAAGGAGTAAACACAATGGCATATATCGGAGAAACTATCGAGCTGATGTGCTCGGATGACTATAAAGATCGGATGTTGGCTGAATACCAACAGCTCGTAATCCGGAAGGATGCGCTAGAAAACCTGCTGATCAAATGGGAAAAGGGAGAACTCAATTTCACTCCCAAATGTCCGAAGGAAATGCTTGTAAAGCAGTTTGAACTCATGGAAGAGTATGCGGAGGTTCTGCGGCAAAGAGGCGCTATTGAAGGTGTAGATCTGTATTTAGGGGAATGAGCATGACAACTCTTGCAGAGATTAAGCAGCAGTACCTAACCAAGGCGCTGTCCCGTCCTGTCAAGGCTTACGGCGTGAAGATGGGCAACGGCAGAATCACGTCCTTGTCGGACGTTCAAGGGTTCCATGTCGAGCCTTGCTCAATCGAGCTTATCGCACTGGTGGATAAGAAGTACCTGAAGGGGAACACGATTCAAGAGGAAATCCCGATTGAACCGCTCAACCGCCCTGAGGGTTTCCAGTATGGATATGACCTCTATACCTTCACAACGCCTGACCTGAAAGCCGACAACCTTAAGGTAGAGGTGTTGGAAAAACCGTTGATCGGCAAAGCCAAAGTCAAGTTCAAATCTGGTCAGCAGTTCGCAGTCAAATCTCAATTGATTACTGACGAGCTGTATCAGAGCGCTGATGGGAAATATTACACACAGGCAGAGCTTCCGGAAAACTCAGATGAATTTTGCAAAGAGCGCTACAGCAACGAGATCAAAGCGGAAAGAAACGCTCGTATCAGCGACACAGACGATTATGTGAAACTGCCGGATATTACGGTTGCAAGAAGTGCAGGAGCCAAGCGCAGTGCCTTAGAGGACGCTGACAGAGCGGCCCTTGAGACCTATCGCCAAGCTTTGAGAGATTTAACAGAGGCACAGGGTTTCCCGTTTGTTTCGTGGCCCGTATTTCCGACAGCTCTTGCATACGAGCTACAGCAGAAAGTCAATGCAAGAACATCTATGAGAGGAGGCTTCAATGCTTAAACAGTTGATTCAGTTGCTTGTAAATCAGCTCGTTCCTAAACGGGCTGTAAACGGGGGGGGGTAGTATCTATGGTAAGAGACCAACTGAGCTAGGCATATCTGACTGTTTGACGGGTTCGGTGGTTGTCAAAACATCGACGGCAACAGGGTACTTTGAATACGTCACTCCAGCAGATGGGATAGCCTGGTGTTATGGCACTCAGGCCAACTTTGTGGGAATACGGGCAGAAGGAGTTTCTGACTGGCCGACCTTAGTGAGGTATCCCGACAATGGGTACAACATCTCAGCCTATCAATACTTTAAGAAGGGACAGAAGATTCAATACCACTATGGGCTAACAGCGGGAACCATCTACTGTTACTTCTGTCCAATTTAACAACGCCGAGCATTTAGGCTCGGCAAGGAGCTTAAATGCTAAAACAACTTATTCAACGATTGCTGGATAGTCGAACGACACCGGAGGAGGCGGCACACAGTGCAATGCCTTCCGACAAATACACTCGATTAGTTGACAATGGAACAATCGGCTCAGAGTGGACAGACCAAGCCTTTTCTGGAATAGCTGCATACGATGGATATTTGTTTTTCACGGGTACTAGTACAAGTGCAGTGCCAATTATTGGAATAGCTACAGCAGGATACGCGAGCAATCTAACTTTCCCGTGGGAGGGCGCCCGTCTAGCAACGACTATTCCTATTGCAAAAGGGCAAACCTGGACTGTTCAAGGTAGTAGCATGAAGGATGTCATTATTTATCTAAGTATAAGACCGTTTCACTCGGGGGGGGGTATAATAGCCTTGTTTGGAGGACTCTGTCATGCTTAAGAGCCTTATCCAACTTTTCGCAGAGAAGTTTCTGCAAAGT
>OGGQ01000448.1_pt1 | contig 59699 bp, 56 predicted proteins | sample 1571191 | NCBI WGS metagenome assembly OGGQ01 (sample SAMEA2582061, study PRJEB24529) | metagenome | biome: Human gut stool | place: China | collected 2011
GGGAAAATCACTATGGATTTTTTCTTAGGTGTCCAACTTCATTTTACAATCGACCTTGAATTTTTTTGACAAGCACAAGCAGCCGCCCCCAAACTGAGGACGGCCGCTTGTATGATTGGAAGGCAGAGATGGGCAAAAGTCAGGAAATGGCCACTGCGTCATCTTTCTCAAAGGCAGAGGGGCTGTAATAGCGAGTCCCGTCTTCAGAAAGGCTGTAATGCTCCAGGAAGTCCCAGGCCAGCCGGAATTCCTCGGGGTAACAGTTATGTTCCCGGGCCAGTGTGCGGGTAAACTGAACCAAGGGGATCTGAGCTTCATCGGCCCAAGTATAGGTATAATAGCGACCAGCTTCGACATACTCCGAACAGGTGGACAGGAAGCTGTTGTGGTCATTGGGGGTAAAGCTGAAGTCCAGACCGTTCATCTGGCAAGCGCCGCGGACCCAGTTATAAATCGCACTGTCTGCGGTGACTGTCCACGGATCTTTGACCAGGTCATTCGCACGGGGATCAGGCAGTGCCTCGCTGATGTCGGCCTGACCGACCAGAAGATAGGAGGGCATACGGTCGTCGGCGGTGAACTGTGCGTTGGGGAAGGAGGTCGCGCCCACGGCGGCGTAGCTGCCAGCCTCGCTATTGTGGGTCAAGGTCTGGACCGTGCGGCAGCCAAGGGAGTGGCCGCTGCCGTATACACGCTCCATGTTGATCTTTACTCCAGCGTCCTGACTGACCACACGGTCCATCAGCTGCAATGCGGAGCGGGAGAAGTCCGCGTTGTCGGCCTCGTCTCCATAGGTCAATCCGGCGGCGCTGTTCTTGCAGTATTCGCCGATGATGATGACGGCACAGCCCTCATCATTGGCGATGGACCACCACATGGAGCAGTCAAAGAAGGTTGCCGCAGCTTGGGTGTTGCCGGGGAACACCACGACCACGGGCGCCCCGTCCTCGCCGTATTTTTTGGCCGTGTCTGGAATATACATAATGGTCTCGCGGGGGTCCATCACGCCATTTCCATCATAGTCGTGAAAGGCGGAAATACAGGAATACAGGGTACCGGAAACTGCGCTGCCGCCGGGGTTGGTAAGCCGGGTGGACTTCAGCGCTCTGAGCTCAACGGTTTTCTCCTGCCCGTCCACAGCTTCAAAGGCGTAGGAAGAGAGGACCTTTCCATTTTCAGCCGCCTCCCGGGCCGCCTTCGTTGTCTGATAATAGTCGGTGCGTACACCCAGCGCATTGCTGTATGCAAACGGATTGGTATAGCGGGTGTAGCCATCCATGAAGTCATGAACCTCCGCAGCGGACAGGGAGGTTTCCTGCGTCACCTTGACCTGAGAGATCCCGTACTGTGCGCCCCAGCGTTTGGCAATGTCGTTGGCGTAAGCAGTCTGCCAGGCGTCAGAGTTGAGAGACTGGCGGTAAACGCCTTCCTCACTGGTAGACACAGCGTCGTTGACGGACTTCCAATAAGCCACACTTTCGTCCTGCTCGCTGTATCCGGCCAGGAGTGTGGGAACGGGAATATCTGAGTTTTTAATGAACTGTGCGCTGGGGGCAGCCTTTTCAGCGGCCATTTTTCCCAGCTGCTCCGCAAAGGCAGTATCATCAATGCCGGGATAGTAGGAACCAGTATTGATGCCGTTATATGTGCGGGCGGCAGAGTGATCCAGGACCTCAGAGCCTGCACTTTTCCCAGCGATCAGAGCCTGTGCGGCTACATACATTGGGTTGTTGGAGGTCCAGGATTCCAGAACAGCGCAGCCCTCGTCATAGCCCACGTAGTAGTTACAGGAATGTCCGGTAAAAACGGGGCAGGAAGTCCCATCGGAGAGGGAAACCGTTCCGGACTGGAGGAGGCTGTTGGAGGTAGAACGGGTATCAAAGGCCGTATTGCCCACGGTCTCACCGATACAGATGTTCAGATAATCACGCTCGGCTTCGACGGAACCCCAGGTGCCATTCGCAGGTTCCAGAACAAAGAGCAGCTCGCCATATTGATCGGCCTGCTCAATCCATCCCTGTTCTTCCAAAAAAGCGTAGGTATCTGTGACTCCATTCGGAATGGCGATTACGGTAATATAGCTGCGCAGGGCGGCGTGTTCTGGCATATACAGCTTGATTGTACGGCCATTGCTCAGGGTATAGCCGTAATATCCCGTCAGGGGATGTTCATTGACCTCCGTACGGTCAATGGGAAGCGCACGCGTCGTGTCATTTGTTTTTTCAGTATGATCCAGCAGATAGGCGTTTAAATCGATGGGTGCCACGGAATCCGTGTCCGCTTTTCCGGCTGCGGCATCCGCATTTCTGGCGGCCCCGTCCCAGCTGACCTCAAAGCCGAAGGTCTGGGCCAGATGGTAGAAAGGTACATACAGCTTCCCGGCCACCATAGCGGGGGTCGTGTCGCCCACAGGAACTCCGGCGGTGTAGGTCTGGGAGATGCCGTTTCCGGTGAACGTGACACTGCTGTCTTGGGCGGTATAGCTCAGACCCAAGGAATCCGCGATCTCTGCGGGCACCATGGTGCGCCAGTCAGCGTTGGTGAATGCGGAGACATTGGATTTTGTCCCGTTGACGGAGACGGTCACCGTTCCCTGGGCGGAGGCTGTGATGGTCATCCCGGCAGTCAGGGCAGCGGAGAGGGACAGCGCGAGAAGCTGGCGGTGAAATTTCATGTGTGTCTACCTTCCCTTCATGCATCATACAAAAATGCATAAAACAAACAAAACAAATCGCATTGAATAAAATAATTATACAAATAATACACAAAAAGTCCAATTCAAAAAGTGAATGAACCCATATATAAAATAGATGGTTGTCACCGAAGGTGTTTGCCCATGCAAAACTATGTACGGAGTTTTTGACAGGCCGAGGGCGGGGCCGAAGCCCCGCCCTGCATTTCTGTGTTTTCTGCCCGCTACGCGGCGCTGCTCTGGAAGCCCTGCGCCGCTTGGAGCATATTCTCCGCCAGGATGCCGTACCCCCGGGTGGCATCATTCACCAGGACGTGGGTGACAGCGCCCACCAGGCGTCCGTCCTGAAGGATGGGGCTGCCGCTCATCCCCTGCACGATCCCGCCGGTCGCGTCCAGCAGACGCTGGTCAGTCACCCGGATCATCATGTTTCGGGTCTCCCCCTCCGTCTCCGGGTAGAGACGGGTAATCTCAATGCTGTACTCCTCTACCCGCTCGCCGGAGATATTGGAGCGGATGACAGCTTTCCCCTCATGCACCTGTTCCCGGGAGGCCACTGCCACCGGCTCCAGGCCCTGGGTCAGCTGCTTCCCGTCCAGACGCCCGAAGATCCCCCGGTCGGTGTTGGCATACAGCTCCCCCAGATCCTCGGTGAGGTTGAACTCTCCGTGGAGCTCACCAGGCTCCCCCGCCCGGCCCCGCTTCACGTCAGACACGGAGGCCTCCATAATGCTCCCCGTCTCCAGAGGCATCAGCTTGGCCGTGTCCACATCATTGATCCCGTGACCCAGGGCGGCGAACACGCCGCTTTGAGGATCGTAGAAGGTCATGGTCCCGATCCCCGCCATAGAGTCCCGAAGCCATACGCCCAGCTGGTATGCCCCCGCTTCGGAGCGGGCGGCCTGGGCCGTCAGCTGGAGGGCCGAGCCCTCCCGCCGGACCTGAAGCGTCATGGGTGCGTCCCGCTTCTGCGTCACCAGCTTCTGGACCTCCTCAATCGTGTTCACCTCAGTCTGGTCGATGTGGGTGATCACATCTCCCGCCTTCAGGCCGCTGGTCCGTCCTGGCGCGGCCGGGCCCTCCGCCGTGTCAATGGAGGACAGTCCCACCACCAGCACACCGTCCGAGAACAGCTTGATGCCCACCGCACGGCCCAGCGGGATCACCTCCCCGCCGGCGCCTGCCACCGCGGCTGCCGCCACCGCGTCCGGTCTGGCCGGCGCGGCCCAGACGGGCCTTCCAGGCAGAAGGCAGGCCAGCAGCAGACCCAAGGCCGCCGCCCCTGCCGCCGCCCATCCGGGCCGCCGCCGTTGTTTTTTCTCCTGTTCCAATCTCATCCCTCCCCCGGATGGCCAGGCGGACTGCCGCGGCCATCCTGTTTCCGGCGGCCAGCACCGGCCGCCTTTTCCCAGTATGGACCGCCTCTGCCGGAGGCAAACCAGGGGAAGTCTCCCGCCGTTTCCATGTGAGACTTTGGAAACCCTTCCGAACTGCGGAAGGCCAGGATCTCACCGGAAAAAATCGGAAATTCTGAAGTTTTTTCAAACTGAAGGACGGATGCCGCCCACTCAGACCGGATGTCGTTAATATTTTGTCCTGTTTGTTCGATTTTATTGACGGCGTGCCAAACAGAAGCCGCCCCGCGCCTCCTGTTTGGAGAGACGCGGGGCGCACTGTGTGTCTGCCTGGACCTCGTTTTAAGTCACAGGCTGAATTTTACAAAATATGAAACGCGACAATCAGGCCGGAGAACACGATGGAGACGGTGGACACCAGCTTGATTAGGATATTCAGAGAGGGGCCGGAGGTGTCCTTGAAGGGGTCGCCCACCGTGTCGCCCACCACGGCGGCCTTGTGGCAGTCGGAGCCCTTCCCTCCGTGGTGCCCAGCCTCGATGTACTTTTTGGCGTTGTCCCAGGCTCCGCCGGCGTTGGACATGAATACCGCCATGGCAAAGCCGGTGACGGACACACCGCCCAACAGGCCCACCACACCCTCCGGGCCCAGGAGCAGGCCGGTGAGGATGGGGACGATAATGGCCAGCAGCGCCGGGGCCACCATCTCCCGCAGAGCGCCCTTGGTGCACAGGGCCACACAGGAGGCGTAATCCGGATCCATCTGATACTCCATGATGCCGGCGATCTCCCGGAACTGGCGGCGGACCTCCACCACGATGGACTGGGCCGCAGTCTGGACGGCGCTCATGGTCAGGGCGGAGAACACAAAGGTGAGCATAGCGCCCAGGAATAGTCCAACCAGCATCAGGGGGTTGGTGAGGGACAGGTCCAGGGCCGTCTCCGACTTCTCCGCCACGATATTCACATAGGAGACCAACAGGGCCAGGGCGGTGAGGGAGGCCGAGCCGATGGCGAAGCCCTTTCCGGTGGCGGCGGTGGTGTTGCCCAGAGAGTCCAAGGCGTCGGTGCGCTCCCGAACAGACTCCGGCAGACCGGACATCTCAGCGATGCCGCCGGCGTTGTCCGCCACAGGTCCATAGGCGTCGGTAGCCAGGGTGATGCCCAGGGTGGACAGCATCCCCACGGCTGCGATGCCGATGCCGTAGAGCCCCCGGTCAAAGGAAGCCCCGCCGCCAGCTGCATAGAAGCTGATGAGGATGGCGGCGGCCACGATGAGGATGGAGGCGATGGTGGACATCATGCCCAGGGAGAGCCCGCCGATGATGACGGTGGCCGAACCGGTCTCAGAGGCGGCGGCCAGCTTCTGGGTGGGCTTATAGGTGTCCGAGGTGTAGTACTCCGTGAAGTAGCCAATGGCACAGCCCCCCGCCAGCCCGCAGAGGATGGCGGCGTAGACGCCCCAGTCGCCCAGGACGAACCAGGTCAGCGGCGCGGCGGCCAGGGCGGACAAGGCGGCCGCCAGATAGGTCCCGGTACGCAGGGAGCGCAGCAGGGACTTCTGGGTGGCGTTCTCCTCTGTCTTGACGAAGAAGGTGCCCACGATGGAACAGAGGATGCCGCACACTGCCAGCAGGATGGGCAGAATCATGCCCTTCCAGCCATATCCGGCGCAGGCCCCCAGAGAGAAGGTCGCCAGGATGGAGCCCACATAGGACTCATACAGGTCGGCGCCCATGCCGGCCACGTCGCCCACGTTGTCCCCCACATTGTCCGCGATGGTGGCGGGGTTGCGGGGGTCATCCTCGGGGATACCGGCCTCCACCTTGCCCACCAGGTCAGCGCCCACGTCGGCGGCCTTGGTATAGATGCCGCCGCCCACCCGGGCAAACAGGGCCATGAAGGAGGCCCCCATGCCGTTCATCACCATAATGTTGCCCAGGGTCACCGGATCGTCGATCCCGGCCCCCAGACGGAGGATCACAACCCAGATGGAGATGTCCAGCATCCCCAGTCCGACCACGGTGAAGCCCATGACCGAGCCGGAGGAGAACGCCACCCGCAGGCCCTTGTTCAAGCTCTCACTGGCGGCCTGAGCGGTGCGGGCATTGGAGTTGGTGGCGATCTTCATCCCCACCAGACCGGCCAGCATGGACCAGATCCCGCCGGTCAGGAAGGCGAAGGGGGTAAACTTGGAGAGCATGGCTCCCCCTGTGCCGAAGGCCATGACCAGCAGCAGAATGAATACCACCACAAAGACCTTCGCCACGGTGGCATACTGGTGGGACAGGTACGCGTTTGCCCCCGAGCGGATGGCGGAGGCGATCTTTTTCATGGCGTCGCTGCCCTCTGAAAAAGCCAGCACCCGCCTGCTTTGCAGCCACGCAAACAGGATCGCCGCGGCCGCGCCCAGGAAACCGATCCAATATAAGTTCTCCAAATCAATCCACGCTCCTTCTTTCCGGATCTATTACATTATTTTGATGTAACGCACCACTTTAATCATATAGCTCCGTTCTTATTTCTATTCTATCATATTTTGCAGGAATCGCAACAGAGGATTTCATTTTATTGTTCTCTTAATCTAAATTTTTAAGGTATAATTCCAATCTAAAATTTGTATAGACATCATCACTATTCAACCAAGCGGCACAAGTTCAAGTCCGTTTAAGACGCAGAAAAGCCTGTCAAAATGCCAGTTCAGACATTTTGACAGGCTTTTCTGTATAATTCAGTCCCGCCGCCAGGTGCGGGCGCTGAACATGACCAGGATGGGGAAGATCTCCAGCCGTCCCACGATCATACACAGGGACAGCGCCAGCTTGGACAGATCCGAGAACCCGGAAAAGTTCCCGGTGGGGCCGATAGCTGCCAGGCCCGGGCCCACATTGCTCAGGCAGGTGAGCGCGGCAGAGAAGGACACGTCAAATGGCATCTTGTCCAGCGATACCACCAGGGCAGCCCCCAGCAGGATCAGGCCGTAGCACCCCACAAAGACCAGAACGGAGTGGACGGTGGACTCCTCCGCCACCTTGCCGTCCAGCTTGACCACCTCCACCGACCGGGGATGGGCGATCTGGTGGATCTCCCGGCGGATGGCCCGCAGCAGCATCAGCACCCGGGAGCATTTGATGCCGCCGCCGGTGGAGCCGGCGCAGGCGCCGCAGAACATCAGCAGGACCAGCACCAGCCGGGACAGCTGGGGCCACAGGACATAGTCCGCCGTGGCAAAACCGGTGGTAGAAATGATAGAGGCCACCTGGAAAAAGGCATAGCGCAGGCTCTCCAGGGTGTTCTGGTATATGGGAAGCAGGTCCAGCGTGATCACCACAGTAGCCGCTGCAACCACCCCCAGGAAGAAGCGCAGCTCATCGCTCTTCAGCGCCTCCTTCAAGCGGCGGTGGAGCACCAGAAAATACACGCTGAAATTGACGGAGAACAGCAGGGCAAACACCGCGATGATCATATCGATCACCGGACTGCCGTACGCTCCCACGCTGGCGTTCCGGTTTGAGAAGCCGCCGGTCCCCGCGGTGGAAAAGGCGTGGATAAATGCGTCGTACAGGGGCATCCCCGCCAGCTTGAGGAGGACCACCTCCAGAGAGGTCATGGCGAAGTAAATGGTATACAGGATCTTGGAGGTCTGAGACTGCTTGGGGACCAGCTTGGAAAAGACCGGCCCAGGGCTCTCCGCCTGGGTCAGATAGTGGGATGGCACCCCCAGAGAGGGGAGGATCGCCGTGGCCAGCACCAGCACACCCATGCCGCCCAGCCAGTGGGTGAAGGAGCGCCAGAACAGGATCCCACGGGGCAGCGCCTCGATGTCCACCAGGATGGTGGCCCCTGTTGTGGTAAAGCCAGAGCAGGTCTCAAAGATACAGTCCACAAAGGACTCAAAATATCCGGAGAAGTAGAAGGGCAGCCCGCCCACCACACCGGTGACCAGCCAGATCAGCCCCACAGAGACAAAGCCCTCACGAAGGAAAAAGTGCTTTTCTGTGCGCATGGAGGCCAGGGGCAGGCTGATGGCCAGGATGATCAGGATGCTCAACAGGAAGGGCACAGGGCTCTCCCGGTACAGCAGGGCGACCGCCATCGGGAAGAACAGGGCAAAGGACTCCGCCGCCATTACCCGCCCCACCAGTCTCAGGACAAGCTTAATGTTCATTGCTTCCTCCCGGGACAGGGAAGGCGCCCTCATCCTCATAGATGTCGTTCAAGTCCAGGATACGCAGATCCCGGGAGATCAGGATCACTGAATCTCCCTCCCGGATGCTGGAGGAGCCCTCCGGAATGATGATGTCCCCTCCCCGGGCCAGCACGGCGATCAGGATCCCCTTCCTCAGCTGGAGGTCCTTCAGGGGAACCCCCAGGTGGCGGGTATTGGCGCTGGCTGTGAACTCCATGGCTTCGGCGGAGCCGTCAGCGATCCGGTACAGGGTGTTCATCACGCTGCCCTGGGAGTTCTGCATCCCCCGGACCACCTGGAGGATCTGGGCCGCAGTGATCAGCTTGGGGGAGATCACGCTGTCCAGGCCGATGGTCTGGGCGATGCCGGCATAGTTCTGCCGGTTGGATTTGGTAACGACCTTCTGGACCCCCTTCTGCATGGCGTACAGGGAGAGGATCAGGTTGTCCTCGTCCCGGTCCGTGAGGGCCACAAAGGCGTCCGAGGCGGTCATCCGCTCCGACTCCAGCAGCTCCTGGTCGGTGCCGTCGCCGCAGATCACCGTGGTGTGGGGGAGCCGCTCGCTGATGAAGCGGCAGCGGTCCTTCTGGATCTCCACGATCTTGACCCGCATCTTCATCTTCTCCAGCACGGCCGACAGATACAAGGAGATCTTTCCGCCGCCGACGATAAAGACGCTCTTCACTTTTGGGCTGTACCGCCCCAGAAGGCGGAAAAACTGGTCCAGGCTGGAGGGACGCCCGATGAGATAGAGTTTATCTCCCGCCTGGGGCACAAAGGAGCCATTTGGGATAACCACCTCGCCCCCAGGCCGCTCCACGGCGCAGAACAGCAGCGAGAGCTGCTTGACCTGGTCCGACAGGGCGTGGAGGGGGCGGTTGACCAGAAAGTCCTCCTCCAAAAGGCGGAACCCGATCAGCTCCACCCGGCCGCGGCAGAAGGTCTCGATATTGGCAGCAGGAGGAAAGCGGAGCAGGCGGGAAATCTCCACCGCCGTGGCGTTCTCCGGATTGATGACCATATCGATGCCCATGTTCCGCTTCAAGTCACTCAGCCCCGTGTTATACTCCGGGTTGCGGATGCGGGCGATAGCATACTTGGCTCCCAAATGCTTGGCAGTCAGGCAGCACACCATATTGATCTCGTCCGAGTTGGTGGCGGCCACCAGCAGATCTGCGTCCGGCGCCCCCGCCTCAATCAGGGTGGCGGCGGAGATCCCGTTTCCCTTCACGCTCATAATATCCAGGGCATCCGCGGCCCGGCGGAGGGTGTCCTCCCGCAGATCCACAATGACAACGTCATACTTTTCCCGGACCAGCTGTTCCGCCAGGGAAAAACCGACCTTGCCGTTTCCTACGATCACGATTTTCAAGGCAAGCGACCTCTCTTCATTTCTCTTATCCTTCGCCGGACCGTCCGCCGGTCAGATGGTCCACTGGCTGTGGATCAGACCCACCAGCCGCCATTGTCCCTCCAGAGGGGTAAACACCAGCTTGAGGGAACACCAGTCCAGCCCCCCGAAGTCCGGGTCCAGCTCCGGATAGCACAGGTCCACAAAGCGGCAGTCCGGATAGGCCTGGGCCACGTTCTCCAGAGCGTTCCCGCTGAGCACCACCTGGTCCACCCCCACCTTGGGGGCCTGGGTATAGTCCACAGCAAAGATATACTGCCGCACAAATTCTTCCATCGTCAAAAGGATGGGACTGCCCCGGCCGTCCTCATATCCCCACAGATACTGCCTGGGGTTCTCGGTCAGGCCGCGGATCTCGTCAGCGGTAAAGTTCCGGTCAGTGCTCAGGTCCACGGTGGAGCAGGCGGTAAAGGTCAGCCCCCGCTCCGGGTGGACCAGATCTCCCAGGGTCCCATAATCCTCTGCCTTCAGCGCCTCCGCCGCGCGGGCCGCGGCCCGCAGCAGGCCGCTGGTGGACGCCTCTGAAGTGGACGCAGGCTCCTCCCCCGCGCGGCTGGCGGTCAGCGGAGCCGCATCCATCTTAGGCGACACTGTGTGGATGGGAAACAGACACAGCAGTCCCAAAATAAAGCCAAACAAAAAAAGAAGCAGGGGAAACACGGCTCGGCGCACGTCAGAGATCCCTCCCTATCCATTCAGATCGGGCCGGGAAGCCCGTCCTTCCCTCTGGCCGGACCGCCGAAGGGACGCAAATGCGCTCTTGGGCGCACTGCTCTGATTATACTGGCTATTATAGTGGGGGGGCGGCAAAAAAGCAATAGGCGGCAGGCAACTCCACGCTTTTTTCCGGCTCCGTCCGTGTGAAATTTCTCCGCCGTGGCAGCACAGTTCTGTCAGACTGCCATGACGGCGACGGACCCCCATCTGTCGGCCGCCCGGCTGAGCACAAACCGCCGGAAGCCCGCCGAAAAAGCCCGATCCCAGTCCGGCTTTTCGGCGGGCTGTTTTCCCGCTCTTTTGTACCACTATCACAAAAACAAGCGGAAGTACTTGCTAAACAACTGGCCGTATTATACAATACAGAAAATTACAACAGAGACAGCGGGCGGCCAGACCACCCGGGAACAGGGCCGCAGGTTTCAGAAAAAATATGAAAAACACGAAATGCAACCAGCAGTTGCGAATAGCGAAAGCCGCCCATCCATTGAAACTATTGGGATAGGCGGCCTTTTCTTTCCGTCTTGCAATGGGTTTCCCCTTTAGTTTTCCCTTTACAGGTTCAGAACACTTTTCATAAACCCATCCATCCGGGCGGCGCTGTCCTGCTTCATGCGCTCTGTGAAGTGGCCATATCTGTCAAGGGTAAAGGCTGCAGAAGCATGGCCAAGATTGCCCTGGATGGTCTTTATATCATCCCCGGCACGAATAGCATTCACGGCGTATGTATGCCGCAGGTCGTGGAAGCGGATACCAGAGAGCCCAGCAGCCTCTACAACGGCTGAGAACGCCTTTTCTGCTTTCCACTGGTCCAACGGTTCACCCGTTTCTGTGGAGAATACCACATGATGCGGGTTATCCCACAGTGGACCCGCCTTTAGCTGCTGCTCTATCTGCCGACGCTGCTGCCGGCGCAGTGTGTCTATTACTGAGGCCGCTGGGGTGATGGTCCTGGGCTTGCCGTTCTTCGGAGAAATGAAGGGTGTGGCTCCTCTATGTTCTGGGCGGGCAAGCTGCTTGCTGATGGTGATGGTGCCCTGTTTGAAGTCCACCGCCTCCCAGGTAAGGCCCAACAGCTCCGATAGGCGGCATCCAGTGAACAGGGCAACGGTAATTAGATGCTCCGAATCGCCGCCCCTGGAGGCGTTCAGAAGCGCCTTTACCTGCTGATCGTCAAGCGGGTGTATTTCCTTCTGCTCCAGTTTGGGCAGTTCGCTCCCGGCGGCGGGGTTCCTTGGTATGTACTCCAGCTTGACGGCCTTTTCGAGTGCCATGTGCAGGACCTTATAAGCCAGACGGACAGAGGCCGGGGAAAGGTTCATACCATTTATAAATTGCTGTACCATGCGGGGGCGGAGGTCGGAGAGGCCCACGGCTCCCAGTGCGGGCTTGATGTGGTTTTTGATGTTATTCTTGTAAATGGTGACCGTGGCAGGCTTTGATCCACCCAGGTAATCTGCTGCCCAGGTGTCCAACCATTGGCCTACGGTCATTTTCTGTGGCGCGATGTATGTGCCGCTGTTGACGGCCACCGCCGCGGCCTGCATCTTCTCCCGTACCTCTTTCTGTGTCTTGCCGGTAAAGGATCGCTGTACCTGCTTCCCGGTGCCTGGGTCCCGGCCTGTGGTAATTCTGGCCTCCCAATAGGTATATTCCCGGCCCTTGCGGATCACCGTCTTTTTGCGGATGGTTCCCGCGCCCTGCGCTGCTCTTTTTGCCATGATGAACTCCTTTCGTTTGACACCATGGCCCCCTCTATGCTATCATAAAAGGGCAGTCTGGTGCCTTTGGTTGGTAGCCTGGGTATTTTTGTACTGTGGCCGCCGTCGATGTTCGCAGCATCGGCGGTGGTTTCTTTTTGCCCTGGGCTTCGGCCTGGGGCTTTTTCTATATTCTCGATTTTGAGAAGGTTACTTCCCCCGAAAATCCGGGGCTAGGGGGTAACATTTCGTTACCCCCTCTATTTGCCCTCCTGCGGCTCCTCTAACGGGCTTTCGGGTGGGGTGGTGTTCTTGCCCTCTACGTGGGATTGCGGGGCTTCCTGAACCTTATACAGCGGGTTTTCGGAGAGGTTTAAAACATAATCCGCAACCTCTTTCATTTCGTCCGGGTTAATGTGCTGAAAAAAACAACCGCCCGCAGCTATTTTCCCGGCATCGTTCAGGCGATTATAAAAGAAAGTTGTACGATCTCCGTCTGACTTGAATTTAATGAATCCTGCCCGGTATTGCTCTGCATAAGTCATTTTCCTGAGTGGGCCTGCATCTTTTAGCTTTTCTTTCACATGGCCCTTGATGGCTTCGGCATGTTCTTTTACCGTTACGAGATCATCAACGTCAACGCCGAAATAATCAGCCAGCTTTTTGAGCGTTTCATATTTGGGAACACTACCCCGTTTTTTCCACATTCCTACTACGGACTGTGAAATATCATTATCACGAGCTGCACCAGTCGGAGTAACCCCCTTTTTCTGACAAAGTAATTCAAATGTATCATAGAATGACAAAATCTCGCCCCCATTTTTGTACAACATAGAGAAATCACACTTGTGATGTTGACTAAATCACATAAGTGATGTATAGTTCATCACAGATGTGATACTCACACTATACCACACAACGAAAGGAGATGCAAGAACTATGTATCGAATCAACAAAGGCAAGTTAAGCGTTGCCATGCTAAACGCTGGGGTAGATACCTCTAAGCGATTGGCGGAGTTGTCTGGTGTATCTGTCAACACCATTTCCCGGCTTAACAATGGAGGGTCGGTTAAACTCCCCACGCTCCAGGCTATGGCAGAGGCGCTTAACTGCAATCCCGTTGAATTGGTTGAGGAGGCGAAAGCATGACAGAACGAGTGCAGCGGCTGACCATGTCCGTGTCCGAAATGTCGGAGGAATTGGGCATCAGCAGTAAAACAGGGTACGCACTAACCCATGTACCAGGCTTTCCGGTGATCCGCATCGGCCACCGTGTACGGGTGAGCCGGGAGGGGCTGGCAGAGTGGGTCAAGGCCAACGAAGGAAACAAATTGGAGGTAGCATTATGAAAAACACTAAGACCATCAACATGACCGGATACACTGTGGAGTATGTGGATCTGCGGCAGAGCAAGCCCCGGACGGTGAACAAGGAAACTGTGGTGCTGGATGCTGAAACCATCCGGGCCGCCGATGTGATCGGCGTGAATGTCACCGACCATATCAAGCGGTATTTTGAGAAGGGCGGCTATTCCGTGATCTCCGTCACGAAGGGGGACAAGCGGGAGGCAGTCGTGGACCTGAAGGAGCTGTATCGGGGGGCGGTGGGAGATTGACGCTGCAAGAGGTTCTGCGCTGCTTTGAGGGTGTGAAACGGTGTAATGAAAGTCAGTATATGGCCCGGTGTCCTTGCCACGATGACCGGAAGCAGAGCCTTTCCATCGGAGCCGGTAAAAAGGGTGTAGTTCTGAAATGTCAGGCCGGATGTGATACACGGGATATTATTGCCCGGGTTGGACTGAAAGCCAGCGACCTGTTCTATGAGCAGGACAAACCCTATGACCGCCCCCAGGTGGTGGCTACATACCAATACCCCGGAGGCGTTCAGAAACTCCGCAAATCGGACAAGTCCTTTACCTGGCGCAGACCGAACGGAAAAGGTGGCTGGACCTATAACCGCCAAGGAGTTCCACACAGCCTCTATATAGCCGGAAAACTGGCTGGAGTAGTTGCTGTGGTAGAAGGTGAGAAAGATGCCGACAACCTTCACAGAGTTGGTTTTGATGCGGTGAGCGGCGAGGACGGGGCTGGGCCCGGTAAGTGGCGGAAAGAGTATACAGAGCAGTTAAAGGGGCTGTCTGTGGTTATCTTCCCGGACAATGACAATGTGGGGAAAGCATACGCCCAGGAAACCGCCGCTGCCTTGCATGGGGTGGCAAAGGAAGTCCGATTGCTGGATCTGTCCAAGGTGTGGCCGGATATCCCTGAGCATGGGGATGTATCGGATCTGCTTTCCCACTTTGGAACGGATAAAGCCTGTGAATTGATGGCGCAACTTATGACTTCTACGCCAGTGTGGGAGCCGGGAGGCGCCATAACAGAGCAGTTCCGCAACGCAAAGGCTGCTTCAGAATTTGGAGAGGACAACACAAAGTTTCTATGGGACCCCTATCTCCCCATCGGAGACTATACGGTGATGATGGCGGACGGTGGCACGGGAAAGACCATCCTCTGCTGTGGCATCATTGCGAATATCAGCAACGGGAAGCCCTTGCCGGGGGATGAATTTGAGAGCGTGGGCCGTCCGTCCCTGATTATCTCAGGCGAGGACAGCGGCGAGGTACTGAAAAAACGTCTGGATAAGTCCGGGGCCGATTTGGACAAGGTCTTTATTCTGGATCGTATTGGTTCAGAGGGGATGAGCATTTCCGAACGCTATGAGGAATTTGAGGCCACTGTGCTGCATTACAAGCCGGCGCTTGTGGTGCTGGACCCCTGGCACTGCTTTCTCGGTGAACACGTTGACATTTCCCGTGTAAACTCCCTGCGGCCTACCCTGCAAAGAATATCCAATCTGTGCAAGAAATGTGACTGCGCTATGATCCTGATTTCTCATGTTAACAAGCGGGCGCAAGGTGAAAATATCAACAATGCGGCCACCGGCTCCACCGACCTCATCAACGCCGCCCGCTCTGCCTTCCGCGTGGTCTTTGATGAGACGGACGAAGAGTGCAGGATTATGGTACATACCAAGTCCAACTATGCGTCCTACGGCCAATCCGTGAGATACCGAATTATGGACGGCGGGGTAAAGTGGGAAGGGTTCTCCGAAATTACCCGACAGACTTTGGAGATGGCAGCACGGCGCAAGGCCACTCCCTGGGAGGTCATGCAGCGGACAGCGGAACGGGAAACCATCAATCATGCTCTGATTAAGGCGCTGGAGGCGTCTGCAAACCAATTTACACCAACCCGTTTTTCCTATGAGGAGTTCAAAAAAGAGCATGGGGAACTCATTTTCGGCGGCTTGCAGCCCAAACGGGCGCTTGATGGGGTAAAAGACCGCCTTGGCGATGATGGATTTTTCTTAAAGCCTTGCGCTGTAAAGAAAAACGGGAAAATGGCAAACGGGTTTATGATTCAACGCATAGATACTAACACACCTGAGCAAGTCGGTTTATGAAATAGCGAATAGTTTTGTATGAATATGTTTTCATAAACTTTATAAACCATATATACCAAAGCGTGCAAAGTTTATGAAGTTTATAAAACCTACCCCCACCAGCATCAGCGGATAAATCATAAACTACGGACAATGAAAGGAGCGCAGAATGAGCTACTACAAGACTTGTCCCCATTGTGGGGCACACCTGGACCCCTGTGAGGTCTGCGAGTGTAAAGAAGAAGCCGCCCCTGGTGCTACCAACACCAGGGACGGCAAAGCGGAACAGATTGACACGGCTGTTTCCGCCTCCATTGTAACAGAAAGCAAGGAGGATCGCAAGAGATGAGTATTACATTCCCAACAACCGCAGAGGCATTTATAGACGAACAGGAGGCCAGAGCCGGGCGGTCGCTGAACGAGCCGGAGCGCGAGTTAATGGAAACCTCTGTAGACATTATGAACGAATGTTTCCATAGCGGGAAAACCGGCGGAAAAATGCCGTGGCCGGAAAGTTCGGAAGAGGCAGTTGAAGGGCTTCGGGAGATGGGAGCGCTCGAAAAAGTCGAGAAAAACCCATTTGCCGTACGTTATTTATCATTTATGCTCGCATGGACAAAAGACGCCTACCACCAAGGACAGGAGGCCGCACAGTGAAGATCACCATAGCATACATACCGGACGAGGAGGAGGCTGTTACCACATCGGTGGCAGCGCTCCGCCGTATCTTCCCTGATATTAGAACCCGGAAAAGCGACCGTCATCCCCCATTTAAGCACATCTATTTGACCACTAAAAAGCCCGAAAACCCTTGCCATAGCAAATAAAACACTTGTACTATCCCCCTTAGTGTGGTATAATTAAAACGAAAAAGGGCATGAGTACCGCCCGCGAGGGTTAGCCGATTAGAGGCATGGGAAACAGTTTGACGCTGTTCTCATGCCTCTTTTTTATATTCAGCCGAACTCACGGCGTAAAACGGAGGTTATTATGAGCAACGAGATCAATACCACGAATACCGAGCAGCCCACTACTCCCACCCCGGAGGCAGACGGGGGCCAGGGCCGCACATTTACCCAAGAAGAAGTAAACCGCATCGTCTCCGAACGGCTGGCCCGGGAGCGGGAGAAGCTGACGCAGCAGCCCCAGGAGGACGAGCGAGAAAAGGCGCTCAGAGAGCGCGAAACGGCATTGGAGGCACGCGAGAGCAAGGCGGCGTGTCAGGATTATCTTGCCGGGCTTGACATCATCGACCGGGCGAAGCCTGTATTTTTGGAGGTGCTTGACACAACGGACGTCGAAAAGTTCAAGACCCTTGTGGAGAAGCTTTCTGACGGGATCGGGCTCCGTGTGAAGGTCGAAACGGTGGGACTCAAGACAAGTAATCCTCCCAGGAACGGCGGTCGCGCTGACATGCTTATTGCCGACGCCTTCAAGCCTAAATTCTGATTTAGGAGTGAAGTCAAATGGCGAATACCATTGACCTGGTAACAAAGTTTCAGCCCTATGTGGATGAACAATTTAAGAATGAGTCCAAGTTGTCCATGTTGACCAACCAGGACTTTGATTGGACCGGGGCACACACGATCCGGGTGTACAAGATCGGTGTGTCCAAGATGAACGACTATGACCGCGCCGGAGCTAATACAAACACCAACTGGAGCCGGTTCGGGCCTGTGGCCGGCCTGGATGCGACCACGGAGGAAATGACCCTGACAAAGGATCGGTCCTTTACCTTTGCCATTGATAAGCTGGATGCCGATGAGACTGCCCAACAGCTTGCCGGGGCCACAGCTCTGGCCCGCCAGGATCGAGAGGTTGTTATTCCCGAAGTTGACAGCTACGTCTATGGCGTCATGGCAGCAAAGGCCGGGACCAAGCCCGCAGCTGTGGCACTGACTGAGGGGAACGTCTATGCCGAACTTTTAAAGGCGTCCGAGGCTCTGGACGATGCCGAGGTGCCGGAGACTGGCCGCGTGCTGGTGGTGACCCCCGCCACCTATGCCTTGATGAAGCAGTGCGCCGAGATCGCAATGGATACGGACATTGGACAGGATATGCGGCTGAAAGGTGTGATCGCCCACCTGGACGGTGCGGCGGTAGTGAAGGTGCCAAAGGTGCGACTCCCCGAAAACTTCGGTTTCATGCTGGCCCATCCCTCCGCCACTGTGGCCCCCGTGAAATTAGAGGACTACCGGGTGCACCAGGACCCGCCCGGCCTGTCTGGCAGCCTTGTAGAGGGGCGTATCTGCTATGATGCCTTTGTTCTTGACAACAAGACAAAGGCCATTTACTACCAGTCTATCACCGCTGGCGCGGGTTGATAGAACATAGGGGGCGTGTGGGCAGTAGTCCACACGCCTCTTTGTCTATATGGAGAATATCATGCAAAAGAAACGACTGAAAATGACCACATCCAGAGAAGTCCGAAGGGCAGTCAACAGGATCACCAATATGCTGTTGAATGGAGAGATAGACCCCAAGACTGCTAATGCTATCCTGTACGGCTGCAACGTCTGTTTAGGCGCTATCCGCGTGGACGACCAGCAAGCCAAACTGGACGAACTGGAAAAGATCGTGGAGGAATTAGGGGGTAAGAATGGACGGTAGAGTGAAACGGCTTGAGGCAGCGATTCAGGAATATCAGAAGGCACGAAAGCCTACGGTGTTCCTGCTGGAGGACGGTTCCACATTCACAACAGAGAAAGATGCTTTTTCCTATTTGGTGGCGCATGGCGTAGAGACACCCGAGGGAAGGATTGTAGCCTATCCGCATGGAGAGGATGATGTTGATGGTCTGTCGCTCTCACTGTATGAATTGATTGACGAAGGGATTAGCCGCGGTGGGTTCGGCGACCTGCTGAATGGCCTGGAGAGTGATCCCATATAGGGAGAAAAAACAGGAGCAACCCTTGCAGGGCCGCTCCTGTTTTTCCTTATATTTTCCCTTTGCCGATTACCGGAAGCTTCTCCACACTTCCGCACAATTCCATAAATCCATTGCCACGCAATACTTATGACGGTATAATTCTCTTGTATTCCTGTGCTTACAATGGACAAGAGCAACCAGCAGTTGCCTAAAATGTAAACCCAAGTTGGTTTACTTTTGTCAAATCTTTTTGTATGTTAGGGGTGTAGAAGATGAAATTGGAAGAAAAGCTGATCTCCCTGCGGAAAGCAAATGGGCTGTCCCAATTCAATCTGGCGGAACAATTGGGAGTCTCCCGGCAGGCGGTTTCCAAGTGGGAAGCGGGCGCCTCAAAACCGTCCACGGAAAATTTGAAAACTTTAGCGGCCCTATACGATGTTCCTCTGGAATACTTGCTGAATGAGGACGATCCAGGACCCGCCCATGTGGAACGGAGAACCGGGGAAAATACAGAAGTGGGGCATCACAAAAAGCCAAAATGGTTCGCACTGATGCTGGTCGGGATCGGGATCATGGCAGTAATCCTCTGTTCCACGTTTTTTCAGGACAGGAACGAGAATCCTGTTTCAATGAATAACATAGAGGGGAGTGAGGTAGAAGTCGAAGAAGCATTTGACCTGGAATGGTAGCCGCAAACGGAAGGGGGTGAAAAAGATGAAGAAGAACCAATGCTTGACTGTCATACTGGCACTGGTCATGATGCTGTCCTGTTTTGGAGTAAATGTATCTGCCGCAGAAGAATGTCTGGGCGCGGAGGAGACCATTTCTGTGGTGCGCGCAACGGGCAAGTTTGATATGGAAGTGCGAGCCAATCGTACCGTAAAGGCCGGCAGCAGCTTCCCCCTGGAGGTTGGTGAGGTCGTAACGATCAAGGCAACGTACTCTCCGTTTTCCGCAAGTGTAGACTTTGGGCTGATCGCGCCAGACGGCCTGTTCTACGGCCTGAATACGACAACAGGGAGTTTTGACCGGTCTATCGAGGTCACACAAAGAGGTCATTACTATCTGGCGGTGAGAAACAATTCGTCTTCGGTCATTTCTGTTTCTGGGTATGTAAATTACTAAATAAGGTGGAAACATTGAAAAAAGTAATAGTTATTTTTTATACAGTATTGATTTCGTTGTGTTGTCTATCTTGTAGTAGTTTGAATATGGGTAATGTCCCCTTTTCGACCACAGTACAACTTCAGACTTATTCAAACAGAGAAGATCTCATATTACAATATCCTTCAGGAGAACTTGCAGTCAAACTTCCAATTGACATGGCTTTACAAGGATTTCCTGCTGTAGAGAATGAGATCAAGGTGACGGATGAAGTATCAGCATTTTATGGATGGTCAAGCAAAGGCGTACAATGGGTTATTATTTGCGGCAGATCTTCTGCTAACTGGACGCCATATAATGTGTTTTTATCATCTGATAAAGGACGCACATGGACTCCGGTTGTAATCAGCTCAAATGTGTGCGAAAAAGGATTACCTTCTTTTGCTATAACTGGCGTGGGGTTTATTTCTTCGGAACACGGATTTATTTGTTTTCGTCAAACTATCTGCCAAGGCCCTGAAATCTATGAAACAAAGGACGGAGGTGTGTCATGGAAACGGTTAGAGGTTTGTGTACCAGAAGAATATGGAACTCCAATTACAGTTACAGCAATGTCACCCATTATTACCTCTAAAAGCGTTTGTTTTCCAATTTGTCTCATTGGAGAAGAAGAAAATCATTACCAGTTATATATGAGTAGCACCGACTTCAAAGAATGGAATTGGTCAAGCGATACTCTCTACTTTTAATACAATAGAAAATCAGAAAAAAAGCATACCATAAATCGTATAGAGAAAGAAGGATTTATATGGCAAAAGGCTGTGACACTGCGGCTTATTTAACAGATTCAAGGGTTGATGCTCTTGTGGGAAAAGGGTATTCTTTTGTTGGAAGATACATTGATTACCTGAAAGGCGCTCATAATGATTTAACGGAAAAGGAAGTAGGGCTTATTTGTAATGCTGGACTTGAAATCGTCTCACTTTATCAGCCAAAAGGGATGAATTCGAGTACCCACTATTCTGCCTCACAAGGGAAAAGCGATGTAATTGAGGCATTGGAACTTGCGCGATATTTGAGACAGCCTAAAAATACTGCAATCTACTTTTGTGTAGACTTTGATCCATTGGAAAGTGTTGTGAGAAGTAATATTCTCCCTTATTTCGATGCTGTTTATCAGGCTATTATTGATAAAGAAGGAAATCCAGAAGGATATAGGATGGGAGTTTATGGATCTGGCCTTGTTTGCTCTAGCGTTGAAAAAAATAAATCTTCCGTGTATACAATGCTAGCTAATGCAACTGCTTGGCAGGGATCTAGTTCTTATACTCAATGGAACATTAAGCAGAAGCTACCTATTTCTGTCGGTGGGATTGATGTGGATCCTTGCGAGTCCTCGTCTTCGGGAACGGGTGGTTGGAGACGTTAAGAAAAAATTAGAGATGTGAGTCTATAAGTAAACGGGGAGAGGTATAATAAATGTCTTTCCCCGTTTTTTACAGTTTACCCGTTACACTATGCATAAACGGGTAAACCGTTATTCAGTGTTATTTTAAAATATATCAAACCCTCCAAATCAGCATAGAACAGAGATATGGATCAGAACGGCGCACAGCTCTTCCAGCCCGCCGCGGCCGTCCCGCAGCTTCCCATTCATACCACTCAGCGGGAGCACAGCGGCCCTGGGCGCACATTCGTTCCCTCCTCAAAGATGTTGATATGGATACTTTTAGCAATAGAGCTGTTGTTGGAAACCCAGATTTAATGCATGATTATAATTATGGAAAACATATCAGTGGAATTACTGAGGTAAGCACACAGTCCGATTCCTATAATATGGACACTATTCAGGTGTTTGTGGCTTATGCACATACAACGATGACAGTTGATATTTCGTGGGATATTTCCCTTGGAGTAGACATTGCCGATTCATCAATTTCTTTTTCATTAAGCCCTGATGTATCACAAGAAATGATGGCAGAAGGAAATCATACGTTCCATTACTACGATCGCTATACCTGGACGGCGTAAAAAAGGTGGATCACTCCGATCCTTTCGGCGTGATCCACTGCTTTAACCGCCCGTTTTATAGGAGGAAACGAACATGATTGCTTTTTATAAATTATTAGCGTCTTTTTTAGGGTTCATGTTCCCTGTTTTTTTAACAAAGGCAATCAGAGAAATCTTGAAAGAAAATGGTGGGGAGCAAAAATATATTGTGATGTCAAGTATATGTTGTGGGGTAATAATATTTATAATTATGGCGTTTCTTCCTAATACATAATATTTTCTACAAATAATTGGAAGCATTGTATAATGCAGAAAATTCCAGCAGATCAGTTCTTCCATCATGGCCGTATTGAATAACCGACCTATTTCTCATTCTGATCGTCGTTTATACTTCGTATGACTATACAGGATGTTTTTGTGAATTGGCTGCTTGCTGACATAGGATATTCTTTGCCTGTGTTGTTTCCAATGTTTTGTGCGGGACTGTTTTTTCGGATTGAAGAAAAGAACAGAACATCACCTTGGAAAATAACCGTCGCAAGTTCTGCTGTTGTGGTAATCATATGGTTTGTTGCTTTCTACTTGAGTCAGCACGGCAGTGAATTACCAGGTACGATTGCATACTTTGCAACGGGATTTCCATTGGGCGCTTTTGCGGGGGGAATAGGGCTTAGGATCCATCAACAGGTATCAGATAAAAAGCGGGAGAAAGGTTGACTAAAGACTTATGGAACAAATCAAACAGTATTATCTAAAATGGCGATCTTTCCTAAATACGGATAAATCCCACCTTGTTCAAAGCTCGCTGGCTCTCATACTGCTCCTGATTCTAACCCCATTCTTTCCCTCTTTAGATGGAACCTGGAGTTTTGCGTTCCCCGTTGTGGGACTAATATTTTTGGGGCTCCGCGCGGCAGAGGAGAAAACAAGACGGACACAGTATGATTTTCTTTGCATTGTCATTTGGCTGCTTGAGATACTAATTCTAAACTGGTTCAATGTCTGACAGTCAAAACTGATCTTTGCTGCTCTGAATTAAATTTTGTATGGAAATACGGGCAAACTCCCAGGCAGCTTCCCATTCACACCACTCAGCGGGAGCACAGAGTCCCTGGGCGGCACATTCTTCCCTTCCTCCGGTCACAGTCCCAGGCCGTAGACCCGGTTCGCGTTTTCAAAGAACACCGCCTCCCAGTGCCGTTCCGGCGCCAGGCGCTGAATGAAGCCGATATACTCCCCCAGGTTGACAATGGGCCAGTCCGTCCCGTACAGGATCCGGTCCCAGGCGCAGGTGCTGGCCAGCCAGCTTTTCAGCAGTCCGGCATAGCCCGCCTGCTCTTCAAAATAGCGGTCCAGCTCCACCCGGCCCTCCAGCAGGCCGGACAGGTCCGCGCAGACGTTGGGGTTCTTCCCCAGAACGGCGGCGGCCTCCTGGAGGAAGGGATTCCCGAAGTGGCACATGACGAACCGGGTGCGGGGGTGGTCCGCCGCCGCCTCATCCAGAGCCAGGGGGTGGCTGTACTTCAAATGGGCCCGGGCATAGGCCGTCAGGCCGGTGTGGACGGCCACAGGTTTGTCATAGCGCTCCGCCAAGCGGTAGATAGGGTCGTACACCGGGTCGGTCAGCCACAGGCGGTTGTACCCCGGATACAGCTTCACCCCACAGCAGGAGGGCCGCTTCAGGTGCTCCTCCACCTGGTCGGGCAGGTCCTCCGGGATGGAACGTCCCCGGTCCAGCACCAGGCTGTCCAGGCCCACGCAATAGTGGAACAGATCCTCCGGATAGCAGTGCCGCCCCGTCTCCAAAGTGCGGTTGCCCATGACCACCCCGTGGACCATCCCCAGTTCTCCGTAGACCTTCCGCAGATGCTCCGTGGAGTTTTGGTGCCCCACCGCCTCCGCCATGGCGTCGGTGCGGGGCTCCGGCGGAAAGAGGTGCAGGTGGGCGTCAATGATCTTCACCGGATGCCTCCCCCTGCCCGGCAAAACCCTCCCGAAGAGCCTCGGCGGGGACGTCATAGTAGAAGGTCAGGTTCTCCCGCCCCTGGAACAGGGCGGAGCCGTCCGCCTCCCCCTCCAGGGCCAGCAGTCCGGGCAGCAGGAAGGGGGCGAACACAGTGGGCTGCCCCTCCTGTCCACCGCAGCGGGCCCGCCCCAGGGTGCGGCCGCTGAGGATGTATCCCTGCAAAAAGCCGGTGAGCAGTTCCCCGTTGAAGCCTGCGTGGTCGCAGGGCAGAAAGCACCGGCTTGCCCCGGACCGGGCTGCCCGGGCGCCCGCCGCCACCGAGGCGCTGAGGGGGCGGTTTTCCGGCACCACCACCTTGTTGAAGCCGAACTCCCGGATCGGGGCGTCCAGCACCCCCTTCGCCGTCACCACCAGCACCCGCAGGCCCATCATGGCATCCGCCGCCTGGCGGGCCGCCTCAAAGGCGCGGCGGTACAGGGGCGCGCCGCCTGCATCTCCCAGCAGCTGCTCCTGTCCAAACCGGCGGGCGGGGCCCGCCGCCAATAAAATCAGATCGATCATGTTCTCTGCCTTTCTCAAAATGTTCCCTTAAAGTTCCGCCGGGACGCGTCCTGGCGCATATCCATGCCGCTGTCTGCCTCAGTAAAGCGGCAGCTGGAGCATCTTGAGGCCATTATACCGTATCAGCGGAGAAAAAACCAGAGGGTCTGTCTCCCTCCCGCTCCGTCTATTTTTACCAAAATGTCCTCGGACGGCCCAAATCGACCGCCCGAGGACATTTTACAGTCATAAAATCACAGGTACTTCTGTCCGGATCATACCACCTGGAACTTCAGCTCCGCCCCCGCCGCACAGGCGGCGACGTTCTGGGCACAGATCAGGCTCACCGCGCCGATGGCCTCCTTGGAATACATCCCAATGTGCGGCGTAATGATCACATTGTCCAGGGTCCGCAGAGGATTTTCCTTCGCCATGGGCTCCACCTCAGACACATCCATAGCCGCGCCGGCAATATGGCCGGAGACCAGGGCCTCATACAGGTCCTTCTCATTGACGATCCCGCCCCGGGCTGCGTTGATCACATAGGCGCCCGCCTTCATGCTGGCCAGCTGGGGCGCGGAGATCATATTCCGGGTCTCATCATTCAAAGGAAGGTGCAGGGACAGGAAATCACAGCCGCTGATGACCTCGTTCTCACCGCACAGGGTGACATAGCTCTGAAACTCCTCCGGCAGCTCTTTCACATAGGGATCATAGGCCAGCACCTTCATGCCAAAGCCGCTGGCACGGCGGGCCACATTCTTGGCGATGGCCCCAAAGCCCATCAGGCCCAGGGTCTTCCCGCACACATCCACACCGATGGCGGTCTGCCAGCGGCCCTCATGGACCCAGCGGTTGGTGCTGACGATGTTCCGGGCCACCGCCAGCATCAGACCGAAGGTCAGGTCCGCCACCGCATTGGAGTTGGTCCCCGGGACGTTGCACACGGCGATCCCCAATTCCTTGGCCTTCTCCAGATGGATATTATCCAGGCCCGCTCCGTGCTTGCAGATGATCTTCAACTTGGGGCAGCGCTCCATGACCGCCTCCGGAAACTCATGCGCGCCGATGATGAGGGCGTCGTAGTCGGGGATCATGGCCTCAAACTCCGCCTGGTCAAAGTCCTTGCCCTTCATGGTAACTTCAAATCCGGCCCCGGTGAGGATGTCCAGCGGCTCATTGCTGATCTTGCCAAAGGACCGGGAGGTAATCAAAACTTTCTTACTCATGGCGTTCTCCTTTTAAGCTCACGATTTTTTTCAGTCCACTGACCCCATAGCTCTTTCCGTCCGAAATAGGCATCCAGATGATCCGGTCGATATACCGGCTGCCCTCCAGGATCATGGAGAACAGGCGGTACATAAACTCATCGGACACCAGGGCCACCGTCCGGCACTCCTTCCAGAAGTGCTCACAGTAGTACTCCAGAGACTGGCGCACCCCGCCCATGATGACGCTCTCTCCATAGGAGAGACGCTGCTGAGGGGTGCCCTGCTCAAAGATCCGCATGGCGTGGCAGATGTAGAGGGCCCGGTTGAAGCCGAAGCGCTCCAGATTTTCGATCCCCTTGCGCACCATCGCCTCATCCAGCTCCAGGCTGTCTGAGGTGAGCACCGGCGAGAGGATGGTATCCTGCTTCAGCGCGTAAAACAGCTCCCCCGTGAAGTTCGAGATGATCCCCGTGATCTGATCTCCCTGAATGTAGATCCCGTGGGTATGGGAGCCGGGCATGAGCATCACGACATTTTCCACATCCCGCTCCGCCTTCAGCTCCTCCAGCGCGCCGATGATCTCGATCTCCTCTCCCCGCAGATTATTCACAAAGGAGAAGTCATCGCTGAGGGTCTTTAAGCCAGGCACCAGAAAGATGTCCCGATGGAAGCAGGTGTCCTCATGGAAGGGATACAGGCTGTCCGCAAAATCCCGCACGGTCATGGGCAGCACCAAATGGGGGACCTCCTTCAGTCCATACGGAGAGGTCACCATGCCGGAGGCATAGATGGCCTCCACATCCCCGTCCGTGAGGGAGTTGGCCGCCAGCACCTGGTCATAGAGGGCCTTCATCCCCTCGATGAGCACACGGTTGGTCCCCGCAATGGCGGAGTCCTTTGAGCCCACCGCCCGCTTGGCCGAATCACAGATCCGGAACTCACGGTCCAGCAGGTAGGCCCGGGTATTGGAGGTGCCGGAGTCAAAATACAGAATATGATCCTTCTTCACTTCCCACACTCCCAGTCCGTTCAGCGGGCCAGAGCTTCCACATACGCCTTGGCGGTCGCGGTGATCTCGTCAAAGCGGCCCTCGTCCACCAGCTTGGCGCTGACCAGGCTTCCGCCCACGCCCACGCCCACGGCGCCGGCCTTCAGGAACTCCGCGCAGTTTTCCACATTGACATTGCCCACCGCGGTCACCGGAATGTGCTTCAGGGGGGCCTTCACCGCCTTGATGTAGGCCGCGCCCAGCAGCCCGGCGGGGAACAGCTTCACAATGTCCGCCCCGCACTCATAGGCAAAGGCCGCCTCTGTGGGCGTCATAGCGCCGGGGATGGAGACCTTGTCCAGCTTCTTGGTCTCACGAATGACCGCCTCGTTCACATTGGGAGAGATCATATACTCCGCGCCGGCCTCCACGGCCTGATGCACCTGCTCCACGCTCATCACGGTCCCGGCGCCCACGCAGACCTTGTCCCCCAGCGCGTCCTTGATCGCCCGGATGGCCGCCAGGGTATCCTTCGCCTTCTCCTCACTGCTCTGGTCAAAGGTCACCTCGATACAGTTGACGCCGCCCTTTTCCAGCGCCTGAGCCAGACCCACGATCTTTGTGCTGGGGATCCCGCGCACAATTGCAATGATCTTGCCTTCCAAAATCTTCTCCAATACCGCCTGAGACATCATTCATCCTTCTTTCCAAAATTTTTCGATTGAATTTATGCCCTATCTTTATTTTAATTTACATCTAAAAAATTAAATTGTCAATCAAAAAAATATTTTTTCTTCATTTACTTGTCGTATCCCCTTTTTTCTGCTATGCTTGTGGCATCAAAAAAATATAAAACCAGGAGGCCTGTATGATGGAACGATCCACATCCAAAATCACGCTGGCAGAAAGCGTCTATGAGCGCATCCGCCGGGACATCATCACCAACCAGCTCAAGCCGGGAGAAAAAATCAACATTCGGGAGCTGTCCACCCGATACGAAGCCAGCGAGACGCCCATCCGACTGGCGCTCAACCGCCTGGCCTCTGAGAATATCATCGAGCATTTCCCCCGCCAGGGAATGCGGGTCAAATCGCTGAATATCAACCTGTGCGAGGAGACCTTCGACCTGCGGCTCATGCTGGAGAGCTATTATATCTCCAATGTCATTATGACTCTGAACACCAACGAGGCCATGCGCCTGGCGCTGCGCCGCAATGTGGAGGACAACCTGGAGATCGTGCACCGGCTGACCCCGGATTCCCCTCTTGATGACTATCTGGTCAACTATGAGTACGACATCGGCTTTCACCATCTGCTCATCAAGTGCTCCGGGAACAAGCTGCTGATGGACCTCTATCAGTTCCTCAACCCATTTCTCTATATCAATTATGTCTATAACAAGCAGTCCAAAGAGCGGCTGCTCACCGGGATCCAGGAGCACCAGGAGATCATGGAGCATCTGCTCAACGGGAACGAGGAGGGGGCCCGTCAGTCCCTGACCACCCACCTGGCCAATTCCAAGCGCGTCATCATTTCCATTCTCAAAATCGACAGCATTTTGTGATAGGATCCAGATCCTCCAACGCGAGCAGGTCCGAAGCCGCCGGCTTCGGACCTGCTTCTTCCTGCCCGTTACCAGAGATTCCCTTCCGCATCAAAGGGCCACTCCCGGGGCTCGTCCAGGATCTCGATCATGGGATTGGCCCGGGCCTCCTCCAGCATCCCCTCAGAGATCTCGATCTCCTCCAGACGCATGGTATCCCGGATGTGGACGATCCGCGGATTCGCCCGGTCGATGTAGTTACAGGTTTTCAGCGCGATCTGGATGCACGCCCGGTCTGTGTGGGTAAACAGGGGGATCTTGGGGGTGCACAGCACTGTGGAGGTCACCACATTGGGATAGGTGCAGTCCACGTCGATCTTCTCCACCACCCGGCGCGTGGTCACATCGGCCAGACCCAGCCCGTTGCAGTTCCCGTGGGTCTCCTCTGTCAGATCCAGTACCGCGATGTGCTGGATCTTTTTATCGCTTTTCATATAGGGCACCGCATAGCGGCCGGTGATATTGGGGTCCATGCCGTCGCCGCTGATGTCCTTGCCCAGCCGGTCCACCACCAGCACATCGATGTCGTTGAAGAAGATCTTGCCCAGCCGCTCCTTGGAGCGGCGCAGAATATCAGGCTCATTCTCAAAGATCTCCTCCTTCAAAAGGCCCTCCAGGATACAGGTCTGGTCAAAGGCGTTCTCCGCCACGGCCACCGCCCCCAGGATATTCACCTTGTCAAAGATCACCCGGGCGATCATGGGCAGCAGCCGGCCCAGGTCGGAGAAGCCGTCCTGATGGACGTGCTCTGCCCCGTGCTGCTTACCCATTCCGATGACCGCCATTTTCAGGATCCCACTCTCATAGGGGCCCCGGAAGGCGGTATGGGCCTTCACACGGCCGCACAGGATGACCCCATCCGCCTCGTATGCATACTGGTCCACAAAGACGGGCATCCCCTCCTCGGTCTCGCCCACCTGGACCACCTCCATGGAGGAGAGGATGGGACAGCCCAGAAACTCCTCTGTCACCCCATAGCCGCAGAGGATCTCCAGCTGGCCCTCCGCGGTGGCTCCCCCGTGGCTACCCATGGCCGGGAACACAAAGGGCTCTCCCCCACAGGACTTCACAAAATCCACGATAGCCCGGGTAATGATGGCGATATTGGCCACCCCCCGGCTCCCGCAGGTAATGGCCACCCGCATCCCCGCTCGGATCCGGGACCGCATCGGCTCCAGCTCCCGCTGTACCAGAGCCGGGATCTCCTCCGGCTCAATGTGGCTGTGGTCCAGCTTCTGGCGGACCTTCACCATTCTGGGCAGCTCCGTCGCGGAGGCCAGCTTGGTCACAACATTTCCCTCTTTGTTCGTACTCAGCGCCATATTGCTTCACCTCATCACAGGATCACACCGTCTTTAAACAGCATGATCTCCCGATCGTTGTTTTCTTCATTTCGGGTGCTGACCCGGCCGGAGGCCACGTCCAGCACCAACTGCCACAGCTCCCGGGCCGGCTCGTCCATCGATCCCCGCTCCAACACCGCCCCGGCATTGAAGTCCATCCAATTCGGCTTCCGGTGGAACAGGGCGCTGTTGGAGGCGATCTTGATGGTCGGGACCGCGGTGCCCAGCGGGTTGCCCCGCCCGGTGGTAAACAGAAGCACCTGTGCCTGGCTGGCCAGCAGGTTGGTGATGGATACACTGTCATTCCCCGGCCCGGTCATCAGATTCAGGCCGGGCTTACAGCACACCTGCCCCATCTCCAGGGTGTCGGTCACCACCGCGTGACCACCCTTTTGGATACACCCCAGAGATTTCTCCTCCAGCGTCGTGATCCCACCCCGCTTGTTACCCGGAGAGGGATTTTCATAGATAGGCTGGTCATAGCGGATATAGTATTCTTTAAAGGAGTTTATCATATGGACGATCTTTTGGAAGGTATCCACTGAATCTGCCCGGTTCATCAGCTGGGTCTCTGCCCCAAACATCTCCGGCACCTCGGTCAGCACCGCCGTCCCCCCCAGATCGGTCACCCGCTCGGCGATCCGTCCGCACAGGGGATTGGCTGTGATGCCGGAGAAGGCGTCAGAGCCTCCACACTTGAAGCCCAGCACCAGCCGGCTGGCAGGACACTCCTCCCGGCGGTCCTCCGCCATCACGGCCGCGATCTCCCGCATCAGGGACAGGCCGGCCTCGATCTCGTCCCCCTCCATATCCTGGGTCACCAAGGTCCGAATGCGGCGGCGGTCATAGTCCCCCAGCACAGGCAGGAAGTGGTCCAGGTCGTTGTTTTCACAGCCCAGGCTCACCAGCAGCACACCGCCTGCGTTGGGATGCTTCACCAAATTGCGCAGCAGCTTCTGGGTCGTCTCAAAGTCATCCCCCAGCTGGGAACAGCCGGCGTTATGGGGAAAGGCAAAGATCCCGTCCCCTGCCTGAATTCCCTGGCGTCTGGCCTCCTCCGCCATGCGGCTCACCGTCCGGTTTACACAGGAGACCGTGGGAATGATCCACAATTCGTTGCGTGTCCCCACCCGGCCGTCTGGACGGCAGTAGCCCAGGAAGGTGTCCGCTCCATTCCCAGGCTCCGGCTGCCGCGGCGCCGCCGGGGCATACTGATAGTCCAGCAGTCCCTCCAGATTGGTCTTGAGATTGTGGCTGTGCAGCCACGCTCCCGATGGCACAGCCTGGGTGGTATGGCCGATTTGGGCCCCATACTTGACCACCATGGCCCCGTCCGCCAGATCGGTCAGAGCCACCTTGTGGCCAAAGGGGATCTCCTCTTGGATCCGCACAGCCTGTCCATCCACAGACACGGCCTCTCCCTCGGCCAAAGGCCGCAGAGCCACCGCCACATTGTCCTGGGGATGGATCCGAATCGCGTCTCGCTCCATCGCACTCACCACTCCGCAACTGAGCCGTCTTTGTGCCGCCAAACCGGATTTTTCCAGCTGTGCGGCGTCTGAGCCTCTTCCAGCACCAGCGCCTCGTTGACTTCCACACCCAGGCCGGGCCGCTTTGGAAGCTCCACATGGCCATCGTGGAAGGCCAGATCCTCCTTGTTGAGGATATAGTCCAGCGGCTCGTGATAGGCGTTGTAGTGGATGCCCATGCTCTGCTCCTGAATGAAGGCGTTATAGCAGGTAGCGTCTACCTGGAGGCAGGCGCTCAAGGCAATGGGGCCCAGGGGGCAGTGGGGCGCCAGCGCAACGTCATAGGCCTCCGCCATAGAGGCGATCTTTTTCACTTCCGTGATGCCGCCTGCATGGGACAGGTCTGGCTGGATGATGTCCACTCCTCCGGCCTGAAGCAGGCGCTTGAAATCATAGCGGGAAAACAGACGCTCCCCCGTGGCGATGGGCACATTACAGGCCGCCGCGATCTCCTTGAAATCCTCCATCTGCTCACAGAGGACAGGCTCCTCAATGAACATGGGATCGAATTCCTCCAGCTTTTTGGCCAGGATCTTGGCCATGGGCTTGTGGACCCGGCCATGAAAGTCCACTGCGATGCCGAAATATTTTCCGGTCGCCTCCCGGATGGAGGCCACCCGTTCCAGCACCGCGTCGATCTTCTCATAGCTGTCCACCATCTGGAGTTCCTCGGTGCCGTTCATCTTAATGGCGGTGAACCCGGCCTCCTGCTTTTCCTTGGCCGCCTTGGCCACATCGCTGGGCCGGTCCCCGCCGATCCAGGAGTACACCCGCATCCGGTCCCGGCAGGGACCGCCCATCAGCTGATAGACAGGGGCGTTGAAATGCTTCCCCTTGATATCCCAGAGCGCCTGGTCGATCCCGGCCATGGCGCTCATCAAAATGGGGCCGCCCCGGTAGAAGCCTGCCCGGTACAGCACATTCCAAAGGTCCTCGATCCGCATGGGGTCGGCCCCCAGCAGATAGTCCTTCATCTCCTCCACACAGGCCAGGACGGTGGCGGCCTTGCCCTCGATCACCGCCTCGCCCCAGCCGGTGAGGCCGCCGTCCGTCTCGATCTTGACAAATCCCCAGCGGGGACGGACCAGATATGTCGTTACATTTGTGATCACCATGTTGTGATACCCTCCTTTATTTTTTCAAACAAACTGTGGAAGCTTGCGCTCTGTGTCCCAAGCCTACATCCCCACCAGGAAGACCCAGGCGGGCAGGGCAGCCAGCATGGCCAGCATGGTCTGCACCATGATATTCGCCGCGTAGTCCGGCGCGCAGCCGTAGTCCGCCGCCACAATGCTGGTCATCGTCCCGGATGGCAGGGCCGCGATCACGGTGCTGATGCGGATGATCTCCGGATCCACCCCCAGTAGCCGCATCACCAGGCAGACAACAGCCGGCATGACCGCCATCCGCAGCACCGTGGGAAGGTAGAGCGTCCGGTCCCGCAGGATCTTACAGATCCCGGAGTCCGCCAGACTGCACCCTATGATGATCATGGACAGCGGCATCGTCAGCGCTCCGATCCCGTTGAAGGTGCTGTACAGGGGCTCCGGGATCTTGATCTGCAGGAAGTACATGACCAGCGCCAGCACAGACGCCAGGGCGATCTTGTTGGTCAGAATGGAGCGGAGGCTCCCGCGCCCCCGGTCTCCCAAATAGAACATCCCCCAGGAGTAGAACACCACGTTATAGATCATGCTGAACACAATGGCGCACAGCAGGCCGATATTCCCGTACAGCTCCTGTAAAATCGGATAGCCGATAAAGGTGATGTTGCAGAACACCAGGGAACAGACAAAAACCCTCCGCTTCGCCTCCTCCAGCTTCAGCCGGCGGCTGAGAAAGATGGACGCCGGGATAAAGACCGCAAAGAACAGGACCGCATAGATGGCCGTGACCAGGATCGCCTTGGCCGCTTTCAGAGAAAAGTCCTGCTGAGAGGACATGATTACCGTAAAATATACCACAAAGCGCATCAGCACATTGGTGACGCTCTTCTGATCCTGTGCCGTCAGCGCCCCCCTCCGGCGCAGAAGATAGGCCGCGGCCGCCACAAAGAATACCTTGAACATCAGGCTGAACAGTGTGTAAACCATCGCTCGGACTCCTTCCAACGCAAGGGGTGTCCCATCCCAAACCCCTTCTCTCCGCTTCAGAACACACCCATATCAACAGACAGGCTGGGCGGGGGGCCTGGAACGGCCCGCCCGCCCAGCAGAAGAGGAAGCACTTATTTCAGCATACCTGTCATACGCGGCAGAACTTCAGAAATCGCGGGGATATAGGTAATCAGCAGCAGACAGACGATCATCACCAAGATGAACCGCACGATGCCCTTACACACCACCTCCAGGGAGGTGTTGCCCACCCGGGCGGCTACAAACAGGTTGATGCCCAGGGGCGGGGTGATAAAGCCGATGGCCAGGTTGACCACCATGATGATACCAAAGTGAACGGCGGACAGACCCATCTCCAGGGCCACAGGCAGCAGGATGGGGGATAGCACCATCATGGCCGGAGTCGTATCCATGAAGCAGCCCACAAACAGCAACAGCAGGTTGATAAGCAGCAGGATGACGATGGGATTGTCAGAAATGCCGATCAGGGCGTTGCTCACCAGGGCGGGGATCTGCTCCAGGGTCAGGATACGGGTGAACGCGGTGGCGCAGCCGATGATGACCATGGTGGTTCCGTTGGTGGAGCAGGCATTGGCAATGGTGGAGAACAGATTCTTCAGATTGATCTCGCGGTAGATGAACAGGCCGCAGATCAGCGCATAGACCGCAGCCACAGCCGCCGCCTCAGTGGGAGTGAAGAAGCCGCCGTAGATACCGCCCAGGATGATGATGGGGTCGATCAGCGCGGGGAGCGCGTCCACCACAGTGGCGATTTTCTCCTTAGCGGTATACTTGGTGGTATCGCCCTTCCACCCCATCTTCTTGCAATAGAAGTAGCACAGGGCGCACAGCGCCAGACCGATCAGGATGCCGGGCAGGAAGCCGGCCATGAACATGGTGGACACGGAGGTACCGGTGGAGGTACCATAGATGACCATGGGGATGCTGGGCGGAATAATGACGCCGATGCAGCCGGCGCAGGCCACGCAGGCCAGGGTGAAGCTCTTGCTGTACCCCTTTTCCAGCATGGTGGGGACCACCATGCTGCCCACCGCGGCCACGGTGGCTGGGCCGGAGCCGGAGACTGCGGCAAAGAACATACAGACCACCACAGTGACGATGGCCAAACCACCGGTCACACGGCCCAGGAACACGTTACAGACGTTCAGGATCCGCTTGGACACACCGCCGGCTGCCATCAGCTCGCCGGCCAGGATGAACAGAGGGATCGCCATCAGCGGGAAGGAGTCGCTTCCGCTGATCAGCTGGCTGACGATGAAGCTGTCCGTCATACGGGGATTTGTAGTGATCGCCGCCAGGGAAGCAAGGCCGATAGCAATACCGACCGGAACATTCAACACCAGGAAGACCAAAAGGGTCACAAACAAAACAATGCCAGTCATCCGTCATACTCCTCCCCATTCTTCAGGCACTTGACCCGATAAATGATGGTTTGGATCTCACGGATCGTCGCCAAACCAAAGCCAACCACAGTGGACATATAGATGTACTGATAGGGGATCTTCAGCGCCGCGGAGCGCATATCGAACCGGATCTGCTCCATGGAGTAGAAGAAACCCGTGTAGGTGATATAAACTGCAAACGCGATGAAGAGGATGTCGCCCAACAGGACCACATAGGGACGCGCCTTTTTAGGGAAAAGGTAAAGCGCCGCATCGATCTTGATGTGCTTTCTCAGCTTGCAGCCGTAGCTGATGCCAATATAGATCAGCCAAATAAAGGTGTATCTGGCCAGCTCCTCCGACCAGGACAGGGAATTGTTGAATACATAGCGCATGACCACCTGCACGAACACCAGCAGGGTCATAAAGGACATGAGGAATACACAAATATAGAGCTCTATATTGTCATCCAGCCATTTCAGGATCTTTTTCAAGACGACTTCCTCCTCTGCTCTCTCCTGTAATTTCTGGGCGGGGTCCCCCGAGGGGGGACCCCATGCTTCGTTTTGATCCGATTACTTGTTGCGGTAAGCTTCCAGCTCAGCGGCCATCTGATCGGCCAGCTCAGGCTTGTACATGATCTTCTTGGCGGCCTCCAGGCTGTTGGCCTTGTCGGCGGCCTCCTTGAAGCCCAGCTTCTCCTCGTCGGTCAGGGTGCGGACCGCACAGCCGGCGCCCTCCATGACCTCGATGGCCTCGTCCTCATACTGCTGGGACAGCTCATACTGGCGCTGGGTGGTCTCCTCGATGGCCTTGGTCAGAGCCTCCTGCTGCTCGGCAGTCAGGGAGTCCCACTTGGCCTGGTTCATAACCACATAGTAGGGGGTGTACACATGCTCGGTCAGGGTGCAGTAGGACTGGACCTCCTCGAACTTGTTGCCGGTGATGATGCCCAGGGGGTTCTCCTGGCCGTCAACCGTGCCCTGCTGCAGGCCGGTGAACAGCTCGCCGAACGCCATGGGAGTGGGGTTGGCGCCCATGGCCTTCCAGGCCTCCAGGTGGATCTCATTGGCCATGGTGCGGATCTTCAGGCCGCTCAGGTCGGCCACAGTGGCGATGTCCTTGTCAGTGGTGGTGATGTTGCGGAAGCCGTTCTCCCAGAAGGCCAGGCCCTTCAGGCCGTACTCGGAGAAGCCGTCCAGGATGGCCTTGCCGGTCTCGCCGTTGAAGCCCACGTCATAGACCTCCTGCTTGTTCAGGAACAGGTAGGGGACGTCGTAGACATACAGGTCGTTGTAGGTGGTAGCCACGGAAGAGGTGGAGCCCACGGCGATGTCGCACTCGCCGGTCTGGGCCATGGCAAAGGACTGCTCGTCATTGCCCAGCTGGTTGTCGGGGAAGTGGACGATCTTGAGGGTCCCGTTGGAGTACTCCTCCACCTTGGGGATCAGGACCTCGGTCACAGCGTCCTTCGCGCTGGAGGAGGTCACGTTGCCCATGACCAGCTCCACGACCTCGCCGTCTCCTCCGGCAGCGGAACCGCTTCCGGACGCACCGGAATCGCTGGAGCCGCAGGCGGCCAGGGAAGCCACGGCGGCGCCTGCCAGCAGCAGCGCCAAAACTCTCTTTTTCATAACATTCTTTCCTCCTGTTTTTTATTATTTATGCGGCGCGAGCCGCACAATAACCAGTTGATCTCCGCGCGCCCGCGGATCACTTGCAGAGATAGCCTCCGTCGCAGGGGATCACCGCGCCGGCAATGTAGTCCGAGGCGTCCGAGGCCAGGAAAATGCACAGCCCCTTCATGTCATCCGGGGTGCCCCAGCGGTGGGCGGGGATGCGGCCAAGGATCTCGGTATTGCGCCCCTCATCGTTCAGCAGCGCGGTATTCATCTCAGTCGCCATATAGCCGGGGGCGATGGCGTTCACATTGATTCCCTTCCCGGTCCACTCGTTGGACAGGGCCTTGGTCAGCTGGGCCACGCCGCCCTTGCTGGCTGCGTAGGCGGGCACGGTATAGCCGCCGAAGAAACTCAGCATCGAGGCAATATTGATGATCTTGCCCTTGGAGTTCTGGCGGATGAACTGCTGACCGGCCATCTGGCACAGGTCGAAGGCGGCGGTCAGGTTGACCTCCAGCACAGCATCCCAATCCTCAATGGGGAACTCCTCACAGAAATGGCGGCGCTGGATGCCGGCCCCATTCACCAGGATGTCCAGGTGACCGCCCAGCAGCTCCACCGCCTGGGCAAAGCCCGCCCTTCTCTGCTCCCGCTCGCTCAGGTCCACCGCCAACCCGTGGCAGGCAAATCCCTTGCTCCGGAACTCCTCCGCCACGCTCAGGGCGCTGGCGCTGGAACCCACCACTACGACCTCGCAGCCGGCCTCCATCAGGCCCTCGGCCATTCCGCGGCCCAAGCCGCGGGTGGCGCCGGTCACAATGGCCTTCCGCCCAGTCAAATCAAACAGCTTCATGGGGATTGCGCTCCTTCCTCAATTTCCCTTGTTGTAGCACTCCAGATACCTCTGGAATTTTCTCTGATAAAACTCCGCCCTTGCGGGATCGGGCCGGATGATGCGGCTCACCTCAGGCTGATAGGTACAGGCGTCATCGATCACACCCAGCAGTTCCATCGCCAGGACTGCGCCGCCCAGAAGGGAGCCATGCTCATTCCGGTTGACCTCCAGTTCCCGCTGGAAGATGTCCGCACACATCTGGGTCCACTGCTCGGAGTGGAGGATGCCGCCGGAGAACCGGATATGGGTGGGACAGCCGTTCACCTCGGACAGGATCCGATAGCAGTGGTACAGGTTGAACAGGATCCCCTCCTGCACCGCCAGGTACAGGTCCGGCAGCTTATGCCGGGGCAGGATCCGTACAAAGCCCCCCTCCCGCTCATCATTCCAGCCGGGGCAGCGCTCTCCGAACAGGAAGGGGAGGAACACCGGGTTATTCTCCCAGTCGCTGATCCCCCGCTCCAGCTCTCCATAGGAGAGCCGGGACATACCCACCTGTTCCTTGAACCAATCCAGGCAGTTGCAGCAGCCGTTGGTCGCCGCACCGGACATCCAGTTTTTAGGAGACATGTAGCACCAGGTGCTGGGCTCCTTAGGCAGCACCGGCTTACTAGTCGTCAGCCGGATCGCTCCGCTGGTCCCCACCGAGAAGGTCATCACTCCGTCTGCCACAGCGCCGGTGCCCACCTGATTCAGGCCGCCGTCGGAGTTGGTCGGGATCACCGGGACCCCAGCCTGCACACCCAGCGCCTGAGCGGCCTCCTCCGTGAGGGGGAAGGTCTGGTCATAAGCCACCAGCCGGCTCAGCTGCTCCTCCCGGATCCCCAGCTCAGCCATAAGCTCCGGATCAAAACTCTTGGTCCAGGTGTTCAGCAGCCCGCTTCCGGAGGCCAGGCAGGGGGTGATCACCCGCTGCCCGGTCAGCCGGTAGTTGTTATAGGTTCCCTGGCCCATAATGATGTATTTGCTCAGGTCATACCCCTGCTCCCGCAGCATCATCAGCTTGAAGAAGGGGTAAATGGCGTTGACCATACAGCCGGTCTTTTGATAGTAGCGGCTGACGTATTCCGCATCATGGCGAAGACGCTTGCACACCGGCGCGGCCCCGGTATAGGACCAGGGATAGACCGGCGTGACCGGCTTCACCGCCCCGTCGCACAGCACCAGACTGTGCCAGGTTCCGCCCAGGGCGATCATATCCACCTGCCGGCCGTCCAACAGCTCCCGCCCCACAGATACCATGTCCAAATAGACGTTCTCCGCATTGTGGATGGTAACGTCCTCATAGTTTCCGGTATAGGCCCGGACCTTGACCTCAAAGCTCCGGTCCTCCGTATGGTACAGCATCGCCTTCGCAGAAGTGGTACTCGCTTCCAGTACCAGGATTTCCATGTTTTCTGCCTCCTGACGTCTTATTTCTCCAAAGCGCCGCCAAGCGGCCCCGCTTCGGCGAACGCTGTTAAAAATCCTTGCAGTCCACGACCACCTTCACGGTTCCTTCGCTCACGTCGGCGATCATGTCAAAGACACGCTCCGCATCCTTCATGGGAACAATGTGGGTCACGACCTTCTCCAGCTGCTCCTGAAGGTCCTTGGTGTACTCCACGGCCTGGCCAAATTCCTCCTTGGTGTAGACCCGGGTGCCGATCATCCACTGCTCCTTGAAATTGAGCTGCTGGAGGTTGACCTCGTGGGGCTTCTTATGAACGGATACCATGCAGATTGTGCCGCTGACCCGGGTGATCTCCGTCATGTCCATGGCGCCCTGGGCAGAGCCGCTGCACTCAAAGAGCACATCGCAACCCTCACCGCCGGTGGCGGCCTTTACTACCTCGTTCAGGTTCTCCTTGGCCACATTCACCGGGGTGAGGCCAAGCTCCTCCGCAATGGCCAGGCGCTTCTCCGCCACATCGGAGATAAATACCTTGGCCGCGCCAATGTTCTTCAGCACGATGCCGGTGAGCATTCCGATGGGGCCGGCTCCGATGACCACAGCCACATCCCGTGCCTTGAACTCCGCCTGATGGACGGCCCGCAGGATCACGGCCAGAGGTTCCGTGACCACCGCAGCCCGGTCGCTCACACCGTCGGGCACTTTAAAGAGAACGTCCTCATCCACATACAGTTCTTCACACATCCCACCGTCCACATCAATGCCGATCAGGCCCAGAGTATTACACACATGGGCGCTGCCGGTACGGCAGGCGCGGCAGTGTCCACAGGAGAGGAGTGGATAGGCTACGACCCGGTCGCCCTTCTTGAACTTTTTCCCGTCCTCGGCCACCACGCCCAAAAACTCGTGGCCAAACACCAAAGGAGCCTTGGCGCGGGGATGGGTCCCCAGATAGATCCCGATGTCGGAACCGCACACACCACAGTACCTGACATCTACCTTCACCGCGCCCTCCCGGGCCGCAGGTGCGGGCACATCCTTTAAAACCGCCTGCTTGGGTCCCGCGTAAATCAAAGCTTTCATATTGAATCCGCTCCTTTCCAAAGTCGCTCCGCCTGGATCCTGCTTCTGTTTGCACCTCTCCGGCGGGGGTAAATATTTTTTAATTGTCTGATTTGATTTTTTATTTTGAATTTTAAATTCACAACTTGGCTATATTGTAAAGCCAGTCTTTCGCCTTGTCAATACCACCTCGAATTTTGCACGAAACGCCACTTTATGACATTAATTTTTATTTTACCATTCTTAGCTCTTCTCTTCTATTGATTGTTTATCAATATTTGTTCTGATTTTTTACTTTATATTTTACTTAATTATTTTTATTCTTTTAGTTTTTTATTTTAACATTTCTTTTTGCTTCTTTTTCTAATTTTATATTTTTATAAATTATTTTAAACCTGTGAAAACGCGTTTTTCGTTTCATTCCCCAATAAAGAGAGGCGTTTTTTAGTCAAAACGCCCAACACGAACTCCAGCACCTCCTTTTTCTCCCCACCGCCATGATTCCCCTCCACTCCCTTGTCCACCCTTTGTAAGAATGATATATTTTTACGCTTTCTCCAAAAAAGGGCCTGTTCTTTTTGCTATTCCCACAAGATTTTGTTTCCTGTATGAAATAGAATTGACTTTCTTCTTTGCAGTGATAGAATAGTTTTGCAATAAAATTTAAAATTCAATTCTTTACTTTATTGAATTGCGGCCCGCCCTGAGTCAGCTCTGGCCGGGCCAATGAATCAGGAGGTTTTAACGATGTCATTTACCGTACTGGCCACCCCACGTTCCTTTGCCAAGAACGACGATGCCCCCATTCGCCTGCTGGAGGAGCAGGGCTGTACTGTGATCCGCCTTCCCATGAACGGCGGCGATCTTCAAGCACAGCTGCTGGAACAGCTGCCCCAGGCCGATGCTGTCATCGCTGGTCTGGAGCCCTACACCCGCTCCATGCTGGAGACGGCCAAAAATTTGAAGATCATCTCCCGCTACGGTGTTGGATATGATAAGGTAGACCTGGAGGCCGCTCATGCCATGGGGATCAAGGTCTCTATCACTCCCGGGGCCAACAGTGACTCGGTGGCCGATCTGGCCATGACCCTGATGCTCGCCGCTGCCCGAAATGTTTGTCCGATGGACGCCGCCATCCGCGCCGGTGGGCACGACAAGCCCATCACTGGCGTCGAGATGTGGAACAAGACTCTGGGCGTCGTCGGCACCGGCCGGATCGGCAAGGGCGTCATTCAGCGCGCCTCCGGCTTTCAAATGAAGGTCCTTGCCAACGATGCCTACCCCGATCCCGCCTTTGTGGAGGCCCACAACGGCAAATATGTGGATCTTGACACCCTGTTCCGCGAGTCTGACTTTATCACCCTCCACGCCCCCCTTACAGAGGAGACCCGGAACATGGTGGACGCCCGCCGTCTGGCGGAGATGAAGCCCCGGGCCGTTCTGGTCAACACCGCCCGCGGCGGGATCGTGGACGAGGACGCCCTGTATCAGGCTCTGAAGGAGGGACAGATTGGCGCGGCCGCCCTGGACGCCACCGTGGTGGAGCCCGCCTGCGGCAGTCCCCTGGCCTCTCTGCCCAACTGCATCCTGACCCCCCACGCCGGAGCCGCCACCTATGAGGCTGGTTATAATATGGGAATGCTGGCCGCCCAGAATGTGCTGGACGTGCTTTTCGGCAGGGAGTGTCGTTTCCTGGTATAAATCTCATCTGATGGATCAAGTAAATGGGGGAGTGTATGTTATGTCACAGTATCAATTCGGCGTTGTCGGTCTGGCCGTGATGGGCCGGGGCCTGGCCCTGAACCTGGCAGAGCACGGTTTTTCCGTGGCAGGGTATAATCTGGAACCGGAACTGACCGCCGCTTTTACAGCCGAGGGCCAGCGGCTGGGCTTCTCTGTAACCGGGTGCCCCTCCTATGAGGCCCTATGTTCCGCTCTGGAAAAACCCCGTAAGATCCTGATCATGGTCAAGGCCGGCAAACCAGTGGATTATGTGCTGGACGGCCTGCTCCCCTATCTGGAGGCGGGAGATGTTGTAATCGACGGCGGAAACTCTCATTATCCCGAGACCCAGGCCCGCCAGTTCCGCTGCCAGCAGTCCGGCATCCGTTTTCTGGGCATGGGCGTCTCCGGCGGCGAGGAGGGCGCCCGGCACGGGCCCGCCCTGATGCCCGGCGGAGATCCGGATGCCTATCGCTTGGCCGCCCCCTTCCTGACCGCCATCGCCGCCCATGTGGGCGGGGATCCCTGTTGCGCCTATATCGGCCCGGAGGGCGCCGGCCACTATGTCAAAATGGTGCACAACGGCATCGAATACGGCGATATGCAGCTGATCTGCGAGGCATACTATTTAATGAAGCGGCTTCTCCACCTCTCCCCAGATGAGATCGCGGACTACTTCCGCCGCTGGAATCTAGGAGAGCTTTCCAGTTATCTCATGGAGATCTCGGCCCACATTTTGACCGTTCCAGACCCCGAGACCGGAGCTCCGCTGGTGGATCAGATCCTGGGAGAGGCAGGCAGCAAGGGGACCGGGATGTGGACGGTGCAGGAGGCCCTCTCCCTGGGCGTCCCCCTGCCCACCATCGCGCAAGCCGTCTTCGCCAGGGATCTTTCCTGCCGCGCCCAGGTGCGTGCGGCGATGTCCAGGCAGGCGGCCCCTCACGAGCTCCCCGCCCCGGACCGGGACGCCTTTGCGGAAAAGATCCGCCGCGCTCTATATGCCTCCAAGCTCTGCTCTTATGCACAAGGCTTTGAACTGCTCCACCAGGCCAGCCAGCACTACCACTGGGATCTGGACCTGGGCGGCATCGCCCTGCTCTTCCGCGGAGGCTGCATCATCCGCGCCGCCTTCCTGGACCGGCTGGCTCAGGCCTACCGCGCCTGTCCCACGCTGGAGAACCTGCTGCTCTCCAGTGACTTCGCCTCCGTCCTGACCCAGTACCAGTCGGACTGGCGGGATGTTGTATCCACCGCCGCTCAGTGCGGCGTGGCAGTCCCCGCCTTCTCTGCCAGCCTGAGCTACTATGACGGGCTGTGCGACCCCGCAGGCCCGCTCAACCTGCTTCAAGCCCAGCGGGACTGCTTTGGCGCCCATACCTTCCGCCGAATCGACCGGGATGGGAGTTTCCACCACAACTGGTAACCGCCTCTTGCCTTTGGGGCGGGCGCCATCTATAATAGATTCAAGTCAAAACATCCTACGCCGCCCCACTGGACCGCAGCCAAATGGTTCACCCATTTCCTTCTTGCCCCATTTTGTGTGGGGCCAAGGTGTCTCCCGGCCCAGGCGGTCACAGCGGATTCAGCCACTTTAACAGGGGGAAATCATCCATGAACAGCGGTACGCATCTCGTTTCCAGCAACACACTGGTGGATGTGGCTTATCACAACATCCGAAAAGACATCATCGAGGAATATCTGCCCGCCGGGCAAAAGATCAACCTCAGCGATCTCTGCACCCGCTATGGGGTCAGCCCCACACCTATCAAACAGGCCCTCAACCGCCTGATGGCGGAGGGGCTTGTGGAGAATATCCCCCGCAAGGGCTGCCGGGTACGGCCTTTCAACTGGTCCGAGCTGGATGAGATATTTGAGCTGCGTCTGATCATGGAGGTCAGCTTTGCACCACAAGCCACCGTGGCAGTCCAAAACACCCCTCAGCTCCAGAAGCGCTTTGAGGACAACCTCCAAAAAAATATGGAGCTGGTCCAGTACTACGGCACTGCTGAGGAGTATTTTGAAACATACGAGATCGACCAGCAGTTCCATGAACTCATCATCCTCGCCAGCGGGAATCGCACAGCGATTCGGGTCTATAAAAATTTGAATTCCCATTCCTATGCGACCTATCTCTTTGGGAAGCAGCCGCGGATCCAGACCATCAACGGCATTCTGGAGCACCGCGCAATCTACGAGTCCATGAAGGCGGGTAATGTGGACCAGGTCCGCCACCTGCTGAACTCCCACCTGGAAAACGCCCAAAAAAAGATCAGTCTCTCTTTGAAGCTTCAGCAAAACAGCGGCCAGCCCTGATATAGCAAAACGCGCCGCGCCACAGAACATTTTCTGTGGCGCGGCGCGTTTTCGATTCTTTGCTATGCCGTCCGGTCCGGGAAATCCGCCTCACACTGCACGGAGAAAGTGATGTTCCGCTCCTCCCCGCCCCGGCACACCATCAGGGTAGCAGTCTCCCCCGGAATCAGGGTATTTTTCACCCGGCGCAGCTCCTGGATGGTGGGCAGAGGCGCCCCATTGAGGGACAGGAGCACATCGTCTACCTGCAATCCGGCGCGGCCGGCGCTGCTGTTCTCCTCCAAGGCGGCCACCCGCAGGCTGCCGCCACTGAAATCCACCGTGAAGCCCATGGCGGGCTGCCCGGCAATGAGCCAGTCCGCCACCTCCTTCACCTTCTGCATGGGGATGGCAAAGCCCAGCCCCTCCACGGTGCTGTCCTGGGCCACCACTTTCAGCGTGGTAATGCCCACCACCTGTCCCCGGTCGTTGATGAGGGCCCCGCCGGAGTTTCCAAAGTTGATGGGCGCGCTGGTCTGGATAACCTGAAGTTCCACACCATCCACCGGCACTGTGCGGTTGAGGGCAGAGACGATCCCCTGAGTGATAGAGGTGCGGTAGCCCAGAGGATCCCCGATGGCCACCACCATCTCACCGCAGCGCAGCCGGTCCGAGTCACCAAATTCTGCCGGCGTCAGGCCACTGGCCTCCACCTTCAGCACAGCCAGGTCCTCCCCGGCGTCCGCCCCCACCAATCGGGCCTCCATCACCCGCCCGTCGGACAGGAGCACCGACATCCGCAGGCTGTCTGCCACCACATGGGCATTGGTGAGAATGTATCCGTCCGCGCTCATCACCACACCAGTCCCGGTGCTGTACTCCCCCTCCCCATCGGCTTGGATCGAGACGACGGAGGGGACGCACTTTTCATAGATCTCCACCGCGTCCATAACCTCCCCCTCCCGCTGGGAGATCTGCACCTGGACGCCGGTCCCCGTCTCCGCCCGCTCCAGAGCGGCAAAGGGGTCCCGCTCCTCCTGTTCGGACAGATGCGGGGTCAGAGGCTCATCATCCCAGGGGAGCAGCCAGCGCACCGCCACCGTTCCCAGGGACAGGCCCACCACCAGCAGGAACAAAGCCAAAAATGGCAGCAGGGTGCGGCGGCGGCGCCGGACCCTGAGGACCGGCGGGCGCCGGGCTGGGACCACCACCGGCGGCGGGGTTGGGAAGGAGGGGGAGGGCTGCTCCCAGGGGCCTCCCCTCCAGAGGTCGTTCGGCTGTTCCTTCATAACGGCACTTCCCATCTCTCCGGTCTCAGCCGGCCGTCACGCCAGCGTCAGGGTGAAGGTGAACTGAGTCACCCCATCCTCGCTGGTGGCGGTGATATTTTCCTTCAAATTGCCCAAAATGGTTTTGACGATATATAGGCCCAGGCCCACACCCTCCCGGTCCACGCTGCGGGAGTAATCCGCCTTGTGGAAGCGTTCAAAGAGGAGTGGCAGCTCGTCCGGCGGGATGGTTGCCCCCAGATTGCGTACGGTGACAAGGGCCTTTCCGTCCTTTTTTGTGATCTGGACTGTGATGTCCGTCCCTTGGGCAGCAAACTTCGCCGCATTGTCCAGCAGGTTATAGCACACCTGGGTCACCGCGTCCGGGTCGCCCCACACCATGATCGGATCCTCCGGGAACTGAGCGTCCACATCCAGGCCCCGGCCGGTGATCCTCCCCTCCAGGCTGACCAGCACCCGGGACATGACCTCTATGATGTCAAACTGCTCCTGAGCGGTGACCGTCTCCGTCAGGGCGTTGAGCCTGGATAGGTCCAGCATCCTCCGGACCAGGCGGGACAGCCGCCGGGTCTCGGACACCACCACATTCAGCGCCTCCCCCTCCTTCTCCGGCGGGATCGTGCCATCCAGGATGCCCTCGGCAAAGCCGGCGATGGTGGTCATGGGGGTCTTAAGCTCGTGAGAGACGTTGGCGATGAAATCAGCCCGCTGGCTCTCCACCTTCTCCAGGGAGTTGGCCATGAAGTTGAACGCCTCCGCAAGCTCCCCGATCTCGTCGCAGCGGTCCTTATAGCTGTTGACCCGCACGTCAAACTCACCCCGCCCGAACTTCCGGGCGGCCTCCGCCATCTCGGTGAGGGGGCGGGTCTGGTGGACCGAAGTGATGGAGCTGGCGATCACCGCGATGAGCAGCACCACCACCGCTGCAAAGAAGAAGATGGTGGCCGTGGCCCGCCACATCTCTGAAAGGCCGCTGGTGTCCCCCGACACCAGGACCAGCCCCAGGTTGGCGGCCAGCGTGGGGGTCAGCTTGGTCTGCACCGGCAGTCCCGCGATATAGCGGTTGGCCCCATAGACCCCCCCCAGATTGGTGATGCCGTTGTAGTGCCCCTGCTGGAGGATCTGCTGGACTACCCGGTCCGGGATCTGCTTGTGGTAGAGGTCGCTGTCCGTGGCGTACAGGATCTCCCCCTGGGTGTTGGTAACGATCACCGAGGCCTCTGAGACCGCGGAGACCGTCTCCATGGTGCTCTGGTACAAAGTCCATTTGATCCCGTCCAGCAGGCTGAGGCTGTCCACATTTTGCAAATAGTCGCTGGTGGCCGCGGCGATATAGCCCGCGTTCCGCTCCAGCCGGTCCCGGGTCTCTGAGATGATGTACCGGTAGGACAGCAGCATGAACGCGGTGGACAACAGGGTAAAGGACAGGGCGACGATGCCCACCATCATGGTCAATTCCCGCTTGTACAGGCTTTTCAAGGGAATCCCCCCTCTTTTTCTCAGCCGGCCCCGTTGGCGGGGGCCACCTCAAATTTATAGCCCACGCCCCACACGGTCTTGAGCCGCCACTGGTCGCTGACCCCCTCCAGCTTCTCCCGCAGGCGCTTGATGTGGACGTCCACCGTCCGGGAGTCGCCGAAGTAGTCGAAGCCCCACACCTCGTCCAGCAGCTGGTTCCGGGTAAACACCCGGTTGGGCGCAGAGGCCAGATGATAGAGCAGCTCCAGCTCCTTAGGGGGCGTATCCACCCGCTTGCCGTCCACCAGCAGCTCATAGGAGTCCAGGTTGATGACCAGCTTATCAAAGGACAGCTTCTGATCTCCCTGCTCCTCCTCCTGGCCGGTGCGGCGGAGCACCGCGTGGATGCGGGCCAGGACCTCCTTCATCTCGAAGGGCTTGACAATGTAGTCGTCCGCGCCCCCCTCCAGGCCGGTCACCTTGTCTTCGGTCTCCCCCTTGGCGGTGAGCATGATGACCGGGGCCGCAGACTCCTCCCGGATCTTTTTCAGCACGGTCCAGCCATCCATAATGGGCAGCATGATGTCCAGCAGCACCAGGTTCGGCTGGAAGGAGCGGAAATACTCCACACCCTTTCCGCCGTCCTTGGCTACTTTGGTCTCAAACCCCTCCTTCTCCAGATAGAGATGGAGCAGCTCTGCGATATTACTGTCATCCTCTACAATAAGCACCTTCTGGGACATGGTGAAACCCTCCATTTTTTCATTGGTGGCCCGGGCGGGCGCATTCTGCCCCTCCCACCCGGATCTTCTCCTCTATTATAGACGGGATCCCCGCGTTTGGGGTGAATAATTTGTAAATATCCCCCGTCAGACGTCCTCCCGCCGCTCCACATAGGAGTGGTCCACCTGGATCACCGCGGAATACTTCTCCGACAGCGCCTCCACCGCCTGCCGCAGCTCCCGGGTCACCTGGGCGTCGGTCAGGCGGAAGCCGTAGGGTACCATCACATCAAACAGCACGTTGGTGTGGTATGGGCCGGCGGTGATCCGCAGGTCGTGGATAGACAGGGCCGGATCCAGCGCCTTGGCCGCCGCCTCCACCTGCTCCCGCAGGGCGTTGGTGCGCTCATCATTGACCACTGGGTCGGTGTGGATCACCGTCTCAATGTGGTGCTTGGCCTTCAGCTCCCGCTCGATGTGGTCGATGATGTCGTGCATCTCCAGCAGATCGGTGTCCGCCGGGACCTCCGCGTGGAAGGACATCATGGCCCGGCCGGGTCCGTAGTCGTGATAAACCAGGTCGTGGATGCCCAGGATGTTGGGGTGGGACAGCACCAGCTTGTCGATGTCTGCCGCCAGCTCCGGATCCATGGCCCGGCCCAGCAGGGGGTCCAGCGTGTCCTTAGCGGCCTCCCAGCCCGTCTTAAGGATAAACGCGGCCACCAGCAGGCCGGCCAGGCCGTCCACCTGAAGGTCCAGAAAGTGGTCCACCAGGGCGGCGGCCAGCACCACGGCGGTGGCTACCGCGTCGGAGAGAGAATCGGCCGCCGTGGCCTTCATTGCCTGGGAGGAGATGGCCTCCCCCAGGACGCGGTTAAAGTGGAACATCCAAATTTTCATCCCGATGGACACCGCCAGGATGGCAATGGCCAGCCAGGAGAAGGACAGCTGCTCCGGGTGGAGCAGCTTTTCCAGGGAGCTCTTCCCCAGCTCAAAGCCCATCAGCAGGATTGCCATGGCCACCAGCAGGCCGCTGAGGTACTCGATCCGCCCGTGTCCGAAGGGGTGCTCCTCATCCGCCGCCTGCCCGGCCAGCCGGAAGCCGATCAGCGTGATCACCGACGAGGCGGCGTCCGACAGGTTGTTCAGCCCGTCCGCCACCACGGCGATGGAGCCAGTGAGCAGCCCTGCCCCCAGCTTTCCCAGACACAGCAGGGTATTCAGCAGGATGCCCACGCCTCCCGCCAGTGTTCCGCACCGCTGCCGGACCTCCGGAGCGGTGGGGTCCGCTCCGCCCAGACAGCGCCGGGTCAATGCCTTGATCAATGCAAAATGCCTCCTTGCTCCGCTGGAGCCAACAGGCCCCGGCAGATCTATGTCTTTTATCAATATATTATCTCACGCCGCCCGTTGTTCCGTCAAGACGGAAGGCAGGGCAGTTCCATGCCCTCTCTGGATCAGTTCTGTATGTTTTAGAGAGAAAAGCAGCGGTTTTGCGTGAAACTGTTTACAAACTGTTCATACCATCGTCACGATTTTGCCTTAATTATGGGGTAGGATATGAATGTAAACACGAAGTCTTAAAATTTCTCCCATTTCTCCCTCTCCTTTTACAACACACACAGGCAAGAGGCCCCGGCGGATCGCCGGGGCCTCTTGCCGTCTTGTCATATCCCAGCTGGGGCGACGCCGGTCTACGGCGCCGCCCCAGCTCCGGGCTGTGGGAACTGCTCATAGGGCTGAGCCGCTGGGATGGTCACCCCTGTGCCGGGGAGGGCCAGGTCGCCGCCCTCCGCCCCGCAGAACCAGACGTCCACCTGGTCTGGGTCCCCCAGCTCCGGGTCCACCGCCCAGCACTGGAGGGTTTTCTTCAGGCTGTCCAGAATCGTCTGGTCCAGCTGGAGGGCGTCATAAACACGGAACTCCTCCCTCTGTTCCTCCGGAGGGCCGACAAACAGGGCGGAGGTATCCGCGAAGGAGACCGTGATCCCGCCCTTTCCGGAAAAGATCGGCTCTGCCAGATCCAGGCTCCAGCCGGTGAGGCTGGCCATGGCGGACACCACCTCCTCCGGCGGGATCTGTCCATTCTCATCCAACTCGCCGGTGTACTCCACCGGATACTCCGCAAACTGGTTCCCGACGCCGATATACAGCACCGCACAGGACCGCTCCATGGAGCAGGCTGAGCCGTCTCCACTCTGCAACGCCTGTGAGCCGGAGAGCGCGCCCTCGCCTCCCGCAGTCTCCTCCATGGAAAACGGACCGCCGCAGGCGGACAGGGCCACAGTCAGCAGGCCCGCCATCAGGATCGCCTTTTGTCCCATATCCTGCTCCTCCCTCCTTCTGCTTCGGAGCGCACGGCTGGGCCGCTCCGCTCCATTTCTGTGGGCTCCATTATACGGTGCGGTCCGTCCACCCGTCAAGCAGAATGAAAGAATATTCATCTTATCAATCGTTTGTGCAAATTGACAGTCCAAACCACCTCCACACACTTCCTGTCGGTTCCCGTCGGCTTGTCCACCACACTTTTTTCATTATGACAGGGCCTAAATCCCCATATAGAAGGGGGTTTTTCATCACCAATTATCTTTTTCCACATCCAAGCGCAAAAGTCACTTGACTTTTTCGTTGAAATTGCTATAATATCTATTATCAAGTGAATTGCTGCTTTAGCTGTCTGAGGGGTCCTTTCCGTCCCGTCACCACAGATAAAATCCAGCCAAAATAAGGGTACGTCTTTACGTGCTTCTTGTTTTTGCTGGTTTTTTTGTATGCAAAACCAACTGGAAGGAGGACAGAGCGCAGCGCCCCAAGTTCAAGGAGAGAGAGGTGTGTCAAAACTGGGAAGCTCCGCTTCCCACTGTCCCCCGGGTCGTGTGCTGGGAGACAGATCCCCAATCACTAGAAATAGGGAGGAAACAAAACTATGTTTACCATCACAAACGGCTTTACTTACATCGCATTTCTGATGTTCCTGGCCGGCGGTCTGCTGGCTCTGGAGAAGTACACTAAGTGGAAGGTCTTTAATGTGGTCCCCCCCCTGGTGTGGATCTATGTGCTGAACATGATCTTCTGCACCATGGGCCTGTACGCCTCGGACGCCTGCTCCGCGGTCTACTCCGCCTTGAAGAACAACCTGCTGTACGCCATGATTTTCGTCATGCTGCTGCGGTGCGACTTCCGCAAGCTGGCCAAGCTGGGCGGTCGGATGATCGCCATCTTCCTGGGCTGCTCCCTAACCCTTGGCCTTGGCTTCCTGGTGTTCTATCCTGTCTTTATGGGCCCCCTGGGCGGCGGTGAGAAGACCTGGGCCGCCGTGGCCGCTCTGTACGCCTCCTGGGTCGGCGGCTCCGCCAACATGGCCGCTATGCAGGATGCCCTGCCCGTGGACAGCGGCGCTTACAGCTGCGCCCTGGCTCTGGACACCGTGTGCTACTCCGTGTGGATCGCCCTGCTGCTGCTGGCCGTCCGCTATGCCAACAAGTGGAACAAGGCCACCAAGGCCAATACCTCCGGCCTGGACGCCATCGCCGCCGCCGCCAACGCTGAGGTGGAGAAGGATAAGGCCCGCAAGGCTACCTCCGGCGACTGGATCTTCCTGATCGGTCTGTCCCTGCTGGTCTCCGCTATCTCCCAGTCTGTGGGCGCCGCCATGAACGCTGGTCTGGCCAACGTGGGTCTGGATATGTTCGACAAGGGCACCTGCACCACCGTGTTTGTCACTGTACTGGGCCTGATCTGCGCCATGACTCCTCTGGGCAAGCTGCCCGCCGTGGAGGAGATGTCCAACATCTATCTGTACGCTGTTGTCTCCCTGCTGGCCTCCACCGCCTCCGTCACCGATCTGCTGTCCGCCCCCATGTGGGTCGTTTACGGCATGCTGGTTCTGGTGCTGCACGTGGTTGTCATGTTCATCCTGTCCAAGATCTTCCACTGGGATCTGTGCATGGTCTCCACTGCCTCCCTGGCTAACATCGGCGGCAGTGCATCGGCCCCCATTGTGGCTACCGCTTATGACGCGTCCTTCGCCGGCATCGGCGTTCTGATGGGCGTGCTGGGCGCGGCCATCGGCAACCTACTCGGTTTGGGTATGGGCGCCATCCTTCATATGTTCGTCTGATGCGACACCGGTGCGCCGGGCCCCGGAGGTCCGGCGCACCTTTTTACCCTTTTTCATCTAAGCACTGGCAAAAATGGAAAGGAGAACCATGAACATCAACGAAAATTTCCGTTATCTCCACATCGGACTGCCCAACGATGTACTTCGTCGGAAACTCCACGGAGACTTTGAGGGAGCTGTGGCCGCCATTGACCGCCACCTTGCTTCCCCCACTACTCCTGAGGCACTCAAGCGCTGCCTGACCGTTCAGCGTGAACTCATCCTCCGTCTGCCTCTGGACTACCCCTATCCCAAGGAGGAGGCCCTGGCCCTGGTGCGGGAGCACATTCCCGACTTCACCGAGGCGGAGTTCGACGCCCTGGAGGACCAGTGGAAGATCGACTGGATCTATGACCACGGCGTCCCCCACTACTTCGACCGTTTCTTTGAAACGCTTTGCAAGACCAACGCGGCCTTTGCCGCCCGGGCGGGCGTCAGGACCGCCGGAGCGGACGGGCAAGATCCCGAAGGCCGTCTGGACCGGGTTGCAAATCAACTCCGCACAGAGGGAACTGCCGCCAGCCGTGTGCGCTGCCGGGCTACTGTCCAGATGAAGGATGAGTGCTTTGAGCCGGGCCGCCGGGTACGGGCCTATTTGCCTCTGCCCTGTGCGTGTGATGCCCAGAGCGACATCCGTATCGAGCGGGTCTCTCCCGAGCCCACTCATATCTCTCCCGAGGACGCTCCTCAGCGGGTCATCTTCTGGGAGGAAGTGATGGAAGAGAACCACCCCTTTGAGGTAGAGTTCTCCTTCACTCAGACCCTGCACTACCACGATCTGACCCGGCCGGAAACCGCCCCTGGCGCCCCCGAACTTCCCGAGGATGCCCAGCGCTGGCTGGGTGAGGAGGCCCCCCACATCCTCTTCACTCCGTATCTCCGGGAACTGGCCCGGGTTCTGACTCAGGGCGCAGACTCCAACCTGGAGAAGGCCCGCCGGATCTATGACTTCATCACCAAAAACGCCTCTTACAACTTCATGCCGGCCTATTTCAGCCTGGAAAACATTGCGGAGAACTGCGCGCGGAGCCGCACCGGCGACTGCGGCGTATTCGCCCTGCTGTTCATCACGCTGTGCCGCTGTGCTGGTGTTCCCGCCCGGTGGCAGAGCGGTTGGAAGGTAGAGCCCGGCTTCTGCGGTGCCCATGACTGGGCCCAGTTCTATGCCGCACCCTATGGTTGGCTTTACGCGGATCCTTCCTTCGGAGTCGGTGCGGTCCGGGAGAACAACGAAGAGCGCCGTCTCCACTACTTCGGAAACCTGGACACCTTCCGCATGGTGGCCAACACCCAGTTCCAGGGCGACTTTGATGTCCCCAAGGATCACTGGCGCGCCGACCCGTACGACAACCAGGTGGGCGAGATGGAGACCGAGGACCGCGGCCTGCGCTATGAGGAATTCCTAAGGACCAAGGAGGTCCTGGAATATACAGAGCTCTAAACTCATAACAATCAGGAAAGGAATGTGCAACGAATGAAGAAGAAGCTTTGCGCCCTGCTTCTCTCCGCGTCCATGCTGTCGTCCCTGGCAGTGCCAGCGTTTGCAGCAGAATCAGGGAATGCCCCCCGGGCAGCCATCGGCGACGATGCTGTCTACCTGGGAGTGAAGGACTATGGCAGGGTCACCAAGGATGAGAAGGAATCTTTTGAGCACCGTTTCTTTGTGGATGGCCATGAAGAGACCTTTACCATTCCCGCCGACGGCGGCAAGTTCGAACTCCAGAACAAGCTCCAGGAGGGCTACATCTACGATATCACCATCAGCGGCTATACAGTCACCGGTGCCGAGATGGAAGAGGGCGATGTGGCCGGTGTCCTGACCAAAGTGTGGACCGATGATGACGGCGACTGGCGGATCAAGGTGGACAATGAGTCCTTTACGATCAACAAGGATGCCGAGCTCTATGACATCACCTCCAAGGCCGGCGGGGCCACTGTTCAGGACATCAAGTTTAATGAGCTCAAGCAGGATGAGACCGTCCGCATCGTAGTAGACTCTGATGACCATGTAACCAAGCTGTTCCGGATGTTTATTGCCGAGGACTACACCGCCCCTGTCAGCGGCGTGCCCGGCAAGCTGACCCTGAAGAACTTCCTAGCCACCGCCATGGAGCCCGTGGGCACCGCCCTGTACGTCTACGGCGGCACCTGGGACTGGCAGGATGTGAACTCCTCCAACCAGGCCATGACCATCGGCCTGTCCCAGAGCTGGATCGACTTCTTCCAGAGCCAGGACGCCAACTACACCTATAAGAACAGCGCCAACCCCAGCGAGAGCTACTATCCTCACAACGCATGGAACCAGTATTACTACGCTGGTATTGACTGCTCCGCCTTTGTCGGCTGGTCTGTCTACAATGTGATGAACACCGAGGACAGTACTGTGGCTGACAACACTGGCTATGTCATGTCCGCCACCAAGCAGGCCAAGAACTTTGCCGAGGTTCAGAAGTGGGGCACCTGGAGCCAGGAGAAGCCCTTTAAACCTGATCACTTCCAGACCGGCGACATCTTCTCCATGAACGGCCACGTCTGGATCTGCCTGGGCAAGTGTGAAGACGGCTCTCTGGTCATCCTCCACTCCACCCCCTCTGACAGCATCAACGGCCAGGGCGGCGGCGGCGTCCAGATCAACGGCGTGGGCGATTCCGAGAACTGCCAGGCTGTAAAGCTGGCCGAGAAGTACATGAGCCAGTACTATCCCCAGTGGTGGGAGCGCTATCACAAGGTCTATAAGAGTTTTGACAGCTACACTAAGTACAGCGGCAAAGATGCCGGCAAGTTCAGCTGGGATCTGAAGAACACTCTCGCTGACCCTGATGGCTATGCCAATAAGAAAGCTGACGAGATCCTGGCCGACCTGTTCGAGGGTATCACAATCCCCCAGCAGACCATGGAAGCCGTCTATCTGGGCGTTGAGAATTATGGTACTGTAACCAAGAATGAGAAGGAATCTTTCAAGCACCGTTTCTTCATCGATGGCGACATCAAGACTTACACCATTCCCGCTGACGGCGGCAAGTTCGAGATCCAGAACCAGCTCCAGGAGGGCTATATCTACGACATCACCGTGAAGGACGAGGCTCAGGTCATTGACGTTGAGCTGAAGGACAAGGGCCACAGCAATGTGGTCATGGGTGAGGTCACCGCCATCGGCAATGACACCATCACCGTGAACGGCAAGACCCTGAACACCGCAGATTCCAAGACCTACGAGATTACCTCCAAGGCCGGCGGTTCCTCCGTCAAGGCTGCTACGGTTGCCGTGGGCGACACCGTCAAGGTCATGGTCAATGGCGATCAGGCCGAGACCGTCTACAAAGCCTTTGTCGCTGAAGAGTACAAGGCTCCTGTGTCTGGCACCCCCGGCAAGAAGACCCTGAAGAACTTCCTGGCTACCGCTATGGAGCCTGTGGGCACTGCCCTGTACGTCTATGGCGGCACCTGGGATTGGCAGGATGTGAACTCCTCCAACCAGTCCATGACCATCGGCCTGTCTCAGAGCTGGATCGACTTCTTCCAGAGCCAGGACAAGACCTACCACTATAAGAACCCCAATCCCGCTGAGAGTTACTATCCCCACAACGCATGGAACCAGTATTATTACGCTGGTATTGACTGCTCCGGCTATGTTGGCTGGTCTGTCTACAACCTGATGAACACCGAGAACAGCACCGTGGCCGACAATAAGGGTTACGTGATGTCCGCTACCAAGCAGGCTGGTGTCTTCGCTTCCAATGAGGGCTGGGGCACCATGGATATGGGCGATGTGCTGATGGATGAAACCACCGGCAAGCCTTGGGTCGATGAGGACGGCGATGGCCGCCGCATCTATGAGGGCCATGAGTTCAAGCCTGGCGACATCTTCTCCATGAACGGCCATGTGTGGATCTCCCTTGGCACCTGCAAGGATGGCTCCATCGTATTTATGCACTCCACCCCCAACACCACCAACGGTGCCGGTGTGCAGATCAGCGCCATCGGTCCTAACAAGAACTGCGAGGCCTATAAGCTGGCCAACCAGTACATGAACAAGTACTTCCCCCAGTGGAGCGAGCGCTACGGTGACCAGGTCCTGTGTTTGACCTTTGACAGCTATACCAAGGTTTATGGTGACTATGCTGGTAAGTTCAGCTGGAACCTGAAGAATGGCGTGATCTCCGATCCTGATGGCTATGCCGATATGACTCCTGCCGAGATCCTGGCTGATCTGTTCCATGAGAACACCGGCAGCTCCAGCGGCGGCAGCGATCACTCCGATCCCACCTATGCCATCCGCGCCTCTGCCGGAAAGGGCGGCTCCATCAGCCCCAAGGGCACCGTCCGTGTGGAGAAGAACGATTCCAAGACCTACACCATCACCGCTGACAAGGGCTACGCCATCGCTGACGTGACCGTCAACGGCAAGAGCGTGGGCGCTGTGGACTCCTACACCTTTAAGAATGTCACCAGCGACCAGACCATCCGCGCCACCTTTGCCCTGGAGGGCGCTGCGGAGCAGCCCGGCTTCTCCGACGTCTCCAAGAACGACTGGTTCTATGACGCGGTGCAGGACGCCGTGGACATGGGCCTGATGGCCGGTGTCTCCGCCGACCGCTTCGATCCCAAGGGCACCGTCACCCGCGCCATGGTCGCCCAGATCCTGTACGCCCGTGAGGGCAAGCCCACCGTCTCCGGCGCGGCTGCCATCTCTGACGTGCCTGCAAATGCCTGGTTCCACAATGCCATGCAGTGGGCCAAGGGCCAGGGCGTGATCGCCGGTTACCCCGACGGCCGCATGGATCCCAACGCCCCTGTCACCCGTGAGCAGCTGGCCGTAATTCTCCACAGCTACGCCCAGAAGAAGGGCATGAATGTGTCCAAGACCGCCGACCTGTCCGGTTATGCCGACTCCGCCGCCGTCTCCGTCTGGGCCAAAGACGCCATGAGCTGGGCTGTGGGCAGCGGCCTGATCTCCGGCCGGAGCGCCTCTACCCTGGCGCCTGCCGGCTCCGCCACCCGCGCAGAGTGCGCCGTGATCTTCACTCAGATGTTCCAGAAGTAACGCGCCCCTGTTTGCGTCCCGCCTCCCGGACCTGAAATGGGTCCGGGAGGCACAACCCGACGGCCGATTTTCCCCGGCGCGGCGTCTGCCCTGCCGAGAGAGCCAACCGGCCTCATCCCACCATAAGTTTGGAAGGCAGGAATGATAGCTATGAAACCTTATGCACTGATCGATCTGCACTGTGATACCCTGACCGACTGTAAGTACAGCAGCGGTTTGGGAACCGACACCCTGGACGACCCCCAGCGTGTCCTGTCTCTGTCCAGCATCCCCGAGGGGGTTCACTGGGCCCAGTTTTACGCCATTTTTATCCCTGACGAATGCCGGGGCGAGGACGCCATTCGCTATTACGAGGCCAACCGGGACAACTTCATCCGCCAGATGGACAAATTCTCCGACCGCGTAAAGCGCTGCCGCACCTGCGCCGATATGGAGGAGGCTTTCCAGTCCAATCGGACCGCCGCCTTCCTCAGCGTGGAGAACGGCTCTGCCCTGGCCGGTGACCTGGACCGGGTCCGCCTGCTGGCTGAGGATGGGGTCAAGGCCATCACCCTCACCTGGAACGGTGAGAACGAGATCGGCTCCGGCCACGTCAGCGAGCACGGCCTGAGCGATTTCGGAAAGAAGCTGATCCCCGAGCTGGAGAAGTACCACATTCTGGCGGACGTCTCCCATCTGAACGACGCCGGCTTCGCCGACCTGCTGGAGGTGGCTCAGAAGCCCTTTACCGCCACCCACTCCAACGCCCGCGCCGTGGCCCCCCACAAACGCAACCTCACCGACGACATGATCCGGGAGATGGTGCGCCGGGAGTGCCTCATCGGCCTGAACTACTTCGTGGCCTTCCTCCGTGAGGACCGGAATGTGGAAAGTCTGGACGACCTGTACCGCCATGTGGACCACTTCCTCTCCCTGGGGGCGGAGAAGTGCCTGGCTCTGGGCTCCGACTTCGACGGCGCCCAGCTCCCTGAGTGCCTGGACTCCCCTGCCAAGGCGGCCGGGATCTATGAGTATCTGCTCTCCCGCAACATCCCCGAGCCGGTGGCCTCCGGCATCCTCTATCAGAACGCACTGGACTTTTTCCACAGAAACAGCCTGTAAGTCCTAAAAAACGCTTGCTTCCCGCCGCCCGGGACGGCATAATAGAGCATACAGTATAAGCAGCAGTCAGGAGGAGGCACAGTGATGTCAGAGAGTGTGTATTTGATCGGCGAGTCCCGCACCAACCTGGATAACGCCATCACCAAGATCTTCAATTCCTTTTACCTCGCCTTTGAGGTAGACCCGGAGACCGACCAGATCCTGCAATTCGGCTGCACCCATACGGTGGACCTGACCGAGACATTCCTCTCCCGCCTCTTTGTGGGGCAGAATCTGTGGGAGCGGAAAGAGACGCTGGAGGCAGAGCTGAACCGCCGCTACGGCGGCTCCTCCAAAAAGGCGATCGTGGTGGCCTATCTGGATGCCATCAAACGGTATCCCTCTTTGAAGGAAGCCGCGCGGCGGCATTCCTGAGACCGAATGCTCCGAGGGCGGCTGTCGTATGACAGCCGCCCTCGGAGCTTGATGTCAATTCAATTTTGGCAGATAGGCCAGGGGATTCACCGGCTCCCCGTCCGCCAGTAGTTCCAGGTGGAGGTGGGGCTCCAGGCCGCTCTCCGCCAGGGCTGTCCGCCCCACCTCGCCCAGCACGGCGCCGGTATCCACCAGGTCGCCCACCGCCACCGCGGTCTTCTGGGCCAGGTTGGAATACACCGCCGTCACCCCGTCCGGCTGAAGAATGGTCACCGTGGTGCCCATCATGGCGTCGTCATACACCTCAGCCACCTGGCCCTCTCCGGCCGCCAGCACCTTCCGGCCCTCCTCGGCGGCGATGTCGATCCCCCCATGGGTCCGCCAGTCCCCCATGGTCTCGTCATAGGCCAGGGCCTCCACCGTGAAGCCCCGGAGCACCTGCCCCTTCACCGGCCAGGTGTAGACCACCTCCCGGGGCTGCGCCGGTGCGGCCGTCTCCGCGTCCTTCTTCGGTTGAGGATCGTCCGGCTGAGCCGCCGGCTCCGGCGTAGGCTGAGGCTGGTGGGACTGCTCGCCGGGAAAGACCGCGCTGCTGTCCGGCAGGGTGACGCTGGGGTTCGCTGTGACCGGCTCCTGCGCCGGCTCGCTCCCGCTGACGGAGCGGATGAGATAATAGCCCGAAATTCCAATTGCGGCGACGCACAGGAACAGGACTATGTAGAAGCCCTTTCCCAGCACGAAGTCGCCCAGTTTTTCCAATCGGTTCCGTTTCATGGAAACCACCTCCGAAACCTATTGTGGACAGGCTCGGGGCACATTATACCCGTAGGCTTCCATTTTTTCAGCGTCCGCGGGAAAGGCGTACAGAAATGTGAAACTTGGATAGACGGATTCCCTAGAGATGTGGTATACTTTATCCACGAAACTTGTCAAAGTGAGGAAACAGCCATGTACCGTACCATTACCCTTTCCAATGGAGCCCGGCTTTTGACTGAATACATTCCGGGGGCCCGCTCCGCCGCCCTCGGATTTTTCGTGGGGGCGGGCTCCCGCCACGAGCGCGCCACAGAAAACGGCGCGGCCCATTTTATTGAACACCTCTCCTTTAAGGGCACTGACCGGCGCTCCGCCGCTGACCTGGCCCGGGAGATCGACGCCATCGGCGGTCAGGTCAACGCCTATACCACCAAAGAGAGCACCTGCTACTACGCCCGGTGCCTGGACCGCCACCTGGACCGGGCCTCTGACCTGCTGTGCGATATGCTGTTCCATTCCCGCTTCGCCCAGGAGGATGTAGAACTGGAGCGGAGCGTGATTCTGGAGGAGATCGGGATGTACGAGGATGCCCCGGAGGACCTGTGCGCCGACCGGCTGTCCATGGCGGTCTATAAGGGCCGCCCCCTGGGCCGCCCCATCCTGGGCCGCTCCTCTACCCTGAATGAGATGACGGGGGAATCCCTGCGCCAGTGGCAGGCGGAGCACTACTGTCCCGGCTCTATCGTGGTTGCCTTGGCAGGCCGCTTTGAGGAGCGCCACATCACCGCCCTGCGGGAACGGCTGGCCGCCCTGCCCGCCTCCACACCCCGCCGGATGCGGGACGCGGTCTACCACCCCGCTGTCACCGTGCGCCGGAAGGCCATTGAGCAGAACCATCTGATCCTGGCCTACCCCGGCCTGTCCTATCGGGATGACCAGCGCTACGCCCTGCTGCTGCTCAACTCCATCCTGGGGGGAGGCTGCTCCTCCCGCCTCTTCCAGGAGCTGCGGGAGAAGCGGGGGCTGTGCTATACCGTATATTCCTATGTGGCCGACCATGCGGACACCGGTCTGCTGGGTATCTATACCGCCACCGGCAGCGAACAGGAGGCTCAGGCCCTGGATGCCGTGCGGAACATCGTCAGCGACCTGGCTGAGCATGGTCCCACCCAGGAGGAGTTGGACCGTGCCCGGGAACAGGCTCAGGCCGGCCTTCTAATGGGCCTGGAGTCCGTCCAGTCCCGAATGAGCCACCTGGGCGCCTCCGGCCTTCTGTACGGCCGGGTGCGGGAGGTCGATGAGCTTCTGGAGTGCTATGAGCAGGTGACTCGGCAGGAGCTGCGCCAGCTGGCCCAGCATCTCTTCCGCCCTCAGGGGGCCTCTCTCTCTGCTGTGGGCCGGGTGCGCGCCGCGGAGGAGTACGCCGGCTGGCTCGCCCACTGACCTTTCCTCACAGAATACAAAAACACACGGCTCCCGTTGGGAGCCGTGTGTTTTCTCAGCTTGTCAAAGAACCTCGCCAGCGGCGGGGTTCTTCTGGTATAATAGAGAAAAGGGGGATTGAATATGGAGAACTGGAAAAAGG
>OGGQ01000451.1_pt1 | contig 59418 bp, 48 predicted proteins | sample 1571191 | NCBI WGS metagenome assembly OGGQ01 (sample SAMEA2582061, study PRJEB24529) | metagenome | biome: Human gut stool | place: China | collected 2011
TCGGCGCCAGCCAGCACCGGAGCGTCGTTGATGCCGTCGCCTACAAACATCACCGCTCCCCGCTCTTTCCGCACCTGCTGGAGTTTACCCAGCTTCTCTTCGGGAAGCAGACGGGCAAAGACCTGATCCACTCCGGTCTTTTCTGCCACGGCCTGGGCGCTTTCCGGCCCGTCGCCGGTGAGCATCACGGTGGCGATGCCCTGGCTCTTGATCTTGCCGATGGCCGAAGGAGATTCCTCCTTCACGGTATCGGCGATGAGCAGGCTGCCCAGCATTTTTCCATCCAGGGCCACCAGCACCTGGGTGCCTTCCTTGTGGGAAGGCAGATCGGACACCTGCACCCCATGGTTTTCCAGCAGCTTCCGGTTGCCGCAGAGAGCCAGGCCCTGGGAGGTCTGGGCGGAAATACCCTGACCGGCCTGTTCGGTGACCTGCTGGGGCTTTTCCAGAGCAATGCCCTTTTCCTTGGCAGCGGCCAGGATGCTGACGCCGATGGGATGGGTGGAGTTCTGTTCACAGATGGCAGCCACTTCCAGCACTTTCTGGGAATCCACACCTTCCAGGGAATCGACCTGCTGCAAAACAAAGTTGCCCTTGGTGATGGTACCGGTTTTGTCCATCACCACAGCCTTGACATTTTTCATGGCTTCCAGAGAGACGCCGCCTTTGAAGAGGATGCCCTTTTTGGAACCGGCACCGATGCCGGCAAAGAAGGCCAGGGGCACACTGAGCACCAGGGCACAGGGACAGCTGATGACCAGGAAGGTCAGGGCGGTATAGATCCAGTAGCCCCAGTCGCCGGTGAAGAGAGAGGGCAGAATGGCGGTGGCCAGAGCCAATCCCACCACCACCGGGGTATAGACCCGGGCAAACCGGGTAATGAACCGGTCGATTTTGGGCTTGCTGGCGGCGGCATTTTCCACCGAATCCAGGATACGGGTAACCATGGACTCTTCCAGCACTTTTTCCGCCCGCATTTCCAGCAGGCCGGAGGTATTGACGCAGCCGGAGGTCACCGGGCTGCCTTCGGTCACCTTCACCGGCACCGGCTCACCGGTAACCGGGGAAGTATCAATGCGGCTTTCGCCCTTTGTGACAACGCCATCCAAAGGAATCCGGTCGCCGGGGCGCACCAGCAGGATGTCTCCCACCTGGGCCTGGGAAGCAGGGATGGTTTCGGTTTTGCCTTCACCCAGCACCCGCTCCACCACTTCGGGGCGCAGGTCCACCGCCTCCATGATCTGGCTGCGGCTCTTTTCCACAGCGCGGTGCTCAAAGTATTCACCAGCCCGGTAGAACAGCATGACACCCACCGCTTCGGGGAAGTTGTCAATGCACAGCGCACCCAGGGTGGCAATGCTCATCAGGAAGTTTTCGTCAAACACATGGCCCCGGGTCAGGTTTTTCAAAGCGGTGAGCAGCACTTCGCCGCCCAGAATCACATAAGAAACCAGGAAAATGCCCCGCAGCCACAGGGAGTCTTCCGCCCCGCCCAGCACATGGCCCAGCACTTCACCGGCCACAAACAGGCAGGCGCCCAGCAGGATAAAGAGAAGATCCCGCCGCTCTTCCTTTTTTTCGTCTTTCTTTTCCTTCTCGGTCTCCCGGCCATCTCCCCAAGGGGTGATGGTAGCGGTGCCCTCCACGCTGCGGGCGATCTCCACCATCCGGGACAAAAGGGCGTCCGGGTCTTTGGCAATGACTCGCAGCTGTTTTGTGGCGAAAGTCAGTGTGGCCTCCTCCACTTCCTCCATCTGATTGATCTTCCCTTCGATCTTGGCGGCACAGTTGGCGCAGTCCAGACCGTCGATGCGGTAGGTCTTCCGGCGCATTCCCTGGGGAACACTCTCCCCCCGGGGGGTAATGGTGGCGGTGCCCTCCACACTGCGGGCAATCTCCAGCATCTGAGGCAAAAGGGCGTCCGGATCTTTGGCGGTGACCCGCAGCTGCTTCGTGGCAAAGGTCAGGGTGGCCTCTTCCACTTCCTCCAGCTGATTGATCTTCCGCTCGATTTTGGCGGCGCAGTTGGCGCAGTCTAAGCCATCGATGATATACACCTTCCGGCTCATTCCGGCCGACGGTGTGTGATGATGGTGATGATGCTCATGACCATGATCGTGGCCACAGCCGCAGCTTTCATGCTCGTGATGATGGCCGTGGTCGTGACCGCAACCGCAGTTTTCGTGATCGTGGCCGTGGTTGTGACCGCAGCCGCAACTTTCGTGCTCATGGTCATGGCTGTGACCGCAACCGCAGCTTTCGTGCTCGTGATCGTGGCCATGGTCGTGACCGCAGCCGCAGCTTTCATGCTCGTGATCATGGCTGTGGTCGTGGCCGCAGCCGCAACTTTCGTGCTCATGGTCATGGCTGTGACCGCAACCGCAGCCTTCGTGCTCGTGTTCATGGCTATGGTCGTGTCCGCAGCCGCAGCCTTCGTGCTCGTGATCATGCTCATGCGAATGCATGGTGTTCTCCTTGGGGTTGGGCATTGTCCTCTCCTCCTTTGGCCGGCTCCTTACAGATATTTGTCCAGCACTTGATTGAACCGCTCCAGCACCTGGGTATCTCCCCGCTGGATGCCTTCCTTTACGCAGTTATTCAGATGATCCTTCAAAATGATCTTCCCCAGTTTCTCCAGGGAACCCTGAATGGCAGACAGCTGCAAAAGAATGTCTTCGCACTCTTTGTCCTCGGTAAGCATCTGGCGCACCGCCCGCACATGGCCCTCGATGGCGGCCAGCCGGTTGTCCAGGGATTTATCATAATGTCTCGACATGGGATTTCTCCTTTCCTATCCCCCACCCCCCTGGGAGGGGGCCTGACTGTATGGTAGCACGCCCACTCTTCTTTGTCAACCGTTTCTCCCCTGCAAATACTGGATTTTTTCTTTTCTTTTTTTGTTTTTCGCCATCACCTTATCAGCCACCCCCTGGGGGAGGGGGTATGATGAAAAACAAAAAAAGTCCCGGGCAGAGACCCGGGACCTTTTTGTTCTTTTATAAAAATCAGTCGGCGTTGACTTCCACCTCAATGACCCGGCGCTCATCGGCCTTGGTCACCTTAGCGGTGAGCTTGTCATACTGGAACACTTCCCCTTCCTTGGGGATGCGGCCCAGCACGCCCAGCACCCAGCCGTTGACGGTGCTCACATCCAACTCCGGATCTTCTTCCATGCCGAACAGTTCCAGCATTTCCTCCAGATCGGCGCTGCCTTCCACACGGTAACGGCGCTCGGCGATCTTCTCAAAATCCTCTTCTTCCACAGCGTCGTGTTCATCCCAGATGTCGCCTACCAGTTCTTCGATCACATCTTCCAGTGTGACGATACCGGCGGTGCCGCCGTATTCATCGGTGACCACGGCCATGTGGGCCTTGTTCTGCTGAAGCAGATGGAGCAACCGGGAGATCTTCATGGAGTCGGTGATAAAGAGCACCGAGCTGACCACTTCCTTCACAGGAGCTTTCCAATCTTTCCGGCCGTAGAAATCCTTCTGGTTGATGACGCCCTGGATATTGTCGATGGTGTCCTCATAATAGGGCAGACGGGAGAACCCGGTGGAGCGGAACAGCTCCGCCACTTCCTCGGGAGTGTCTTTATCCGAAACAGCCACCACATCCACCCGGGGAGTGAGGATATCGGACACATCCAACTCATGGAACTCAATGGCCGAACGCAGCAGCTCGCCTTCCTGCTCGCCGATACCGCCGTCATTCTGGGCTTCGTCCACAATGGTCAGCAGCTCTTCTTCGGTGATACCTTTGTCCTCCTGGGCTTTAAACACCATGGAAAGGAGTTTTTTCCACTGCATAAAGATCCAGTTCACCGGAGCAAGCACCCACAAAAGCAGGCGCATAATGGGAGCGGAGAACATGGCAAAACGCTCAGGGGATTCCTTGGCCAGGCTCTTGGGGGAGATTTCACCGAAGATCAGCACCAGGACGGTCATCACCACAGTGGAAAGGGTGACGCCGGCATTGCCGAAATACTTGGTGAAGATGACGGTGGCCAGAGAAGCCGAAGAAATGTTGACGATGTTGTTGCCGATGAGAATGGTGGAAAGGAGCTTATCGTAGTTCTCCGAAAGGTTCAGAGCCAGCTGAGCCTTTTTGCTTCCCGCCTGGGCCATGTTCTTCAGCCGGATGCGGTTGAAGGATGTGAAGGCCGTTTCAGTGGCGGAAAAATAGGCCGACATGGCGATCAGAACCACCAGAACCCCGATAAGCAGCATACTGTGACTGTCCATGATTGAATGATCTTCCTCCTAAAAAATAAATGTGGGTATTCCGCAAAAAAGCGCCGTTCGGACAAAACCAAAAGCCGCAGCAAACACAGACCCCGCCATCAGGCGGCGCCAAAGCAAGCTGCGGCAAAATCCTTCTTTCGTTTTTGTCCCGGCTCGGTGCCGGTTAAAGGCGGCTCATCCAAGAGTCGTCGCTCCTTCGCTGTAAAATAAATTAGCTATATAATACCAAAATTCCCGCTCCATTGCAAGGGTTTTTTTGACTTTTGCCCACCCCTTTCATTTGACAAGGCAGAGCGGTTTCTATATAATAAGGTACTGGACTGGGGCTGAATGTTCCCGGGCCGAAACAACCAAACGCGGTGAAGGTCCCTTTGGGGCCAAGAGGGAAGCCGGGTGCAAATCCCGCGCAATCCCGTTGCTGTAAACGCCGAGCGCCCGCCCTGGCCACTGGTTTTCCGGGAAGGCGGCGGTGCGCCATGACGCAAAGCCAGAACACCTGCCTTCACCGTCGCCCTTCATTTTTTGCGCGGATACGGAAAATGAGCGGTCTGATCTCCCTGGGGGAGGTCTGCTCCGGCCTGTTTTCCGCCGGGGCTTTTCTTTTGCCTTTTATCCTCACACAAGACAGGAGATGTGTTTTTTTGAATATTTCCATGGCCGGCATCGACCATTCCATGGCCGGTATCGACATCCGCCAGCGGTTCTCCCTGGCCAAAAGCCGCCAGCAACAGATCCTCCAGGCCCTGTTCCACATGGAGATGGTGGAGGGGGCGGTGCTGCTTTCCACCTGCAACCGCACCGAGATCTACCTTTCCTGCCGGGAAGGCTTCTCCCCCGATCCCTTCGCCCTGTTCTGCCAGGCGGCCAATCTGCCTTTTGAAGACTGTCAGGGCCTTTACAAAGTGCGCCGGGGAGAAGAGTGCTTTGACCACCTGTGCCTTCTGGGCAGCGGCGCCCTCTCCCAGATCTGGGGAGAGGATCAGATCATCACCCAGGTGAAAAACGCCATCACCCTGGCCCGGGAAGAGCATTGCGCCGACTCCCTGCTGGAGGTGTTTTTCCGTACCGCTGTCACGGCCGCCAAAAAGATCAAAACCACCCTGCGCTTCACCCGTTCGGAAGCGTCGGTGGCCACCAAAACGCTGGAGATCCTGCAAAACGCTCCGGATGCTCCCCGCAATGTGCTGGTCATCGGCAACGGGGAGATCGGCCGCCTGGTGTGCTCCCGGCTGCTGGAACAGGGCTTTTCGGTGAGCATGACCCTGCGCCAGTATAAGCATGGTCAGATCCAGGTGCCGGAAGGGGCGGAGAGTTTTGACTACGCCCTGCGCTACCAAGAAATGCCCCGCTTTGACGCTTTGGTCAGCGCCACCTCCAGCCCCCACTATACCGTGGACTGGGCGGAGTTCTCCCGCCTTGCCAAAGCCCCCCGGTATCTCATCGACCTGGCAGTGCCCCGGGACATCGATCCCGCCTGCGGCGAAAAGGCCGCCCTCTACGACATTGACACCCTGGGCCGGGAGGAATTCACCCGGGAACGGGCGGTACTGCTCCAGCAAGCCCAGGAGATCGTAGAAAAATACCGTCAGGATCTGCACAAATGGGAAAGCTATCGGGCCCAGCGGGTCTCCGGGTGCTGAACATGGAGCAGAAAAACCACTTTCCCCTTTTTTGTGATATCCAAGGAAAAAAAGCGGTGGTCATCGGCGGCGGCGCCATTGCTGCCCGCCGGTGCCGTACCCTCTCCCGCTTTGCTTTTTCCCTTCACATCATCGCCCCCACCCTCCACCCGGACATTCTGGAGCTGGAAAAGCAGGGGCTTGCCACCGTCTCCCGCCGCACCTTTGCCCCGGGAGACGAAAAGGGGGCCTTCCTTCTGGTGGCCGCCACCGACGACCGGCAGGTCAACGCTTTGGCGGGACAGCTGGGAAAACAGGCCGGGGCCTTTGTCAGCGTGGCCGACCGGCGGGAGGAATGCACCTTTTATTTTCCCGCCCTCATTGAGGACGGGCCTATCACCATCGGCGTTGCCGGCGACGGCCGGGATCACGCCGCAGTCGCCCAGCGGGCTGGGCAGATCAGGAGGCTGTTGGAACAATGAAAAAACTGCTCGTGGGAAGCCGGGAAAGCCGGCTGGCGGTGCTCCAGACCCGGATCGTCACCGATCTCATCCAAAAGCACCACCCGGACTATCAGGTGGAGCTGGTTACCATGAAAACCACCGGGGACAAGATCCTGGACCGCACTCTGGACAAAATCGGCGGCAAGGGCCTTTTTGTCCGTGAACTGGACCAGGCCCTTCTGGACAGGCGGGCGGACATCACCGTCCACAGCCTGAAGGATATGCCCATGGAAACAGACCCCCGCCTTCCCATCCTGGCCTATTCCCGGCGGGAAGATCCCCGGGATGCTCTGGTGCTGCCCCAGGGACAAACAGAGCTGGATCTGACCAAGCCCATCGGCTGCGCCAGCGCCCGGCGGCGCATCCAGTTGGAAAAGCTCTTCCCCGGCTGCCGTGTGGAACCGGTACGGGGCAATGTGCTCACCCGCCTGGAAAAGCTGGACCGGGGGGATTACGGCGCTTTGGTGCTGGCCTCCGCCGGACTGCACCGCCTGGGGTTGGAAGGGCGGATCAGCCGCCTGTTTTCCCCGGAGGAAATGCTGCCCGCTGCCGGCCAGGGCATCCTGGCTGTCCAGGGCCGGGAGGATTTTGACCGTTCCCTGCTCCGGGAAGTGGAGGACAAAGATGCCACCGCTTGCGCTTTGTGCGAACGGGCCTTTGTCCGGTTTTTGGACGGGGGCTGCTCTTCCCCGGTGGCGGCCTACGCCCAGGTGGATGGGGAAACCCTCCGTCTGCGGGGCCTATATTGGGACGAGCAGGGCTGGGAGATCGATGAGATCCGGGGCTCTGTGACTGACGCAGAAGAACTGGGAACCACGCTAGCCCGGACAATGGCTGCAAGGAGGGGCAAATGACAAAAGGAAAAGTGACTTTGGTGGGCGCCGGACCGGGAGATCCTGGTCTGCTCACCTGCAAGGGACGGGAAGCTCTGGAAAAAGCCGATGTGGTGGTTTATGACCGTCTGGTGGGCGAAGGGGTCCTGAACCTCATTCCCCCGGAGTGCAAAAAGATCGATGTGGGCAAGCGATCGGGAGAGCATCCCGTGCCCCAGTGGCGGATCAACCAGATTCTGGCAGAAGAAGCCAAGAAGGGACAGGATGTAGTGCGGCTCAAAGGAGGCGACTGCTTCCTCTTCGGCCGTGGCGGCGAAGAGCTGGAAGAGCTGGTGAAAGAACAAGTGCCCTTCCAGGTCATCCCCGGCATCACCTCGGCCCTGGCCGCTCCGGCCTACGGCGGCATCCCGGTGACCCACCGGGACTTCTGCTCCTCCCTGCACATCATCACCGGCCACAAAAAGAAGGACGGCGAACTGACGCTGGATTATCCCGCCCTGGTACGGCTCCAGGGCACTCTGGTTTTCCTCATGTCGGTGTCCACCGCCCCTCAGATCGCCCAGGGCCTGCTGGATGCAGGCATGGAACAAGAGATGCCGGCGGCCATCATCGAAAAGGGCACCCGGCCGGATCAGCGCACCATCCTCACCACCCTTTCCCGCCTGGGACAGACGGTGCAGAAGGAACAGGTCACTTCCCCCGCCATTTTGCTGGTGGGCAAGGTGGCGTCCCTCTCTCCCCAGTTTGACTGGTTCGATGCCCTGCCTCTCAAGGGTAAGCGGATTCTGGTGACCCGGCCCCGGCAGGAGGGCTCCCGCCTGCAAAGCCGTCTGGAAGAGCTGGGGGCCCAGGCCGACCTACTCCCGGCGATCGCACGGGAAAAGCTGCCCTTCTCTCTGCCTGACCTAAAGGATTACACCGCCCTGCTCTTCACCAGCCCCCACGGCGTGGCCTGTTTCTTTGAGGGACTGTGGGAAGCGGGCCTGGACAGCCGGGCTCTTTTTGGCAAAAAACTGGCCGCCGTGGGCAGTCAGACCGCCCGGGCTTTGCAAAAGCATGGGCTGCGGGCCGATTTTGTACCCCGGGAATATAGCGGCAAAGCTTTGGGAGCGGAAATGAAAGCCGCATCCTTCCTCACATCGGAGGACCGGGCCCTCATCCCCCGGGCCAAGAAGGCCGGGCCCCATCTGGAAGAGACCCTGAAGGAGATGCTGGTTCCCTATACCATCCTGCCGGTGTATGAGACCCTGCTCCAGAAAAGTGAGGAGCGCATCGACCCCCGGGTCTATGACGCCCTGACCTTCACCAGCGCTAGCGCAGTGGAGGGCTTCCTGCTCAGCTGCCCCGGCGCCGATCTTTCCCATCTTCCCGCCCTGTGCATCGGGCCGGAAACCGGCAAAAAGGCGGCGGAAATGGGGATGGATGTCACTCTGTCCCCGGAAGCCACCATCGATTCCATGATAGATACATTGATAGGAGGTTTTTCCCATGATTGATCGTTCCCGCCGTCTCCGCACCACTCCCCTGCTCCGGGGCATGGTGCGGGAGACCCGCATGAGTCCGCAGAGCCTGATTCTGCCTCTGTTTTTGCAGGAGGGGGAAAAGATCTGCTCCCCTATCCCCAGCCTGCCCGGCCACTTCCATTACAGCCCCGATGAAGTCTCCCGGGGCATCGAGGAAGCCCTGAGCCACGGAGTCAACAAATTCCTGCTCTTTGGCCTGCCTGCCAGCAAAGACCCGGAAGGCAGCGGCGCTTATGCAGAGGACGGCATCGTTCAGCAGGGATTGCGGACCATCCGGCAGAAATACGGCAAGGAGGTCTATCTCATCACCGATGTGTGTATGTGCGAATACACCTCTCACGGCCATTGCGGCATCCTCTGTGGGGAAACGGTGGACAACGACAAGACCCTCCCCTATCTCAGCCGCACCGCTCTGTCCCATGTGCAGGCGGGAGCCGATATGGTGGCCCCCTCTGACATGATGGACGGCCGGGTGGCCGCCATCCGTCAGGCCCTGGATGAAAACGGCTTTGAAAACACCCCCATTTTGTCCTATGCCGTCAAATACGCCTCCTCCTTCTATGGCCCCTTCCGGGATGCCGCCGGCAGCGCTCCCTCCTTCGGAGACCGGAAGAGCTATCAGATGGACTGCCACAATGTGCGGGAGGCTTTGAAGGAAGCCATGCAGGACACCCGGGAAGGGGCCGATCTGCTGATGGTCAAGCCCGCCCTTTCCTACCTGGATGTGATCCGGGCGGTAAAGGAAAACACCCATCTGCCTCTGGCGGCTTACAGCGTCAGCGGCGAATACGCCATGATCAAGGCGGCGGCCCAGGCCGGACTCATCGACGAATACGGCGTCATGTGCGAAAGCGCCGTCTCCATCTTCCGGGCCGGAGCGGATATTTTGATCACCTACTATGCCAACGAACTGGCAGATGCCATCATGAAAGGGGATATCGGCTGATATGGGACGATCGGAAGAACTGTTTGAACAGGCAAAACAAGTGATGCCCGGCGGCGTCAACAGCCCGGTACGGGCCTTCAACGCCGTGGGCGGCGCGCCCCGGTTTATCAAAAGCGGCCGCGGGGCTCGCATCACCGATGAAGACAATGTGACCTACATTGACTTTGTAGGTTCCTGGGGACCCATGATTCTGGGCCATCGGGACCCGGATGTGGAACAGGCCGTCATGGAAGCGGTGCAGGAAGGGCTGAGTTTCGGCGCTGCCACCCGCCGGGAGGTGGAAATGGCTCAGCTGATCTGCCGTCTGGTGCCGGGAATGGAAATGGTGCGCATGGTCAACAGCGGCACTGAGGCCGTGATGAGCGCCCTGCGTCTGGCCCGTGGCTACACCGGTCGGGAAAAGCTCATCAAGTTCGCCGGCTGTTATCACGGCCACAGCGACAGCATGCTGGTGAAGGCCGGAAGCGGCGCTTTGACCAACGGCAAGCCGGACAGCGCCGGTGTCACCCGTGGTGCGGCCCAGGATACCCTGCTGGCCCAGTACAATGACCTTGCCTCGGTGGAGCAGCTGTTCCAGGAAAATCCCGGCGAGATCGCCGCCCTCATTGTGGAGCCGGTGGGCGCCAACATGGGTGTTGTGCCCCCTGCTCCCGGCTTTCTCCAGGGACTGCGGAAGCTGTGCGACGAAAACGGCGCACTGTTGATTTTTGACGAAGTGATCACTGGCTTCCGCCTGGCTCTGGGTGGCACTCAGGAATACTACGGCGTGCAGGCCGATCTGGTTACCTATGGCAAGATCATCGGTGCTGGGATGCCGGTGGGCGCTTACGGCGGCAAAAAGGCCATCATGAGCCAGGTGTCTCCCCTGGGCAGCGTTTACCAGGCCGGCACCCTGTCGGGCAACCCGGTGGCCATGGCAGCCGGACTTTGCAACCTGCGGAAGCTGGAAAGCGATCCCGCTCTCTATGAGCGGCTGGAAAAGATGGGCGCCCATCTGGCCGATGGCCTGCGCCAGGCCATGCCCGGATGCACCGTCAATCAGGTGGGAAGCCTGGTGTGCGCCTTCTTTACCGAAGGCCCTGTCACCGATTTTGCTTCGGCACAGACAAGCGACACCCACCGCTATGCCGCCTACTTCAGCCATATGCTGAAAAACGGCATCTACCTGGCTCCGGCCCAGTTCGAGGCCATGTTTGTCAGCGGTGCGCACACCATGGAAGATCTGGACCGGGCCATTGCAGCGGCCCGCACCTTCCAGGGCTAAGGCAAAAACAATAAAAAAAAGAGACCCGATCGGGTCTCTTTTTTTATTCGCTTTATCCCCCTAAGGGGAGGATGGCGTCACCGTGGTTCCCGGGTCCTGATTGTCATCGGGATCGGGAGGCACCTCCGGATCGGGTGTCGTTTCCCCTCCTCCCTCCGGATCAGGATTATCCGGATCGGTGGGATTATTGGGATCATCCGGGTCCGTAGGATTGTTGGGATCATCCGGATTGTTGGGATCATTGGGATCAGTGGGGTTGTTGGGATCGTTGGGATCGGGCTCCACCGACGCATTGCCGTCATTTTCCGCATTGTGCAGAGTACAGGTGTGATTGGGTGATTCCCCTCCGCTGGCGGCAGGATAGCCGCTGGAATCGCTGCCAGGAAGCACATAGCCTCCATCCGAAACCCGTACGCCGGAAACAGGGAAGCTGCGATCCACACGGAGCATACCCACTGTTTTTACATCGGCCACCGGGCAAAAATCATTGGCCAGCTGTCCGGTCTGACTGTCGATCTGAGCGGCCACATGCATATCACAGCTGGCGGTGGGCACATCTTCTGCCGCCACACGGGCCGATACCACCCGACTGCCCCGGATATCGCTGCTGCAATATTCTGTGGGTTTCAAACCGCTGTCGGCACAGACATACACCGTTTTCATGGCCGTCTTCCGCTCAAATTCGGCGTTGGGCAGATCGGCGTGCACATCCTCCATCACATCTTTCCAGATGGCCAGAGCCGGGTTGGTGCTCACGCCCTTGACCACCTGGGGCGTATCATAGCCAAACCACACAGCAGCGGTATAATAAGGGGTCATACCCACAAACCAACGGTCGTAATCATCGTCGGTGGTACCGGTCTTACCAGCAGTCTCGATGCCCTGGATCTTGGCCCGGGCACCGGTGCCCTGAGGTCCGGTGACCACATTCACCAGCAGATCCAGCATATAGTCGGCGGTTTTCTGGCTCATGGCCTCCACCGTCTCGCCGGTGTTGTCCAAAATCACATTGCCCTGAGAGTCATAGACCTTGGTATAGACCTTGGGCTCGTTGTAATAACCGTAGTTGCCAAAAGCGGCATAGGCCGCAGTCATATCCAGCACAGAAACACCGTCGGTCAGACCGCCCAGAGCCAAAGGCGCCAGGCCCTTGTCGGACACCGTTCGGGTATTTCCCTTTTTGTCGGTGACAGTGCGTCCCCCTTCCAAGGGCAGACCCAGCTTTTCTGTGGCAAAGTTAAAGGAAGCATCCACACCCATCTGTTGGACCAAATCCACAGGGATGGTATTGTTGGAAACCGCTACCGCCTTTTTCACTGTCATACGGCCTTGCCACACGCCGCCATTGGTGGAGTTTTTGGGCCAGCCAGAACTCTTGATGGAGAAATCCTGGGGCACATCGTCCAGCACAGACGCAGGGGTGATCAGCCCCATCTCCAAAGCCGGAGCATAGACGCTCACCGGCTTGATGGAAGAACCGGGAGAACGGTTGGTTCTGGTGGCTCGGTTGAGCACCAGGTTACCCTCCTTCTCTCCTCGTCCGCCATAAAGGGCCTTCACTTCGCCGGTGTGCTGGTCCATAATGACCATGGCGCACTGGGGCATAGTGCCGTCCTTGCCCAGCACGCCGGGCAGGTTGTCCTCATCCTGGAACACAGCGTCCATCTTGGCCTGAACATTGGGATCGATGGTGCTGACGATGCGCAAGCCGCCAGTGTAAACCATCTGGCGGGCCACCGCCTGGCTGTACCCCTTTTCTTCCATCAGATCCTCCACCACGCTGGTGAAGACCTCATCCACAAAGTAAGACCAGACTTCCTCGTCCTCTTCCTCCTCTGTGGGTTCATAGAGCACCAGCTCCTGGGCTTGGGCCTCGTTCTTCTCCGCTTCTGAGATATAGCCGTATTTGCACATCTGGTCCAGCACCAGGTCCCGCCGTTCCTTGTTGAATTCGGGGAAGCGCACCGGGTCATACTTATAGGGGTTCTTGGTGATGCCGGCAATGGCGGCACATTCCACCAGGGTCAGCTGAGATGGCTCCTTGCCAAAATAGGTCTGGGCCGCCGCTTTGACACCATAGGCATTCTGGCCCAGGAAAATGGTGTTGAGATAAAACTCCAGGATGTCGTCCTTTTCGTATTTATCCTCCAGCTCCAAAGCCCGCATGATCTCGGTGATTTTCCGCTTTACCGAAGTCTCATCGTCGCCGGTGATGTTTTTGATCAGCTGCTGGGTGATGGTGGAGCCGCCGCCGAAGTTGTCCCGGAAGGGCACAATGTAGTTGAGAGCCGCGCCGATGGAGCGTTTCCAGTCCACGCCGCCATGCTCATAAAAGCGGTTGTCCTCAATGGCCACAAAGGCCTGCTGAAGCTGGGGTGATATCTCATCCATATCGGCCCAGATCCGGTTTTCGCTGCCGTGCAGTTCCTCCAGCACCTGTTCGTTGCCTGCACTGTCGATATAGGTGACGAAACTGGTGAAATTCAGCCGGAAATCGTCCAGATTGATATCGATGGTGGGGTTGATATACTTGTTCACATACAGGGCGAAGGCCATGCCGCAGATGGCCACGGTGGTGATGGCAATGAGCACCGTGGACAGCAGCACAAAGGGAATGGGACGCATGCCGAACAAGCGGCGCTTTTTCCTTTTTTTCCGCTTTTTGCGCTGATTTTCCTGGGGTGCGCCTTCATTGGGAGTGAGTTGCTTATCCAAAGATCCGTTCTCCTTTCGCCGGGGTGTGGGAGAAGGGCCCTGAGGCCTTCCCGGGTATCTTCCTGATTGAGACGAATGCGCAGGGGCATTTGTTCCTTGCCCCAAGTACAATAATCGGTTTACATTATAACATAGATTCGGGAAAAAATCCAAAACTTTTGTATAAAGGCCCCCATTCATGGAAAAAATAAGCAGCAGACAAACCGGAAAGGTGGAATCACGATGACCGCTGCCAAAAGCCGTTTTTTTATCCTGGGGGGCCTGGTCTCGGTCTCCCTGGCCATGACGATGGCCGCCCTCGTTTCTTCCCGTCCCGAAGAGGCTTCCCCCCTCCAGACCGTCTCCCACCAAAGCCAAACGGTGGAGGTGCAGCCGGTGGAAAAGGCCCTGTATCAATATGTGGTACGGGATTATCAGGGAAAAATCGCTGTCTATTCTTCCATGGAGGCCCAGACGCCTCAGTATGTCACCGATTTTGACACAGCCGTTCTTCCCCAGCAGGACCGGGAAATGCTGAAAGAGGGCATCGGCCTGCGCAATGAAGAAGAACTTCAGATGCTGCTGGAGGACTACGGCAGCTGAAACCGGCATTTTTCGATAAAAGTCTCCATTTTTATCGCCCTTTTCAATAGAACCCTCCCTTTGATTGACGAGGAAAAATCCGGCTGTTATAATGAGACCAGGAGACAGGGGCTTTTCCCTGTCCGGATTTTTTGAAACTGGAGGATTCCCCAATGTATAAAGTGGATGCCCGGGGCGAAGCCTGCCCCAAGCCCGTCCTCATGACCAAGGCCGCCGTGCAGAACGGTGAAGAAGAGATCCAGACCCTGGTGGACAACCCCACCGCCGTGCAGAACCTGAGCCGTTTTGCCGCCAGCGTGGGCTATACCCATGAAAGCCAGGAGGACAACGGTGTTTACACCGTCACCCTGAAAAAGGACCCCAATGCCGATGTGCAGAAGGCCGATGCCTATGAAGACCGTTCCTGGTCCATTTTCTGCACCGAAAACCGCATCGGTTCTGCCGACAATGAGCTGGGCCACAACCTGATCAATATGTATTTCTACACCCTGACTCAGATGGACACTCCGCCCTCTGTCATTGCCTTTATGAACGAAGGTGTCATGCTGCCCTGCGAAAACGAGCAGATCGTGGACAGCCTGAAAACGCTGATGGAGAAGGGCACCCGGGTGATGGTCTGCGGCACCTGCCTGAACTTCTTCGGTATCACCGACAAGCTCCAGTGCGGCACTGTGAGCAATATGTACGAAATTCTGGAAGCCGTCACCGCTTGCGGCAAGATGATGCGCGTCTGATGGAACGGACAGAATTTTATGTGATCTCCTTTGAAAACACCCATTCGGCTATGGAGGCCCAGAAGATCCTCCGGCCCCGCTATTCCATCACCGTCATTCCCACTCTGCGGGAAGTGTCCCAAAGCTGCGGCATTTCAGTGATGCTGCCGGAAATGAGCCAGCAGGAGGCCATCGCCGCGGCCAACAGCCTGGGAATGGAAAAAGGGATGTTTCAGCTGTATTTTGCCAAAGGAGATAAAAACCACCGTCAGGTGGAAGCCATTCAGATCTGACATACGAAAGTCCTTGGGAAGCCACACTTCCCAAGGACTTTTTTGCATGCCGGAAAAGCGGCCTTTGCCACTTTTCCGAGTTTTTGCAAGGTGCTGCATGCACGCCTTCGGCGCACACTTGCCCCTTGAGAAGTGCAAAAAGCCACGCACAGGTCGCGGCTTTTTGCGGGTTGATGAAGGGAAGGGCCAGCGTCCCTCTCCAATCAAATCAGTTTTAGGACAGTTTGAAAAGCCTTAGAAATCCAGACTTTCCAAAGACTTTTTTCGTCTTTTTTCTCCGATACCTTGCCAGGGCGCCATTTTTGCTTTATGATAAATGAGGTTTGCTTTCATTTGAAAAAGAGAGGATTTTGGTTATGGATTTCAGTCTGCACGCACTACTCATCGTCTGTCCATTGGTGTTCTTGTCCGGATTTGTGGATTCGGTGGCCGGGGGAGGCGGACTGATTTCCATCCCTGCCTATGTTTTCGCCGGTCTGCCCATGATCAATGCCTATGGCTGCAACAAGTTTTCCGCCGCTTTGGGCACCTGCGTCTCCTCTTTCAAATATTTCAAAAGCGGCAATGTTCATTTGAAAACCGCCTTATACAGCGCCGTGGGCGCCCTCATCGGCGCCTGGATGGGCTCCCAGCTTGCCATGGTGCTGGAAGACCGGGTGCTGCGGATGTGCCTGATGGTGATCCTGCCGGTAGCCGGTGTCTTTATCCTCATCAATCGGAAGTTTGGTGAAAATGAGGACGAACACGATCAGGTGAAATGGCTCTACCCCAAAGCCTTTGTCATCGGCCTGTTTCTGGGGGCCTATGACGGCTTCTTCGGCCCGGGCACCGGCACTTTCCTCATCATCCTGTTCTGCATGGTGCTGCGGCTGCCCATCGTCACTTCTTCCGGCAATGCCAAGCTGACCAATCTGGCTTCCAACATCGCCTCGGCGGTGGCCTATCTCCTGGGAGGCAAGGTGCTTTTCTGGCTGGCCGTACCCGCTGCCTGCTGCACCATCGCCGGAAACTACCTTGGCGCTCATCTGGCCATCAAAAACGGCGCCAAGTTCATCCGTCCCATCATCGCTTTGGTCATCGTGCTGCTGATGATCAAAGTGGTGAGCGAGCTGTTTTAAGCCATGCTCATTTCCTATTCTCCTGAGCAGGCGGAGACCCTCTCCTCCCTGCCCTGCCTGTTCCAGCAGCCCCCTTGGAAAAACTGCCGGGGTGTTGTTTCCTGGGAGGGCAGCACTCCCAAGGCCGCAGCCCTCTTTCCCTTTGTCCCCTTTCAGAAACGAACGGCCCTCTTTCTTCTGGGGGAGGAAGGGAAGCATTTTGTCCCCCTCATCGCCGCCGCATTGGATCAGGCAAAAAGCTTGGGGCTGCGAATGGTCACCACCGACCTGCCCTATGGTTCCCATCCCTTTGCCGAACAAGGGGGACTGGTTCCTTGGTTCACCACCCGGCACATGATTTATGAAGGGGAGCCTTTACCTGACCCCCTTTCCCCCATTCCCTATGAGGACCCGTGGTACCGGGCCTATCAGGACCTGATCGCCCAGGCCTTTCTCCCTCTGCGCCGGGCCATGGATGTACCACCCCACCGGATGCTCCCTTCGGTGGAGGATCGGCTTTCCTGCGCTCAGCACCGCCGGGAGATCTTCCTCTTCCTGCAAAACCGGAAGCTTATGGGAGCGGTCTCTCTGAATGAAAGCGGTCTGCTGGACAATCTGGCGGTGTCTCCTGCCTTTCAGGGGCAAGGGCTGGGAAAAGGCATTCTGGCTTTTGCCGTAAACCGCCTTTTGGCCCAAGGCCGGACGCCCACTCTGGAGGTGTTGGACTGGAACGAAAAGGCCATCCGGCTCTATGAAAGCCAGGGATTTGTCACCCATCTCCGCCGCAGCCTGTACCGACGGGATCTGCCCTGAAAAAAGACTGATATACTGCAAAAGGCCCTGGGCATTGCCCAGGGCCTTTGTCATTATGCAAAATCAAATCCCAGATACCATTCTTCCCCTGTGGGTACCGGCAGGCCGGACACCATGGCAAAAGGCTCTTTTTCTCCACCCAGTGCCTGGCTCCAGGGAGGCAGGCGCACTTGCGCCTTTTGACAGCCCAAGGCATCCATCAGGCCGGCAAGGCAACCTTCCAGCGCCTCCTCCGGCCCCAGCAGCTCCCGCACCTGGAGCCGGCCTTCCGCGTCGATTTCCGCCGCAGCACAGCACTGAGGAGCCTGAGGAAAGGCAAACAGGCCCCCGTTCTCTTCTTGGGAGATCCGGCGCTGAAACTCCACCAGCCGTCCCTCCCAATCCATAAAGTTCCGGCCTTCCAAGGCCCTTCGCCGCAGGGAGATATAACCTTCCGCCCCAATGGGCCGGGGAGAAATATGGGCTTTGGGCAAACTCTGCCGTTCTTTTTCGGCAAAACGAATGTAAAAGGCGGTTTCCGCCCCCAAAGCCTTGGCATAAAAGGGGTACAGCTCTGGAGTATCAGGCACCACGGCCACGCAGTCCAGTTCCCCGTCTTTCAGCCGCTCCACCGCCCGCTTCAGCAAAGCGGTGGCTGCCCCCCGCCCCTGATAATGGGGCAGAGTAGCCAAGCCATAAATGCAAACGGCCCTTTTTTTCATCCCCGCCTGGGTATGTAATGTACCGGGGAGCAGGGTCATCATGGCACACAGTGTTTCTTCCCAAAAGCCCAGCTCCACTTGCTTTGGAGAAAAGGCACAGGATTCGTAGATTTCCCAAAACTCCTGGGTATCCCCAAAACACTCCTGCCACAAAGGCCGCAGACACGGCTCTTCCCCAACCCGGGCCAGGCGGAAACGGAGATCAGCCATTGTTCTTCTCCTTTTTCCGGTCCCGCAGAGTGGACAAAACAAAGAGCAGAAGCAGCACGCCCACGCCCAAGCCCAGAGTCATCACGCCTTTTTCCACTCCAAGCAGCAGCACGGCGGCAAAGATCATGGGGCCCACCGTCTGGGCGATGCTTTCCACCGCACTGTTGATGCCCATGGCTTTGCCCGAACCGTAAACCCGCACCTCCGGTAGGGCACTGAAATACACCGCCTGCATGGAAAGGCCGAAGCTGTCGGCCACCGCCAGAAGGAGGATGATGACAAAGCAAAACTCCACGGTGGGATACAGAGCAAAGAGCAGGAAAGCGGCCACATAAATCCCGGTGGCCAAAATCAAGCCGCCCCGAGCGCCCAGCTTGTCGGTGACCACTTTTGTCAGGGTGGGGCCCAAATAGATGGCCACCACACCGGAGATCAGGAAGGCCTGGGCCACAAAGGAGGCGCTGAGCCCGTTTTCATCTCCGAAAATGGGGAAGAAATAGCTGAGGAAGGAAGCGCAGATCAGATAAGGTGCGAGCATGAACAGGAAGAAGAAAAACACCCGCGGTTTGAACAGGAAAGCCCATGTGGACATTCCTTTTTCCTCCACTTCTGTTCCGCCGCCCACGGACTGCTTGTGCAGGCAGAAAATAGCCAGCAGCAGAGCCACCGCTGTGACCACCACAGCGATGTAGAACACATTCCGGTAACCGAACTGCTCGGCCGCCAGGGAGCCCACCACAGTACCGCAGTTGACACCGGAAAGATAAGCGGCGTTATAGCCAGAAAAGCCCCGGTTCCGCTGCTCCTCTTCCCCATAGTTGCTGATGAAGGTGTTGAGGGCCACAAGCACCAGACCTTCGCCCACGCCCAGCACCACGCTGGCCCCGATGAGGAAGCGCAGGTCGGGGGCGGCGCCGCACAGCCCCAAGCCGCCCATAAAGAGCACGCTGCCCACAGAGATCAAGGGTTTTGTGCCCACTCTGTCCACCAAAAATCCGCCTAAGAAGGAAAAGATGGCGGTGACCAGAACCTCGGCCGACAGAGGAATGGCCGAAGCCACCACTTTCTGGATACCCATGGAACTATCCCAAAGCCCCATGCCATACACCGGCAAAAAGGCGGTGGACATATTTCCTGCAAAGAAAATCAGGAAGGCGATGGGCCGCACAATGCCCACATCCCGCAGCAGATGCTGCCGTCTTTCCTGCCGGTTGTTGTGCAGAGCCGCGAAGAACACCGTGCTTTCGGAAAAGAGCAGCACACAGGTGACCACCACCATGAGCACGGTGAGCAATGTCTCCCGGATCAGGGCCTGATTGCTGGCAGTAAAGGCATACAAATCGGTGCCCACCTCAATGAGCCCCACCACTTTGCCATTTTCATCGGTGATGGGAGCCAGGGTAAAGGCATAGTGCCCATCGGCGCTGGAAAAGGCAGAAAACTGCTTCAGCTGGCCTGTTTCATAGATCTCCGCTTCGTGGGAACCTTCGAACACACCGCTCATGGGATAGAGCACATTGTTCAGTCCTTCGTCGGAATAGACAATGCAGACCACTCCGTCTTTTTCCCGATAGAGAGTGCAGTAAGCCCCGTCCTCATTGATATCGCTGTCCATGATCTCCTGCACCGACGCATCGATGCGCTGATAGGCGGGAGAATCATAGGCCTGGGGAGAATCCAAAGCGGCAATGTCTTTGGCGTCCAGATCCCGGGCCATAAGCACCGCCATATTGGTCATCTTGCTGATCCGCTCCTGAACATAGCGGGTATTCAGATCCCCAACCACCACCGTAGCAGTAACGGCCGCGCCTAGTACCGCCGCCACGATGACCGCCAGATGCATCCGGCTTTTGGGGGTGATCCGGCTCAACCATCCAGCCCGCAGAACATAGACCAGACACAGAACAACCAGCGCGACCAGCAACACAATGGCTCCGCAGGCTGCATATCCCCACAGCCGCACGGAAAGGGTTTTGGATACCTCTGCTGTGTTGAGCAGCACCTGCCCCTCTGCATCCTTCACATAGATGCAGTAATCATAGGTATAATCATCAATGCTTTCATCAAAATAGTACTCACAGTAAATAGAAGCCAAATTCCCTTCCGGTGTCAGGGTGACAAAGGAATAAAGAGGAAGCTCGTTGAAAGCCTCGGGCTTTTCTGCCACAGTCTCCCCTTGTCCCACTGCGGTCTCCACCTGCCCCTCCGGGGTAATACGGCGGATCTCCCGTTTTCCCAGGTCGTTGAAATAGATACTGCCATCTGCGGCACACACCAGGTTGGCCGCAATACTATCCTCTTCCCCACTGGCAACAGGATCATAGATCAGAGCGTGATCTCCATCTTCCGACCCCTGGTACAAAGCGCCATATTTATCGGTGAAATACACCATTCCCTCGGGGGAAACGGCGGCATACATCACCTTCTGCCAGGCGTCTTCACAGGGGTAAAACCCTGTTTCCGTCTTCTTCCCGGTGTCTTTGTCCAAGGTGCACAGCCGCAATCCCTTCTGCTCCACCTGGACAAACCACAGCTTTCCATCCCGCCACCGAAGGTCCTGGATGCGCACCCGGTTGTCTCCCTCGGTGCTCTCCCGGGGCAGCTCATACAGATAATCCACAAAGCTCCCCTTTTTGTCATAAACGGCAATGCGCTCGCTCTGGATGTCTTTTCCATTTTCGCCCAGGATCTTGTCGCTGATGTACAAATTCCCCTCTTCATCGGCAGCCATGCTCTGGGCATAGTAAAAGCCCTGGCTCTGCTGGCCTCCGGAAAGAGTGCGCAGATACTGGTTCTCCTCGTTGAGCACCAGGATGCTGGTGCTGCCTCCGGCGATGATGTATCTTTGCCCATCCAGGCCAAACAACACCACCGTGGGGTCGCTGATGTAAACCGAATCCTTCCGAGGATCGGTCTTAAGAGCGCTCCACCCTACCACAAGCACCAACAGGCACACAAGGGCCAGCAGTCCAAGGAAAAGCAGACGATATTTTTTCCACAATGCTTTCATGTTTTCACTCCTTCGGCGGCCTTCTCAGGGCCTTATGGTCACAGTGTATTTATCCACCAGCCTGCTGGGGCGATAGTGAAGCTTGTTTTCCCGCAGGCCCGCAAGACCCATATCCTCGCACCAGTTGAGCTGAGGCGGATGGCCGGGCAAAAGGGCGCAATGATAACTGATATAATAGGTAAGCCCCCGTAGATTGACGGCGTTTTTCTGAAAAGAATAGCAAGCGCAGTTTCCCAGAGTTTCCCCCAAGGCAAAAGCCATGGGTTTCTCTTCTATGTACACCAGTCCGCCATAATAGCGGCCCTCTTCCCAGATGCTTTCCAGCCGTGCAAAGGCCTGGCGCTCACAGCCGAAAAAGCAGTCTTTGCAGTCTCTGTCCTGACACCACCGGTCGAAAACCTGAAGCATCGGATGAAAAAGCTCCTGACGCAGCGGCTCAAACCGAACACCGGCAGTTCCTTCCACCAGTTTCAATTCCCTGCGGCGGGATTTGTTCGCTCCCCCTTCCAACAGGGTAAAGTCCGCCACATCGTACACATAATCGCTCCAATCCCGATGGGTGGATACTTCTGTGGGCACGCCCAGTCCTTTATAGAGAGACAGCCATTCCTCCGGGATATATTCGCAAATCAGGGAGTGGCCCCATCGCCCAAACAACTCACTCAGCACATGGACGGCCGCCTCCAGCCTGCGGGAAGGCCCGGGCATCAAGATAACGGCGGGCACCTGGTCCAAAGTGATATACACCACTGCCAGTGTATCGCCTACCAGTTTCCAACAGTAGTGAAACACCTCTTCCCAGGCCCAGAAGTTGGTGAAGGACAGGTCAAAAAAGACGCTCTCCCTGCTGTACTGGTCCACCATGGCCCGGTCTTCCAGCCGAAAGGAGCGGAACCCCTGTTTTTCTTTCAGCCACTGGAGAAAATCTTTTAGCTTTTGTGGCAGAAGCACCTCTGGTTTTTCCTCTTCCCATTGTTTTTTCCCGTCCCATATCCGCGCCGTTTCCAAAATATGCTCGCTCCTTACCCGATTTGTTTTTCATCCACAGGGATGAGCCGGCCTTCTTCCAACCGATAGATCCGCCGGCACCCCTGTAAATCCTCCATCCGGGCCGACAGCACCACAAAGGTGCGTCCATCCTCTTGGGAGGGCAGAGTGTTTCCCAGCACAATGTCCCGGCCTGTTTTCCAAGCCACTCGGCTGCGCAAAGCAGCGCCGTTAAATCGTCCCAATTCCACACCGCCGTAGTAGATATTTCCTCCTGTGGGCCGCTGCAATCCGGTGGCCAGACGGCAGAAGGTGGTTTTTCCCGCCCCGGTGCCGCCATAGATCCCCACCCGATCCCCAGGGTTCAGCCGCAGAGAGATCCCCTGCAACACCGGCTGCGCCGAATCCGAATAGGAAAAGGTCACATCCTTCCACTCCATCACACTGCCCAAAGAGGGAAGCGGCACCTGGCCGCCCGGTCTCTTTTTCGCCCGGGGCAGCAAAGAGCGCAGTTCGCCTGCGGCCCGTCCGGCCCCCGTGGCCGACAGCACCTGCTGTAAAGGCAGCGCAGCAAAGGGAAGATACAGCAATATATTTTGCATCAGCCGGCCAGCCGAACGGCCATCCGATACCATCCAGGCCACCACCGGCAAGGCCAGCAGCAGCGCAATCCAAAACGAGCCGCCGATGTACTTCCATCTTTCCACAGGTTTCTTTTCTCCCGGGAAAGGACGGCAAATACCCAAGCGCCGGTCATCCGCCCGGTGGAGCACCCATTGCCGCCGCTGCCGGGCTTCCTGAATTCCCTTTTTCCGGCTCCGAGCCAAGAAGAATAGAAGGACAGCCAACACAAACAGCACCGCCGTGGTCAGAAGGCTCCAGCCCCGTGTTTTCCCCTGGAAAAAGGGCAGGACCCACGCCAGTGCGCACAGGCTCCAGACTCCGGACAAAATCCAGCCCATCAAGTGCCGGCTATCCTCCTGAAAATGGGCCAAACTTTCCGCCGCATCTTCTTCGCCGTCCCCTTCGTACAGACGCCGCAGCAGGGCCGGCAGAGCCAGAATGGCTCCTTTGTCCCCCGCCCGCTCAATAATGCGGCGGCTCGTGAACACCGACAGCGCCAACAGAAGAAATACCCCTGTGAGCAAAAACCAAAATGCGCCCAAATCGCCTCCATCGGCCAACAGCATCACGCTGGACAAGGTCTGGCGGGTCAGATAGGCAAACAGCGCCCACAATGCGCCGCTCAAAAAGCCCAGCAGCATCAAAAGCACCCCAGCCCGCAGGCTGAGGCCCTGCACCAGCCGGAAAACCAGGTTGGCAAAGGACAGCTTTGCCCTGGGAAAGTCCACGGTGGCGCTATAAGCCCTTTGGAAGTTTCCCGGATTCTTTTTTCCCAGATAGATCCGCTTTCCGGTGGCTTCGTCTTTGAAATAATACCGGCCCCAGCCGTCGGAAAGCACAGCCCGGCTGATTCCCCCTTCATCCTCCACCAGAAAAGGCCCCACCGAAGTGCGGTACCAATCCCCTTCCAGCAAAGTGGGGGTTAAAAGCAGCTTTCCCTCTTGGTTCAGCTGTTCCACCGCCTGCTCCAGATCCTTCACATCCTGGGAGAGACTGGGAGACGGCAGACGGAAATAATCAAGCAAACGGCAAATGCCGGGAAAATTCTCCACAGCCGCCCGTTTTTCATCCCTTGGGTTCATTTCCATAGGCGTCTTCCTCCTCCACAAATTCTCCCCGCTCCCGCAGGGTCATCCGGCCCTTTTCAATACGGCAGGCGATGTCGCATTGCCGCAGCAATCCCCGGTCCTGTGTCAGCAGCACGATCCCGATCCCCTGCTGCCGCAGGCTGGAAAGCAGTTTTCTCTCGATCTCCCGGGAAAGCCCCCGGGTCAGGCCGGGACAGATCAAAAAGGGAGTGTCCCGCACAAAAGCCCGTGCAAACTCCAGCAGCACCCGCTCGCCCCGGGACAGATCCTGCACCGGCGTGTCGTACCCTTCCTTGTGGCGAAGGATGCTCTCATGGAGCAGGGCCTGGGAGGCCGCTTCCGCCACCGCCTGGTCGGACACATCTTCTTTTTGGGCTGCAATATTTTCCCGCACAGTTCCCTGGGGAAACGGCAAATTTTCCCCCAGCATCATCACATTCTGAAACACATCCTGGCTGTTTTCCCTGGCCATGTCCCAGCTGTCCAAATACACTTCGCCTTGCACAGGCGGCCGAAGTCCGGCTATCACCTGGGCCAGAGCCTGGCCCACCGGTTGCTGAGCCAGCACTCCCAGAGCTTCTCCCCGGCGGAGTGTGAAGGTAATTCCCCGCACCGGTGTATCCCACTCCTCCGGCTGCACCGAAACATTCTGCAAAGTGAGAGACTGAGCATGCCGGCCCTGATATGCCCCCTCCTGGGGATTTTCCTGCGGGAATGCCAAATGAATGGCTTCACCAGCGGCTTTTTCCTCCATCCGGGCCGACAGAAGCTCTGGCAGAGCGCCCATGGCGCTGGCGACTCCGGCGGCCATGGCCATGCACCCCAGCAGATCGGCTGTGCCATTGTGCCCCATGAGCATTCCCACAAGGCTGGCCCCAAAGACCAACAGCAGCAGCAAGGCGGCGCTGAAATACCATCCTTCTCCCTTGGCTGTGCCCATCTTAAGAACAGGGGAAGCAGCCGCCCGGCTCAGCCACCGGTGGCACAAGGAGATGTTTTCTCCCCCCATTTTGGCTTCTTCCAGCCGGGACAGATCTTCCTGGGCCAATGCCTGGACAGCAAATTCATGAAGGCGGCTTTTCTGCATCTCTCCATAGGCACGGCGTGCACACGCCACACACACACCGCTATACACCGCCGTCATCACAACGGCTGCTCCAAAAGCACCCACATCCTGCACGGCCATCCACAGAAGGCAAAATCCACCAGCCAGCAGCCGTGTCCAGGCCAGGATCTGCCGGGCCTGGGCCTGGGGGATGCCCTCATAGGCCTGCACTCCCTGAAGCAGCCGGAAAGGATGCACCGGGCGCAAACGGGCTGGGTTGACTTCTTCCATCTTCTCCTCCAGAATCAGACGGCTCTCTCGTCTCTTTTTCTCCCGGCCCCGATGAACAAGCCAGGTCTGAAATATCTCTGCCCCACCCAACGCCAGCAAAAGCCCGGCGATAAACAGGAACAATCCCATTCCTTGCATTTGCTGGGGTGCAGACAGACCCATGGCCAATCGACGGCACAAAATCGCCAACAGGCCATAGCCTGCGGCGATAAACAGCTGAATGACTGCCAGCAGCGCCAGCGCAGACGGGGGCAGCATCCCTTTGATACCGTTTTCCTTTTTCTCTCTCTTTTTCCGGACGGGCTTCTGAACAGCTGATGGCTTTTTTTCTCCATCGTCATCGCTACCAGACGATTCCGGCGCACCTTCCCCAGGCAGAGCAAAACACAGGGCCACGCCAGTGAAGCCCTGCTGAAATTCCTTCCGGGACAGGGTGAGGAAGCCCTCCTCTGGACTGGAGATCCATACCCTGTTCCCTTTCACTTTGGTCACCACCACAAAGGCGCGGAAACGCCAATGGGCAATGAGGGGCAAAGGAGCTTCTGCCAGCTCCTCCACCGTCATGCGCAATCCCCGGGCCGCCAGACCCTGCTCCTGAGCGGCAGACACCAATTCCGCAGCGTTGTGGATGGGGCCACCCAGCTGCTCCATGGTGACTGTTTTCCCGAAATAAGCCAGGATCATGGCCAGGGCCGCTTTTCCGTTTTCCTCTGGGGAGGTCTGAAGCACCAGCTCCTCCTGCCCTATCAGCCGGCTGTTTTTCACCACTTCACCTTCCTTCTCAGGATCTGAGGAACTGCCAGGGGCTCATCTCTTCCACCACCACATCCATCTCGCAGAGCATCCCTGTGTCGATGGCAATGCTGCCGCCTTCGGCCCGGGCCCAGGCTCCTGTGCTGCCTTCGGCCCCGCCTACCAGCGTGATGCGCACTTCCACAATGTTCTCGTTCTGAGGAATGATCTGGCTGGTGTAAAACCGGCCCAAGGTCTGGCTGATATCGGTTTCGGTGATGGGATAATCATAGATATTACTCACCATGCCCTGGACATAGCCATAGCTTTCGGTATCCGAAGTGTTGGGATAGACCCGCACTTCCATGCCCTTCTGAATGGACTGGGCCACCGTAGAGGGAACATACGCCCGGATCTCGGTTTCATTTGTGGTGGAATCGGCATTGGTGACCCCCACGATCAGGTCCCCCGCCTCCACAGCGCTTCCCTGCTGTACCAGATCCACCACCCGGCCAGACACCGGGGTATAGATCATGGAAGCCGTCTGATATTCTTCATACAAAGCATCCAACCGGGCCTGATTGCCCTGCTGACGGGCCTGCTCTATCTGTTCCAGCAATTCCTGCTGAGGGATGACGGCAATCAGATCCCCAGCCTCCACCTCTTCTCCCACTTCCACCTGGAGATAGGAAACAATGCCGGAAACCTGGCTGTTTACCTGCTTGATGCCATAGTGGGGAAAAACAATGCCGGTGACCTCTACACTGCGGGTGACCGTACCCAAAAAACACCAGGCTACCGCCCCCACTGCGGCAATGAGCAGGCAAAGCCCTGCCAGAAAAGCCGCCGGCGGCGCCACGGAAAAACGACCTGCCGCCGGAGCACGGTCTTCCCGGCGGGGCGAACGAATAAAAATTTGCTGACGATCCATGGCGCTCACTCCTCTATATAACTGAACATACCGTTTTTGGACACCATGATCCGGGGAGTGCGATCGGTGAGCCGCCCCTGATCATCAAAGGTGATGGTGCCGCCGATGCCTTCATAGCCATCCTTGCGCAAAGCCTGGGCAATATCCTGGGGATCGGTGCTGTCGATCCGAACAGCAGTATCCCCGATCATGCGCACCGAATCATACAGCTGGATGGCCCATTGGGTGGGCTCGGTACCGTACTTTTCCCGATAGCGGGTGTAAAAATCATCCACCTTCTCACTGGGTTCCAAGGGAATGGGCGTGGCGATGTAGATGTCATCGCTCACATCGGCATCGGCCAGCAGAAAGTCGGTATAGTCAAAGGAAAAGTCACCCAGTATGTTGATGTCGGGATTCATATGCCGCACCCGGCGGAGAATATCAAAGGCATCTTCACCGATATACTGGCTGACAAACACCGTGTCCACGCCCAGATCTTCCCACTTTTCCACCACAGCAGTCAACTCGTCCTCCACAGGAGTGGTGATGGCCACATCCACCACCTGGGTGTTGGTGCCCTCCAGGCCCCGGAGAAATCCCCGCACCATATTCCGCTCATAACTGGTGTCACTGTGATAGACCGCCACCCGGCGGATATCCTCCCGTCCGGCGGCATAGGTGGCAATGGCCTCGCCCAGATCACTTTCTCCAAAACAGTTGCGGAATACCGAGGTATAGCCATTTTCAAACAAACTGTCGGGGGCGCTGTAATAGGTGACCAACAACTTTCCGGCGCTGTCCAGCACATCGGCGGCCACATCCAGGATATTCAATGAAGAAGTGCCCACCACCGCCGTAATGGACGAATCGGCGCTGATCTGGTTCAGGGCCTCCATGCCCTTCTGGAACACCGAACCATCCTCATAAAACTCATAGCTGATGGTATAGCCCTCATCTCCATACAGCTCATTGAGATCCTCAATGGCCATGGTAATGCCGTTGATATAGCTGTCATCCGCCTCAAACACCACTTCGGTATCCAAAACGGCGATCTTGATGTTTTTGTCTCCGCCGCCCGCAGAGGCATCGGAGCTGCCGCACCCCGTCACCCCCAAAAGGGTCAGGGCGCTCATCATCAGTGCCAAAAACCGTTTCATTTCTTCACCCAATTCCTTGCGCCCTCCGGCGCGGTCTGCTATAATTTTTCTTGAAAGGAGGCATCACTATGGCCCTTCCCGATCAGGAACTCAACACGGTGTTGGACCGTTTCAACCAAAAATGCCTGGAAGACCCGGACTTTGCCCGCCTGGCCCAAGAAGATCCCATCTCAGCCTTTGACGCCTTGGCCAAGGCCCACGAAGCCCATCTTACGGCCCAGGACGAAGCCGCCTTCCCGTTGGCGGTACCCGGTCAGAAGCTCTCCATGGAGGAGCTTTCCCAGGTTCTGTGTCAGTAGTTCGCAAGCGCCCCGCAAGGGGTGCTTTTTTTCTGCCGGGGGAGAAAATTCCCCCGGCTTTTTCTTTGGATCAAAGCTCCATGGCGTCATATGTATTTTCCAGGCTCTGCTTTACAGACAAGGTATTCCCCAGAGCATCTGTACCGCCAAAGTTTCCTTTTTGGATGGCATAAAGGAAATCCACCATATTTATATTGGCCGCCTCCAGAGAGGAAAACACAGCGGCATACTGTTCGGCGGTGTTGGCCGTGTCATCGGATACATTGATCCCCGTTTTTGCCGCAGCCTGCAGCGCTCCATAGGACAAAGGCGGCAACATGGCCATCTGCCACATGGCTCCCCGGAAAACACCCATTTTTTTCATTCGCTGGTCCTGTTCCCCTTTTCCTCCGTCCTTGCTGTCACGCACAGTCTTGACCACATCCCGGACTGCACCTACTGCACCAATCGCATTGGCCACCACTCCCACAATGGCGCCGCCCAGCTTTTTCCCGGCCATACGGGTGATGCTGGCCGCCAGGCTGGTCAGATCTCCCACAGTGCCCAGCACATCAAATGCGGTGTCCCACCGGCTGTCCGAAGCAGCTTCTTTACTGTTTGCCCGGCCAATTTCCAGCATCCGCAGACTGAGTAGCAACATTCTCTGCTTTTCTTCCAGATCCGGTTTGGCGTAATCCACTGCCGGCTGGTTCGGTTGGCTCGTCTGATTCCCCTGGTTTGCCTGGCTAGACTGATTCCCCTGATTGGCCTGGTTTCCTTGATTAGCCTGATTAGCTTGGTTCCCCTGATTCCCTCCGTTTCTGGTACGGGGAGTGGAGGGATGGCGGCCATCCAGAGCCGCATCGATCAGATCCAGCATCCTGAACTTCTGCCGTTTGGCGTTGAATCTCTCTGCTTTCAGCCGGTCACATACCATTTGAAGCACTTCGCTTCGGCCGGTATTCCCATGAATGGTGCTTTGGAGCTGGTTGCCCAGGTTTTTCATATTCTGCTTGGCACGGACATCCTGTTCATGCTGCACTTTGGCCGTACGGCTGTCGGCAGCCAATCCCAGCACATCCCCTGTTACTGACAAGCTGTCTCCCACCACGCTGGCCACATTGCCCTTGGTTTCATCATAGTCCTCGCCTTTGGCAATGCCGCCGATGGAGTTGCCCGCACTGACAAAATCCGAAGCGTTGCCGATCCAGGTGCCGGCGTTGGCCGTGCGTGCCACATGGTCAGCGCTCTTCAGCTTTCCTGCCGCAGCGCTTTTCAGCTTCATTTGCTTGATTTTGTCTTCCCGGCTTTTCTCCTGATCATGGAGCTGCTTGGATTCGATCACACCGCCTACCGTTCCCACCAGAGCACTGGCTGTATCGGCGACGGCGCTTACTCCACTGGAAAAGTCAGCAGCACCCGAAGAGGCACCACTCACATTGTCCTCGCCCTTTACTGCCTCATCCAGCTCAGTACCGCTGGAAACAAAGCCATTGGCAGCTCCTATCGCGCCCAGGCCCACACTGGTTTTTTCCGCCAGGCCCCCGATTATATCCGCTGCGCTGTCACCATCGCCTGCCCGCAGTTTTTTGCCCGCTGCGCCTCCGGCCACCTGTTTATCGAAATCCTCGATACTTTGGCCGCCGGAGCTTTTGTTCACCTGAGCTACCGCTTCGATAAACAATTCTCCCGCAGAGCTGTTCAGCATATGGAGCACTGGCTGGGACAGGGCCTTCCCCTGCTGATTCTCATCTTTCATTTTGCTCTGTTCCAGGCCGAAATCCAACGCCTGAATCGCCTGATTCAAGTCGCTCCTGCTCTTTGCCAGCTGCTCCTTCACCTGATGGGCCTGTTGTACTGCAGTTTTTTGCTCTTCATTCTGTAATCCCGCAGGCTGAGAAGCGGCCAGAAAATCCTGGACCTTCTGCTGCACCTGCGTGCTTTTTTCCGCTAGCGTATTCTGAAGAGTATTCAAATTGGTTTTTTTCCGGTTGAGTTCTCCGGTATTGAGGCCCCTGGCTTTGGCCGCCAGCGCAATGCTCTGAAAAGTTCCCGCTTGTGCAATCGCACTGTTGGCCTGCTGAAAAGCAGCTGTTCCCTGGGCCGTGGCAGCCTTCATTTCCTGAAAAGCCTTGTTCCGGCGCTCCTGATCGGTATTTGCCGAGGCAGGAGGATTTTGTGCTTGATTTGTAACGCCTTCCGTAACGCTTGTCCCTACCCGGGATACATCGGCTGCTCTTGTGGCCGCCGCTCCTGCTGGAACCTGAGTACTTTGTGCAGTGTTTGTAACAATGGTCGTAGCACCTGCCCCGACACGGGTCACATCGGCTGCTCTTCTGGTTTCTGCTCCTATGGGAGCCTGCGCACTTTGCGCATCGTTTGTAACGCTGGCCGTGGCGCCTGCTCCGAACCGGGATACATCGGCTGCTCTTCTGGTTTCTGTTCCTATGGGAGCCTGCGCACTTTGCGCATCGTTTGTAACGCTGGCCGTGGCGCCTGCTCCGAACCGGGATACATCGGCTGCTCTTCTGGTTTCTGTTCCTATGGGAGCCTGCGCACTCTGTGCATCATTTGTAACGCTGGCCGTAGCTCCTGTTCCGACCCGAGACACATCGGCTGCTCTTGTGGCCTCTGCTCCTGCTGGAACCTGAGCGCTCTGTGCAGCGTTTGTGGCGCTGGCCGCAGCAGCAGTTCCATTCCCGGCCGCATTGGCCGCTGCCCGTCTTCGTTCATCATCATCGTCGGGGTCCCGGTGAATACCCCCGTCCCCCGCAGCCACATGAGCCAGCTCATGGGCGATCAGATGCTGGCCCTCCTGGCTGTGGGGGTCATAATTTCCCTGGTTAAAATACAGATCTTTCCCTCGGGTAAATGCCCGGGCCGAAATCTGTTTGCTGGCCCGGGCCGCTCCGGCGCCGGTGTGCACACGCACCTGGGAGAAATCGGCGCCCATGGCCTGCTCCATCTGCCCTTGCAGCCCTGCGGGCAGACTCTCTCCTGCTCCAGCCAGATCCAGATTGGACAGCTGTGCCTCACCGCCCGGAGAAAAACTGCCATCCCCTTCCCGGAAAATGCCGCCGCCCATCACGCTGTCGGCCGTCTGCCGGGCATTTACTTCCGCCCCGTCCCGGCTGTCGGACACCTGAAACAAGGTGGTTCCTCCTTGGGGATTCTGGGGCGCAGGGAATGTGTTCCTTTCTTTCCGCTCGTCCTGTGCGAACATGGCTGTCACCTCCTGTTACTGGGCGCTTTCACCCAGAGCCTGCTCCAAAGTGATCTCTCCCCGGCACAGAGCCTGGGCTTTTTTGCCGATCTCTTCTGCCTGCTGCAAGAAGGCGAACACCGCCGCCTGGAAATGGGCGCCTTCCAGAGCAATGGTGGGCTCCAAAGCGGTGACATATTTCATGCTCAGGCAATCCTGGTACACGAAAATGGTTCCCAGCAAAAACCGGCTGTTGCATTCTTTGGCAAACTTCTCCATCTCCTCCAGCTTTTCCGGGCAAGGCTCTGTGAGAGGGAGAAAGAGCTGAACAAAGGTGGTAGACACTTGATCTTTGTGAGTGGGCAACACATGACAGGTAACAGAGAAAGAAGGGTTTTCCCCTGAGGGGACGATCAATCCCGCAGGCAGTCCCTGGGTCTCCTCTGCATCCAGTTTGCGCACAGTGAGGCCAATGGGCTCCAAAGCCTCGCTGATTTCATCCAACACATCCATGCCGTACATCAAAGAATCCTTATCCATAAAAGGTGCTCCTTTCCCATTCTTGTCTCTCCGTGCAACGCTCTACGGCAGGAGATAGCCATATTCGCCATAATCCTCCCGGAGCATGATCTTTCCCTGTTTGGCCATTTCAAATTGGGTGGCCCTGAGAATGTGTTCCATCCCCACCGGCACATCCTTCCGGGCGGCCATAAAGGCGGCTACCAAAGCGATGTTTTTGATGCTGCCGCCGGTGATGGAAAACTGCCGGGCCAGATAATCCAGATCCACATCCTCCCCCAAAGGAGTCTCCTGGGGAAAGATTCCCTTCCAGATGGCCCGGCGGGCCTTTTCATCGGGAAAGGAAAAATGGATCACATAGCTGATGCGCCGGAAAAAGGCGCTGTCGATGTTTTCCTTGTAGTTCGTGGTCATGACGGTGATGCCGTCGTATTCCTCCATTTTCTGGAGCAGATAAGCGGTTTCCAGGTTGGCGTTTTTATCGTGGGAATCCTTCACCTCGGTGCGCTTGCCCAGGATGGCGTCGGTCTCATCGAAAAACAAAATCACATTAGATTTCTTGGCTTCGTTGAACACCTGGTTCAGATTCTTTTCGGTCTCGCCGATGTATTTGCTCACCACCTGGGACAGATCCACCTTGTACATCTCGATGCCCAGATCGCTGGCCACCACCTGGGCTGCCATGGTCTTGCCGGTGCCCGGCGGTCCGGCAAAGAGCATACTCACCCCTTTACCATAGGCCAGACGCTTGTCAAATCCCCATTTGTCATAGACCACATGCTGGTACCGCACCTGGTCGCAGGCCATGCGCAGCATTTCCTTTTCCTGCTGCCCCAACACCAGCTGATCCCAGGTATGGCGGGCATAGATCAGGGTGGCGTGTTCCCCCAGCTTGTGGCTCACCTGGTGGTAAGCGGCCCGGGTCACATCCTGCCGCCCCAGTGGGCCATGAAGCTGGGCCTCCCCAGCCGCCCGTTGACCGGTACCCACGATCTGGGCCGGAGTGAAGGTGAATTTGTTGGCCATCTCCGCCCCGTCCACCGGCTCTTTCAGCGGCAAGGCAGAAAGCTCTTTTTGCCACAGGGCGATGCTGGCCTTTTTGTCCGGCAGGGCAATGGGCACTTCCAGCCATCTCCGCCCCTGGGACAGCTCCAGAAGATTTCCCTCCTCTCCGCAGAGAAGAAGCACCGCACCGGAGAACATCCCCGCCATATCCAGCACCTGACGGGCGGTGTCCGGCTCTTCTAGCAAAGCGTCTAGCTGGCGCAGCACCAGCAGCCCCTGTACCAGAATGGTCTCCCGTCCGGCGGTGCGCAGAGCGTCGAAGAAATCCTCCCGGCGCATCTGGGGAGACGGAACACAGGAAAAGATCACCGCCGGGATGCCCAGCAGCTGAGCCACCCGTTTGGCCCTGGTGGTGCGTCCCACGCCGCTGGGGCCGCGGAGACACAGAAACAACGGCTCTTTTTCCTCCCCGTCTCCGGCGATGGTCTCCGCCAGGTGCCGGGCCTCTTCCTCGCCCCACAAAAGGGCCTGCCCATTCTGGGGAAGAAAGGTTTCCGCCACTTCCCTCTCCAAAGGCTCCCGGCCATTCTGGAGCAAAAAGTCTGCCATGCGTTTGTCCAATGTGCCGTCCTTTTGCAAAAAAGCATAGAAGGCTTTTTTCTCCAGCTGATGCCGCTGCCGGTGATAGCCCGGTACATCCTCCGGCCCCCGGGCCAGGTGGAACAACTTGAGAGTCATATCCAGGCTGGGGCCGGTTTGTCTGCCCTCGCCCCGCCATTTTCCCAGCAGAGGGCCAAAGGTCTCTTCGTACCGGGGCAGCAGATAAAGGATCAAAGTAAAAAGTTCCAGATCGGTCAGGCGAAACAGCTCTCTCACATACTGGACAGCCAGAAAATCCCCCCGCTTCACGCTGGCGGAAACCCGGGCATCCATATGAAACAGGCTTTTGTCCAGATCCTGCACCCATTTTTCCCGAGCCGCTTCCGGCATGGGCTGGTTTTCCCTCTGCCCATAGAGCCTGTTCCAGCCGTCCAGCGCTTCCCGGACCCAGTACACCAGGTCCAGAAGATGCTCTTCCGGCTCTTCATAGGGTGCAGCAAAACAATCCGGGTCAAAATACCGGCGAAAAAGGGATTCCATAACCATGCCTCCTTTCGGGAAAAATCAGGGATTCTGCCATCAGGGCACCTGGTGCTTCATCTGCCCTGGCATATTGATGCTGATGACGCCCCCCCAGGCACAGGTGAGCTTGGAGGAGTCATTGAGAGCGGGCTTGTTGGCGATGAGCACCGTGGGACAGCCCGGAGCCCAGGGAGCCGGGATCACCGGCACACAGGGCATGGGAGTGAGCACACCCATGGCCGCTGCTGTGGCCGAGGCCACTGTGGGGTTTGACATGGAGGTACACATGCCAAAGGGCATGATGTTCTTCATGGGCACATTGTCCATGATGGTGGCCGCCGGCATATTGGAAGTCAGGGTCTTATTTTCCGGTGTGACCACCAGGCTGGAAGGAGCCATGCCGAAGGAACACTGGCACATAGCGCCCATGCACACTTGATTTCCCATGCTACTCTTCCTCCTTCAAATGGATGGTACAGGACAGGCTGGGAGAGGGGGCTGCCGTTTGCAGCGTGGCCTTTTTACTCCCCAGCGCAAAGTAAAGCTCCCCATCCTCCTTGGGAAGAAAGGCTCCGATGGCCGGCAAAATGGCCTTGCCGTCTCCATCGGTCCGGAGCCGCCACAAGGGACAAAGCAGCTCGCCCTTGTCCAGCTCCTGCTCCAACGGTTTCCACAGCTGAAAAAGCTCTTCCCCTTCGTCGTAACCGGTGAACAGCACTTCTTCTCCAGTTTTCTTTCCCCGGTAGTGCTGAAACAGCAATCCTTTCCCTTTGGCGGCCACCTTCACCTGCCAGGCTCCCCGAGGGGCCTTTTCCAAAAGCCGCAGGCCGCCTGCGGGATTGCCCAGCGTCACTTCCACGGTTTCCCGCTGCACCGGCTGTTCTTCTGCCAGAAACCGCAAATGAAAACAGGCGATTCTTTGCAGCAAAGGCCCTTCCGGGCTGTGCTGCAGGATAACCACTTCGGGGAAAAATTCCGGCCGGGCGGGAAGGGTACGCTGTACCGGCAGATACCCGGGTACAGTCATCTGATAGGTATGGGGCAAAATGGGCAGATTGGAAAACACATAGGTGCCGTCGGGCTTTGCCACAAAAGGAACCGGAACCCCATCCACCAAAAAGGAAGCCCCTTTCACTCCCTCTTTGCTGTAACCGTCCACCAGCTGAAAAGCCGCCGACAGCCGGGCAATGGTCCTCATTTCCGTTCCTCCTTCTGTCGGGTACCCAGACGCACTTCCCGTACTCTGGGCGCGGGCATGGTGGTCACAGCCGATTCCAGCTGCACCGGGCCCACTTTATAAAAGACACTCAGCTTGTAGGATTCATTGAACATGGTCCAGATCTTGGTCTTTTCCTCCAGCTGCATGGGCACATTGCTGATGCGGATGGCCTCTCCAGCAGCCCGGAGAGCCGGGGGCATATACTCTTCCGGCAGGCGTTTGTTGTCCTCCAGTACCTGGATCACCCGGCCCATGATCATCTGCTCGTCCATGGTGCGGGTCTCTTTTTCCGCCTTGCTGGCCACCGAGATCATCATGGACAGATTGAGGGACACCGGGGGATTGGTCATGGTGCCGTCGGGGCGCATCACCGGCCCCACGCCCCGGGCCTCCCCCGATTCCGAAATGTCATACAAATGGACTCCCACCACAAAATTTCCCCGGTCGTGGGGGTCGCACACTCCGATCTGCTCCCGCTGCTGCACCAGCTCGGGCACCAGCTCAGCCTGAAGCAATTCCACAATGGTGCGGCTCACATCGGAGATCACCGAATATTTCGCCATGCGTTTCTTCCTTTCCCTCGATTCACTAGGCTGCGTAGATCAGCTGAACAGATCCCACCTGCATCCGGGTCATGCCCCGGCAGGACAGCAGCGCATCCAAGGGGATGTACTGCTCATTGTCAAAGACGATGGCCGGCACTTCCAGCTTCAAAAGCCGGTCGTTCCAATAGGCATTCCCCAGCCCCAGGGTCACTTCCAGCACCCCATAGGGGCTTTGGATTGCCATAGTGCAGCCGTCGGCCATCTTCACCACCTGTCCTCCCAGGAAGGAGGCGGCGTCTGTCAAAGAAACCATAATACAGCCGTTATAAGTGAATACCGGCTTTGTCAAAGCCAGCGTTCCCCCAGCCACCACCAGCGCTCCCGGGTCCATGGCCTGGGCCAGATTGGCCTTCTGGGCAATGGCCTGGGACTGAGTTTGCAGGGTTTCCCGGCTTTGGGAAGAAAGGCCCTGATAGCTTCCGGCGATGGAGGATGCATGGGAAGAGATGGCCTTCTGGGCCTGTTCTATACCCTCTTCCTCCAGAAATTCTCCATCGATCAATCCCTGGTACAAAAGAATGGCCGCCATGTGACCGCTCTGGGTCCCAGCCTTCCCCTCATCCAGGTAGGTGATGGCGGCGTTGGCCAGCTCAAACAGCTCTCCGGTACCGTCATAGCCCAAGTCTTTCAGCATCTGGACCGCACCGGCGTCCACCTCGCTCTCCAGGCGACGGAGGACTTCATCCGGATTCATGCCGCTTTCCACCGCTTCTCCCAAGGCACTGAGCCCTTCGTTCATCCCTTCCAGCTGGGTGAGGGAGTTTTCCAGCTCCTGCTGCTCGCTTTGCAGCTGATACAGGCGGATGGTCTGCTCCAGATAAGTGCGCAATGTGCCCTCCGGGTCACCCAGGGCAATGAGCCGGTCAATGGAGGTTTTGACGCTTTCCCGGTTTTCCGCCTCGCCCAGGATGGCCAGCAGCTCATCCCGCAGCTCTTCCAAAGTGGGCTCCGGCTCCTGAGAGGATGCAGGGTCTCCATTCAAGCCCTCCTGGGCGCTTGTGTTCTCGTCCGGACTGGTTTCCTCCCCTTCCAAAGCAAAGACCAGGGCGGGAAAGAGCAGCCCGCTGAACAGCACGCCCGAAAGGAGCAGACTGCCGAACCGGGCCAAAAGCCCCTGTGCTTTTTTTCCGTTCATCCCCGCACCTCCTTTAATAGCCGCCGCATTCCACAGCGGCGATCTGGTCCTGGGCGTTGTAGTACACTTTGATGTAATAATTGCTCATCAGGTATTTGTCCACCCGTCCCTTCTCCGGCACAGAGAGGGACAGCTGGGATACGGCCTGGATGCGCTCTTGGGTCAGATTCCCCGTCAGGGTGGTAAACCGTGTCCCCAGCAGTTCTTCCAGCTCTTCCTCTGTGGAAGCTGGGGTAATGCCCAAAAATCCCTGGTTTGCGTCCATGAGCACGAACCGGCAGACCAATGTACCGTCTCCGCCATCGGCACAGAGGAAGCTGGCCCCTAGATTCAAATAAGACAGCAGGGTATATCCTCCGGCCTGGGTCTGATACCCCGGCGCCCCAAAGGCAGCGGTGATCTCTTCGGTCCCTTTGCCCAGGTAGCTCATATAGTTGACCCCGTCGTCCACAAACTCCCCGGAGTACACCGCAGAACCCACCTGGTCATAAACGGTACCCGCTCCCTGGCGGGAACCCTGGACAAACTGGCCCTGATAGAGAACGCTGCCGTTTTCGTCATACAAGGTGCCTTCTCCCTCGTAAAATCCCTGGGAGAAATTCCCCTGGTAGACCAGCACGCCCTCTTCATAGGCGCTGCCCTGGCCCTCAAAGACCCCGGCGGCAAACTGACCCCGGTAGGCCACCGTCTCTCCATCTTCTTCATAGAGAACGCCGTTGCCTTCCCGGACACCTCCGGCAAAATCCCCCTGATAGACCATTTTGTGGGTTTCCGGACTATATTCCATGCCGGTGCCTTCAAAAAGGCCCTGGAGAAAATCCCCTTGATAGATCAGGTTTCCCGCCTCGTCATACAGCCGCCCTTCCCCTTCATAGAGGTTTTGGGCAAAGCCCCCTTCGTAGCGGAGGACGCCATCCACATAGAGTTTGCCGGAGCCTTCATAGGCCCCCGACTGGAAATCCCCTTCATAGACCAGCTGGCCCTGGTTGTCATACTGGAGGGCGTAGCCGGTGAGCTGGCCCTGCTCCACATCCCCCTGATAGATCAACTGACCCACCTGGTTTTCGATCTTGGCCTTGCCGGTATAACCGGCCATTTTGTTGCTGTTCAGCGTCATCGTAGGCGTCCACAGCCGCCCTTCCATCCAGGGATACACAAAGGCGGTAAACACCGTGCAGATGGCCACGATGCCCATGACGCTCAGCCCCAAAAACCGCTTGGAGAGGTAGATGCTGCCAAAGCGCACATAGTCGGCTTTGCTGGCCGGCGGGCGGGTCATGGCCTTCACCTGGGCCCGCACATAGGTATTGAGATAGACCATGGGCTTGGAAGCCAGCTTCAGAAGCCGGGTGATCTTTTTGGAGATGTTGTTGATCTGCCGGCCCACGATCTTGGATATTTGGCTGAAAAAGTTGAAGTTCATCTGCCGTCTCCTCTTGTGTCACACCCCTGGTCAATTTTGCCGGGCAGCGCCCTCCCGGCTGTGGGTGTCGCAAAGCATCAGGTAATACATGGCCACCTGATCCCGCTGGTTTGTCTGCAAAACACTGGCAAAGTGTTTCCGTGCTTCAAAATACCGCTTCTGCTGGTAATCGTGGATGCCTTTTTCAAACTCCTCTCTGGTGATGAGATGGAGTTTCTTTTCATAGGTATCCATGCCGTCCAGAAACTCATACAGGCTCTCCCGGCCCCAGTCTCCGGCGCCGATCTCCCGGCAGCTGAAATAGGAATCTTCTCCGATGCCCTCCACGCCCCGGCGGGTGATAATATACCGGGTGCCGATCTCGTCCATCAGGCTGTTGAGGGCGTAGATATCCATAATGGTTTTGGAAATGGCGGTGATGGTCTGGCGCTTTTGGTTGCCGGCCACGCCCACCAGGGTCTTGTCCCGGGAAATGAGGATCTTCAGCTCCACCGGCCGCTCCTCCCGGGCCATGATCTCCTTGAGGGAAATGGCGGTGTTGAGAGCGTCCCGCGTCTGGCCGGGGAACAGGGCCAGCATCCCCGCCCCGTCAAACCGCTGGATGATGCCGTGGTTGATGTCCACCACATCAAAGATCCGGTCGTAATTTTCATTCATCAGGGCAAAGTAATCCTCATTGCCCATCTGCTCCCCCGGTGTGCCGAAGGTGACATAGAGCAGACTCATGTCCTGCACCTGCTGGTCCCGCAGCTGCAAGTCGGTGACCTTGGTCTTGCCCAGCAGCTGGAACAGCTCCCGAGGGGTAAACTTGATGTATTCGTTGTTGAGCAGCACCATGTTGGAAATGTACTGACTCAGCTTTTCGGTCATCTGGTTGAAGCTGATGCCGATCTGGGCCAGCTCGTCCCGGGAGGTGATCTTGGCCTTGACCCTCCAGTTGCCCCCGCCGATGGCGGCAATGCACCGGCTCAGTTCCTGAAGAGGCCGGAAAGCCCCGATGAGCACCGCCAGCAGCCACAGCAGACAGCAGAGCACATCCCCAGCCAACACGAGAATAGCCGGCAGATTGCCTCTGGCCCACAGAGGAAGTGCGGAATCCTTTTCCGCCCGGGCCTCCACCAAGCCCCAGACCTCCCCGTCGTCCCCCCGCAGAGGAACGACATAGCTTTCATAGCTTTGAGCGCCCTGGGTGGTCTCCGTAGAACCGCCCTCTTTTTCTGCCAGCTTTTCCACCTGCTTCAAATCCGATCCGGTCAGTTCCTTGTCCAAAGGAGCCAGGTAACTGGCCGAGGAAAAGCCATCTGTTCCCAAGGAGAACAGGCCATAAAAACTGCCGTCCTCCAGGCCGTAAAGCCGCAGGCCCATGTTTTGGAGGCCGGAAACAATTTGTGCTCCCTGAAATGCCTCTTCCAGGCTTTCTTCCAAAGAAGCTCTTTGAAGGGTATTCAAGCGGGAAGGCAAAGTCCCGGGTTCCTGCCCCTCCAGACTTTGGACGGCAAAGCGGGCCGCCGCTCCCAGGCTGTTTTGCAGGTTTTCCCGGCATTGCTGCCGGTAAAGGGTGAGCATCCCACCCAAAAGCAAGGCGGTGACCAGCACCAGCGCCGGAAGGAACTGAAGCAGAATCCGGCTCACCAGCCGGGAAGCTCCCAGCAGCCGGGAAACGCCCCACCAAAGCGCTGCGGCCAAGGCCCCGGCGGCAAGTGCGCACAGCAGGGTCTTTCCAACCCGCAGCAGATCCCAGCCCTGGTGGATGCCCTCCACCGCCACCGCTTCTTTGCCAAAACGCAGCCACACCGGATCTTTTCCATCGATGGTGACGCCGCAGAAATCCCCTGCTCCCACATACCGGGTTTGCTGGAGCTGGTCAAAAGTGATGTCCAGCCGGGCGTTCACCGTGTCCTCGCCGCTGTAAAGCCGCTGCGCAGTAAGGGACTGAGGGTCCAGCTGATAGAGAACGCCGGTGCTGCGGCTGACATAGTAGACCATGTCCTCCTCATCAGCCGACACCTGGCCGGCCAGAAGAGTGCTTTCCGCCAAGACCCGGGGCTCTTCTTCCTGGGGAGCGATGGCATAAAGCCCGCCCTCCTGAGTGGTATAGACCAGCGTACCGTCGGAAAGGGCGGCAAAATCCTCCGGTACCAAAGCCTGCTCCTCTTCCCCGTCTTCCTCTGTCTCCAAAAAGAAGCTGGACAGGGTCTCCGGGGATGCATCCCCATAGGGCTGGACTTTCAGGATGTCATAGCGGCCCTGATCTTCGCAGATGGCCAGAAGGGTGTCCCCCTGCATCTGGAGTTTGCGGAAATAACTCTGGGTGCTCAGGCCGGAGAGGGCGGTTTTGTCCACCGTCACCACCGCAGCCTGGATGGTTCCATCGCTTCCGCAGGAAACCACCTCTTCCAAAGAGATCACTTCCTGCCGCTTCCCTTCGCCATCCACCAGCACCTCATAGTGTTCTCTTGTGAGATACAGGGTGCCGCTGTCGTCTGCCACCATATCCCCATAGCGGATGGAACGGCCCTCCTCATCCTGTTGGGGCAACTGGGTCTCTCCCAGCAGTTCCCCGGAAGAGGAAATCCGCCACAGCTTGCCGTCCTCCCCCAGCAGGGAGAGCTGGCCCTTGCCATCGATGGCATAAGCATCCCAGGATATTTGAGGAGCTTTGCCGCTTTCCAGGGCAAACAGAACCCCGGCCAGAATGGCCAAAACCAGGATTACACTTCTTTTCATCCATTTCATAACGCTCTTCTCCTACCGCCGGGCCGTCAATCTTCCAAATACTGGGCCAGCTGATCCTTCATGGGCAACCGCAGAACGGTGCCAGCCTGGGGCTCCCTTCCAGTGTCCAGGCCGTTATAACTGGCGGCTGCGGGGGCATATCCGGCAGCGCCATAATAGCTTTCACAGATGGAGTCCCATGTGTCCCCAGGCACTACAATATAATCCTCCGAAGTCAACAGATCCTCCGGCTGGGGCAAAGAAGCAAACACCACCTCTTCCTGCTCCGATGGCCGGGTGGGGTCCTGAAGCTGAATGCTCCCCTCTTCCTCCTGGCCCTCTCCATAGGAGACCAGACCGATCTGGGTGATGGGTTCCCCGGCCGCTTTCTCTCCTCCTGTGAGGGAGGTGATAAGGTAGACCACAAGGCAGAAAAACAGCACCACGATCCCCAGCCAGGAAACCTGGGCCAGCCGTTTTTTGTTCTCCTGGAAAAAGGCCTTGGCCTTGGGGATAAATCCGCTTTGCCCCAAGCTGTCCCGGGCCTTCTCCAAATCCCGGATCAGAGGGGGCAGGCCGTCATACAGCCCGGCCTGGCACATTTTGTAGATGTCCCGCAGCGCCTTGTGATAGGGGTTTTTCAGCTCCCGGCGGAGCATGAATTCCATCAGGGCCGCCGTCTCCTTCCAGCAGGAGCACCCCACATTCCCGGTGAAAAACTCCGGGTGAAACTGGTAGAGCAAGCGCACATTCTCCTCCTGATCCAGCAGAATGTTCTCCGGCTGGAGCAAGGCGCACTGCACGCTTTCCGGCAAACCAGTGCCGCCGGTGTGAACCCGAAACAGCGCCCTGATCAAAATACCCAACCGCTTTTCGGTGTTTCCCGGGCAGTCCCGGAAACTCTCGGCCAGGGACCGACCCTCATAATAGCGGAAAATGGCATAAAAGTCCTGTCCCGCACTGAACAGATCCACAAAATCCGATCGTTCCTCCCGGCGGGTGAAGGCGGCATAAAGCTGGCTGAAAAAGGCTCGGGTCTCCTCCCCATGGGGCACCCGGTTGGAGAGCAAAAGCTCCTTTTCCCCCGGGCGGCTGACCACCTGGGCCGTCAGATACAGGGTATCGGTGAGCGTGCCCAGTGTCTGATACAAGGTAGACTGGATATTTGTTTGTTTTTCCTCTGCCATTGTGCCGCCTCCTCATTCCGAAGCCTTCTTCAGCCTCTCAGTCCCCCTTCCGGGGGTTGGGCTTTTTACAGTTTGCGCACCACCACATAGGCGCTGGCCTGGTGCTGGCCGTACTTGGCGCTCTGGGCCCGGATCTCAAAGACCCCTTCGGTGGCCGGTGCAGTATAAAGGCCGTTGCGGTCGATGCTGCCGCCGTTCTTCTCGGCCACCGACCAGGTCACCTCCTGGCTGGCGCTGCCTTCCACCATGGCGGTAAAGCGCACCTGCTGCAAAGGCTCCACATCCACCGTATTGGGTGTGATGCTCACCTGCACATCGCCCACCAGATCTTCCTTCTCCTGGTTTTCTTCTTCGTCTTTCCAGGCCCACCAACGCAGGCGGATGTTCTGCTGGCTGGTCTTTTCCATCAGCCGCAGCCCCAGCTGCAAGGTGCCCTTTTTCACATTGACCATGGCCCCCAGAGCACAGGCCGGGGCTCCCAGGGAAAATTCCTCCCCGCCGAAGACCCCATCGCCAAAGACCAGGTTGTCTCCTTTGCTTCCCTGGCTGCCGGTCTCCACAGCCACCATGGCCCGCACCCGTCCGGCTCCCAGGCCGTGGATGAACTCATGGGAATAATAGGTGCGTCCCGCCTTGGGCGCTACGCCCAAAGCCACATTTTCCACACCCTGGGCCATTTTTTGGGCAGGCGCCTGAGGCTTTTCGGTCTTTTCCCCGGCAGAATCCTGCTGGGCCTTTCTCTCGCCATGATGGTCTTCCCGATGACCTCCCAGCTTTTGCAAAAGGCTCATCAGCTGAGTGTTGGGCAGATGCTGGGAGAAGGGGTTCTGCACCACTTTCTCGATGAAGAAGGCGTTTTGACCTGCCACGATATGGAACTTGGCCAGATAGATCTCCTGATCCTCCCGGGGGGTGAGCAGCTCGTCAAAATGGCGGGTGTAGTAATTTTCCATCACCACTTCCCCCAGATCCCGGCGGGTAACTTCCACCGGCTGGCTCAGGTCCTGAGAAAGCCCCGGCGCTTCCTTGCTGCCCAGACGGAGAGAAAAGCTCTCCTTCAGCACCTTCACCGAAGTGTAATCGTCTTTCACCGGGCCGCAATCCATGATATAGGGCAGGGTCACTTCCTTGTGGGTGGTCACCTCGGTCTCGGTGTATTCCACCCGCACCCGATTCTCTCCCTTGGGAGAGCGGAATAGGTCGCTTTCAATGTCAAAGGAAAAATGCACCGGCGCCGATACATCCCGCTTTTCAAAGAGCACCCGCAAACCAAACTGATGGTCAGTGTTGGCATAGCGGGGCACCTCCAACCGGATGCGCACGCCGTCCTCGTCATACAGGGTAATCAAGTCATAGAGCACACTGTCCACACCCAGCATCTGCCGATTGGGTTCCTTTGTGGTGAGGAACAGCTCATAGCCCTCCCGCACCCGGTTGTACTGCCGGCCGGCCTCTGCGTTTTCCCCGCTGCCCGCCACCGAGAAGGGGCCTTCGCACTCTTCCTCCTGGTAGCGGATACCCAGGTACACATCTCCGCTTTGCTGGATCTGATCAAAGCCCTGAATGGCGCTGATGCGCTTGACACAGGGGTCCTGCACCAGGATCTCCCGGCCCAGATAGTCCAGAGCCATGCCCGCCTCCAGGGAAAAGGTCTGGTTGTCCACCAGCAGCACCCCCAGCCCGGCCACGATACCGGCCCCATGGAGCAGGCGGTTGCCCAGGCGGCGCTTGTCGTTCATATAGGTCTGCTCGTCCTGAAAATCCCGGACGGTCATCAGCTTGCCGTAAAAGTAATGATTGCGCTCGCCGGAGCTATATTGCAGATTGTTCATTCGTCCTTCCTCCCGTTGCCGATTGAGCCAGATAAGGTGCGCTGGGCACAGCGCCGCCGTCCAACACCAGATTTTTGCTTCTGCCCAGGATGGAATTCATCCCCAGATAGCAGTGCTGGCCAAGAATCAATTCATCGTTCATAAACACCAGGTTGCACACAGCATCCACCGGTTTGAAGCTCTGGATGATCTGATAGAGCCTGGCATATTCCTCCGGGCCGCCGGCCTTGCCGGGCATGAGCACCGTGAAGGTCTGCCGCCTTTTGCCGTAAAGCCGCTCCAAAGCCTCCTGATCCTGCCGCCAGATGGGCTGGGAGGCCGGTTCAAACTGTTCCACGATCCGGGGAGTATAGCCGGTATAAAGCTCCACCACCTGCTCCAACGCCCGCCGGGTGCCCTTGATCCGGTAGAGCCCCGCCGCCTGTTTGAGAAGGCTGCGCAGCTTCTCCTCCGGCCACAGTCCCTGCTGAGGTACCGCCAGCATCTCCCCTAAAAACCGAAGGAACTCCGGTGAAGTGACCGCCGGGTCGCATCGGGCGGGCATCTGGTCGATATCCTCTTCCAAATCCACATAGATGGACTGGAACAGGCTGAGAAACCGGGCCAAAAAGGAATCCCGGCTGTCCGCTCCCCGGTAGACCTGGGGCAGATAGTCGATAAAGGCAATGCGGGGAAACTCCAGCTTGATGCTATGCACCTGCATGGCCTCTCCATCGTAACTGTGGAAAAAAAGGCAGAACCACAGATAACGGCCTTGCAGTCCATAGAGTGTCAGATCCATGGGATCGTCCCAGCTTTTTTGCCCATAGCGGCGGAAAAACTCTTCCCGGGCCTTTCCATCCGCCTTTTCCAGCCAGTCATCCAACTTTTGACGGCTCTCGCCCAGGAAAGGGACGGTATCCTCATCGCTGCAATAGACAAAAAGCTCCAGCCGGGCGTTGTCCGGCAATGTGCTTTCCAGCCGCAGCCGGTGCCACACCGTGCCTTTTTCCAGGGTGTCCAGGCTGCGGGATATGTAGATCCCTTCCCTTGCCTTTTCCAGACACAAACCTCCATCTCCGGCAGAAAGGCCCTGAATAAGGCCCATGTCCTCCCAGTCCTCCCGACGGTTATAGAGAAAATGTTTGGTTCCCGATGCCACGGTCCCACCTCCTTTTCCCCTTACAAGCTGCCGGTGAAGCTCAGCTCGAAGCGGGTGATATGATAAATGCTGTTGGGGGGCGCCAGAATATCGTCGGCGGTGGTCTTTTGGATGTATTCTCCCACCGGCTCCACGCTCAGGCTTTCGATCCGCTCCACGCAGTCCAGCAGATCGATTGCACAATAAAACTCCCCAAAGCTGAATACGCTGCCAAAATTCTGATTGAGATCCTGGACAAATTGCTCCATCCGGCGGCGCACCTGTCCGGGAGCGTCCTGGCCATAGGGGGCGGCAGCCAGACGGCCCCGCACCACCAATTCCACCCGCCGGGGCCACACCACATGGATCTGGGTGGTGAGCAGCCGGTGCCGGTCCATCACCCGGCGGATGTTCTCTTCGTAGGAGGGAAGGGCTTGCTCTCTGGCACGGCCCGCTCCCTGTACCACCAAAGTGATCCGCCGGTCCTCCGGCCCTGCAAAACCGGTGAGCACCCGGCTGTTTTCCACGATCAGACCAGGGATCTTGCGGAGAAGGGCCTGGTAGTCTGCCGCCGTCACCGCCCGCTCTCCTGAGCGGAGAGCTTCCTCGGCCCGCGCCAGAGTCTCTTCCAGTTTTTCTCCGTCCTCTCCCCCGGAAGCGGGGAGAATCTGACGCACCGTCAGCGCCGCCAGCGCAGAAGAAAGGGCATCCAGCTTCCGGATCTGCCCGGCCTTGATGTTTCCTTCCTTGCCCCGGCTCACCCGACACTGTCCCAGCAAAATGTTTCCCTCGCCTTTTGGGGGCATGACCCCTTGGACATGGTCGCCAAACTGAAGAATCCCTTCTTCTGCATCCATGACGAAATGCCGGTCCCGGGGGCCGGAGGAATAAAAGTCCTCCCGCTTTTCCCACTGGGTAAAGGTGGTTTTTTCTCCCCTTCCCCGGCCGATGAGCAGATTTAAGTCCAAAATTCCCTTTTTCACCAGGGGAAACTCCAGCCGCTGATGGGAAAAACCGGTGCCGCTTCCCAGCGTCACCCCTTGGGCCTCATCCAGGCCGTAGGAGATCACCATGGTCTCCCCGCCGCTTTCCTGCTGAGGCAAAATCACTTGCTTTCCATCCTGCTCCTCCAAAGAGAAGCCGGTTTCCTGCCAGCCTTCTTCCCCTTTGACAAAGACCCGATGACGGCCAAACAGCCCCAAATGGCTCTCCATCACCGCCGGGCCATGGAACACATCCTGGCGCACCAGAGTGTCCTGCTGAAAAACCTCCACCACATTGAAGCGGATATCCCGCACCTGGGGCGGCAGATCGTAGCCGTCCTGCAAAAGTCGCACCCGCACAGCAAAGCCCTGGTTTTCCAGGGGAGCCATCTCCCCCTCATAGCGCAGGCTCAGAAGGCCGGAAAAGAGGAAGCCACGGGTATCGTCCCGCACCACTTCCGCCTCTTTCCACCCGTCCCGGGTATAAACCTCCCAGGAGAGCCGGGCCAGAGGCACAAAGTCGTCCCCTTCCCGTACCGGTGTGCGGCGGGGGTCCTCCTGAAGGGAAACATACAGGGAAAACACCCAGCCCGAAGGAATGGGATCTGTGAAACAAAGCTCCATTTCCTCCCGTGGTTCCCGGGCCGGTTCGGCCCCCAGGCCGGGGAAAATGGGAAACAGTCTCCCCTGCCCCAGCTGTCCGGCTTCCACTTGCTCCGCCCGCTCTCCGCTGCGGAAAACCACGCTTTTCAGCCGGGTCGCCAACGCGGCGGCAGGGGTTCTGTTTTCAAACACCAGCTCTCCGGCCCGCCACTTGCTTTCCTCCGGGATACGGAGGTCGGCTTCGGCCCCGGAGACCTCCACCAGTGTGCGGGCGCATCGGACCGGGCGGGACTCCATGCCCAAAAGCTCCAGAAAACGCCGTTTGCTTTCAGGGAAGATCACCGACATATACTGGTGCTGCATGGCCTTGAGCCAGGCCAGCAGATCCACCAGGGTCATGCCCGGGTCGGCAGCCTGGAGATTGTTCCAGGAGGTGTCGTGACGGGCGATCTCTTTGACGGCGGCCTCCACAATGTCCTCAAAGGTCTCACTGTTGAGTTTTTCCAGTTTGAGCACGCCCTCACCTCCCCTGTTCTGCGGTCAGATTGATTTCCGGTTCACCGCACACCGGCACAGTAAAGCCATCCCGGCGCAGGCGGTCAAATTCCACCGCCTGCCGCCCGTCCTGGGTGACCATATAAGTAAACAGATGCAATCCACGAATCCATTTGATATTGGGAATGGTCTTGATGCTGTTATAGATCAGCTCCCGGCTGGGGATCTGGCCGATCTCCCAGCCCTGGCCCCCGAAATTGCCGGTGATAGGATCGAGAAATTCCTCCAGCCTGCGGCGGATGGCCTGATGGGTCTCATGGTAGCAGTCGTAATTGGGGATGACGGCGTCCACCGTCACATAAACCTCCACATACCGCACTTCGAAGAAATCCACCTGACCGCCTCCAGCCAGCAGCAAGGAGGCTTTTTCCTCCAGCATCTGCCGGGCCCGGCGCACCAGGGCATCGAAGAACTCCCCGCCCCGGCCAAAGGTCCGGGGCAGTACTGCCACCGCCAGCTTTCCTTCTGCCGGACGGCCATACCGGTCCACATGAGCGGCACATTTCACCCGGAAAATATTCCGGTTGCTGGCCAGCACGGCCCGCTCCAGATCTTCCAGCGTCACCAGCCGGTCCATTTCCAGCACTTCGCCGGTGCGGCGATGGGCGGCTTGACCGATGGTCTCCATGGGGGAGCCGCCGCTGATGGGCTTGTGGTTGGTCACCCCAGCCACTCCCGCCGGGCGGGACAAAAAGCCAAGAATCGCCCCTTGCGGGATGTTGCCATGGTGGCCATCGCAGCGGGTGTGCTCCACCAGAATGCTCTCCTCCGGGCTTTCCGGCGGAATCCGGCCATGGCGTCCGTCCCCAAAGACCACATCCCCCTGGGAATAATCCACCATGTAGACCCGCTCTTCCCCGGTGCACCCTTCCAGACGGTCCACTTCCCGCCAGGGCACCCAGATCTGTTCCACTGTCCCTTCGGCGCTGCGCTGCACCAGCACATCCGGGTTTTGCAGAAGCTGTTCTTCTTCCTTCACCGAAAGGGAACCGTGCTCATTGACCCAAACTTTGGTTTCCCACAGATTGGGCACATTCAAAGAACACCGCTTGTTTTTTTCTCCCCGGCCGATGTAGAAATAGGCCCGGTTGCCCCGCTCCCGCTGGATCACCGGCACGGGGTTGGGCCACACGGCCCGCAACACCGGATTTTTCCCTTTTTTCTTTTCATCGTAACGGCCATCCACATCCACAAGGCGGACAAAATACCCTTCCCGTCCGAAAAACCGGGCTTTGGCAAAGTCCTTTTTGCCCACCAGAGTCACCATGCCGCTGCGGGTGAGGTTTTCGGTCTGATCCATCACTTCGATGCTCTTCCATCCCGGCTCCCCGTTGACGGTGATGCCGTAATACTCCCACCGCAGAGGGGGCGGGGCGGGAAAGACCCCTTCGGCCACATCCCAGAAGATCCGCAAAGGCCCACCGGTGAGGGGATTGGTAAAGCACACATACATGGCCGGATCGGGACAAAGGCCCGCCGTCACCAAAGGTGTCTGGCCGCTGTGGGGCAGCTCGACCAGATTGCGCTCCACATTGCTCTCCACCAGCACCTCTTTCCCTTCCTGCCAATCCTGGTACCGGTAGCCGATCTCCATATGGCGCACAAAGGGAACGATGTAATGGCCCTTGGTGGAAAACAGATAAGAGAGTTTATCAATACGGGCCCGGATGAACAGTCCCTCCGCAGCCCCTACCAGCAGATTTTCCATGTCCGCAGGACAGCGGAAGGTGAGCCGCTTGACCCGCACGCCGGTCTGATCCGGAGTGAAGAAATCCTCTTCCTCCCCCAGGGGGAAGAGCCTGGCCCAGCCCAAACCGTTCCAATATTCCCACACCACCCGCTCGATGCGCACATCCCGTTCCCGGGAGCCTTCAAAGTCCTCCCGAGTCATAACGCTGCGGTAGCGGATGGGGTCTGGCTCATAGGCCTGCTCAATGGGCACTTTGTAATATTCCAGAGTAAAGTCCACCGTGATGACGGCCCCGGCCTTGGAAAAAGCCTCCCGGCTGGAAAACTGAAATGCGGTGAAGATGCTCAGTCCATCGCCAAAGGGGGAGAAATTCTCCTCTGGCAGCTGGTTGCCCTCCCAGGACAGCGCGTCGGGAGCCAGTCCCTCTCCCCAGCCCTTCCAGGCACTGTGGGTAAAGGAGACCCCTCCATCGGGGATCTGTTTCAGGCGGCAGCGAAGCAGCCCCATGGCCTGCTCCCCCTCCACCTCCACCGGATGGCTTCCCTGGCTGCCTTCCAGCCCGATGCCCTCTTCTGTGAGCAAAACCCGGTCAAAGGGTTTCCAGCCGGTTTCGGTATGGTATTCCCATTGGGCCATATCCTCATTGGAAAACACCTCCGCCAACTGGCGGCGCTGCTTTTCCGAAAGGGCGTGATCCAGGCGCATGATAAAGTGGGTACGGTCTTTGGTATAAAAGGCCCGGTCATCCCGGAACACCAGGATGTGCTGCTGAAGCTGGGGATACCCTTCCAGATCAAAAAGCCGCACCGGCTCTCCCGGCCCATTCCGGTCATAGGCCATGACGATGGTGTCCTTCTCCGCACTGGTGAAAAAGATGCTGTCCACCTGGGTGTCCAGGGCGGTCATGCCCTGGGTGGTCTCATAAAAGACCCGGCCTGCATCGGTATCGGCGGCGGCATACACCACTGTGCCCTGGGGCAAATAGACCTCTCCTCCGTCCGGGAGCACTTCCACCGTCACCATGCCCTCCGCCGGGGCCGGAGGCAAAAGCCGGGTGCCCAGCAAGTTGAGGAAGGACAGAAAATGATTGTACATGGTCCGATTGTATTTGCTGACGGTATTTTCCATCATGGCGGCATAGACATGGGCCAGAACTATGCCGGCATCCGGGTGTTCCTCATCCCATCGCCACTCAGGCACATAACTCCGGGCCAGAGCTTTCAGCTGGTCCATGATATCCCGGCGATCCCGCCCATCCAGCTTGGGTGTCTGCATTGTCCTTCCTCCTTCCTGTGTGTTCTAAAGTCATCTGTCCCCTTGGTTCAGCTCCATCTCCTGCCGCATCTGCTGGGGACGGATAGGGTCGATGTCGGAGACATACTGAATGTCCACTGTCACCGCCGTCCGGTTTTCCGGCGACTGCATGACCCCCACATTGATTCCCTTGATGTGCTCTTCCCACCGCTTGATGCTCTGGGCCAGAGTCTGGGACATCTGATTGACCAGCACCAGATCCACATTCTGGAACATGAACTGGTTGAGCCCGGCGCCGAAGGCGGAACGCATTTTCCGCTCGCCCTGGTCGGTTTTCACAATGAGCCGGACATCCTGGCGGACGCATTCCTCGTCCTCCACCATCCGGATACGGCCTGTGGTTTCATCCACTTCCACCGGAAAAGCCCATCCTTGCAGCTGTGCCATCCTCTTTCCCTCCCTATCAGTTGACTTTCACCATGGCGCCCTTCACATTGGTGACGCCGCTGGCCTCCAGATTCAGCTGGCCGCTGGCCTTCACATTGACGGCGCTCTTGCCGCTGACATCCACCTGCTGACCATCCAGCTTGATGTTTCCCGAGGCCTTGATGGTGATCTGGTTGCCGCTGCCGTCCAGCTCGATGGAAGCGCCGCCGCATTTGAGCACCAGTTTGGTTTTGGCCTCCAATGTCACGGTGCCGCCTCCGATATCGATCTTCAGCAGATTGGTTCCATCTTTATCGGTGAGGGCAATGGTCTTTTCCTTGTCGTTCATGGAAAGGGCGCTTTCCCCCGCGGTTTTCAGCGTCAGACCAGGGGTTTCCTCTCCATCGTTCCACTCCATCAGATGACCTGTTTTGGATTTGATGGTGCGCAGCTGGTTTTTGCCTTCCTCCACCTTACCCGGGCCAGGGGCTTTGGTGTTGTACAGGCTGCCCAGCACATAGGGAGAAGTGAAATCTCCGTCTACAAACCCCACCAACACCTCATCCCCCACTTCCGGCAGGAAAAAGGCGCCGTAGTCCTTACCGGCCATGGGGGTCATCACCCGGATGTAATCGGTCTCCTGGAGGGAATCGGTGCGGTTGAGCAGCCGGACTTTTACCCGGTTCTTTTTCTCCGGGTCCTTGATGTCGCTGACAATGCCCACCGTGATACCGCAGAAGGACTGGTCCTCATGCTCCTGGGCCAGCATTTCGAAGATGCTCATGTTCTTCCTCCTCTGCTACATCTTGTTTCCCGCAATGTGGACGATGGTATCAAATCCATCCCGATCCAGATGATGCACCACTTTGGTGATGAAATAATCCCGGTTCAGATCCTCGTTGAAGCCCTTGAGGGTAATCATATGGCCGGGGAACAAAATGGGGATTCCCGAAAGTTCGATGGTGCCTGTGAGAAACCCCATGGACATCTGATCCAGCAAAGCCTGGGCCCGGGCCTTGGACTCGGCCTCGGAACGCACCGAGCCATCGGCCACCACCTTTTCCATGGTGGCGGTGATCAGCTTGGTGGCGTCGGCCCCCGCCTTTTTGCCGCCTCCCACTCCGGTGACGGCGGTGGCTTTGGCTTCAAAAGGCTTGCTTTCGTCTTCCGGGTTGTGGTTGCGCACCGTCACCGATTTCACCTGATTGGCCAAAGTGACCTCCCGGCGAAACCGGCGCAGATTTTCTCCCGGCTCCACCGTCAACAGACTGTCGGTGAATTTCTTATAGCTGACGAAATACACCGTATCCTGCACCACATAAAAAAGGTAATTCAGCCGTTTGGCCAAGGAGACCACAAAATCATAATCACTTTGGTTGTGCTGCTCGATAGGGGCCAGCACCTCTGCGCTCACTTCCACCTGCTTGCTTTTATAAAGAGAGGTGTAGTTTTTCAGCACATCGTTCACCGCTTCGGAGTATTTGGTGATGCCCTTTTTCTGCAAGGAGCGATAGCTGCTCATCATAAATTGCTTGCAGTCCATGGCGGTGACGATCACGGCCACCCGATCTCCCTGGATATCGATTTCCTGGGAGGAGATATAGCCCACAAACACCGATTGGGCGTTTTTGCTCTCTCCATAGCCCAGAAAAACCTCCAGTTTGGCCCCCAGCACCAGCTTATCCAAAGAGGTATCCATCTGGAGTTTCCCATCTTCAAAACGGGAATACTGGCCCACCACTTCCAGTGTGCAGTCACTGGCCTCCATGCCGGTGGACATATTCACCTGAATGCTGGTATAGATCAGCTGCTCTCCTGGAAGAAGAGAACCGTTGACATGGAAATAAGCCACCGGCCGCTGAAAATTATTGAATTGTTGGGCCGCATCGTTGAGGGTCACGCTCTCTCCTCCCTTCGCTTTTCATCAAACCGGTCAAATGGGCAGAGACCGGAGAAATTTCCCCGCCTTTTCCACCATTTTCAGCATATCCGAGGTGGAATCGCTTTGATCCAAAGGGTCCGCATTGGTTTTGGTCACCATGGACAAAGAGACTTCGGCCCCCAGCGGCGCACCCTGGTTGGAAAAATAATTAAAAGTCGTCTGAATTTTGGTGATGATCCCTTTATAGGCCATATTGCCCCAGGTAAATATCACCGGCACCTGCTTGTGAGCAGCTTTCATCAAGGGGGTATAGCAGCACAGATCTTCGTTGAACAAGCTCAGACTGGTAAAGTCAGTCTTTTTGATCAAATCACTCAAAGCGCTTTCCGCCTGGCCGATCTTGTCGCCGCTGCCGATCAGGCTGGTGACAATACTGGTGGCCGCTGTGGCCAAAGCCTTGAACTCCACTCCATCGGTTTTGGCGTTGTATTCTTCCACAATGTTGAAAATCAAGGTGATATCCACCTGTTGTTCCCCAATGCCCCGGGGCAGAATCTTGCCGTCGGCGGCTGCGGTCTCCGGGGTTTTTTCATTGGCGACCCCTTCTTCCCGCTTCACCTGCGTGGTGGCGCTCACCTTCAGACTGGATGGGTTGAACAGCACAGGATAAGGCCCTTCGGATTCCCATTTTCCATTGCTTTTTTGTTTGGTGGCGATAGTGAATGTGGCTTTATCCACCGCACCGAACCGTCCGCCCAGCGCACACATGGGCCATACCCCCTTTTTGTCATTTCACTTCTCTTACCGGCCGATTTTCCGCCGTTCTGTCCGCAGCCGCCGCTCGACCCGATCCAGCACCTGAGCGGCCATGCGGTTATAATTGAGATCCTGCAACACCTGCTGGATGATGCGCTCTTCGGTCTCCTGGCTGATGGCTCCGGGAGCTTCCGGCCTGGGACGGCTCTCCGGCGCCTGATAGGAATAGGCCGCGTTCATGGCCGACACATATCCTGCGTCCACCGATTGAGCCCGCAGCACTTCTTCCCCGCTCTCTTCCTTCTCCTGGGGTGCACTCTGCGGCCGGGGCGGCAGACGATAGACCACGCTCTGTCCTGTCCCTTTCACTGCATCCTGGGAGGAAGCTGCCGGTCTGCCCGGCTGTGAAACCGGTGTTCCTTCGGAAAACTCCGGGAAAAAGGCGGTGTGCACCATGGGCTGAGATGTTTCATCCTGCCCGGCAGGAGACGGAGCATTCTCCAAAGACAGCAGAGACGAAAGTCCCTGGCCTCGCCGAACCACCGGTGCCCCTTCTTTCTGCAATGGTGCAGGCTCCTGAGGTTTTCCCTGGCCCCGCGCAAGGGCAAGATGTCCCATCATGGGTTTCATACCCATGGAAGAAGTCTCCATTTCCCTTTGCTCTTCCCCTTGTTCCGGCTGGGCATCCAGAGAAGTGCGGAACACCATGTCCCATGGCCCCTCCTCCTCCCAGGCTGTGGGAGGAGTTCCATTGGGATGGGAAAGGGGTCTTTGACCTTCTGGCGAAGGCATGAAGCTCTTTCCACCGTTCCAGGCCCCACCCCGCCAAGGGCGGGAAAAGGGAAGCGTCCTCTTTCCCGCCGGGGCTGCAGTCCTCCTGACCCCCATGGGAGCCAGAGACGAAGTTCGTCCGATGGCAACCATGTTTTCTATGGCAGGAACAGCGGAAGAAAGAAACGAAAGAGAGAATGGAACAGAAAAGAAGGATTTCCCCCATTCTGTTTCCGACCGAATAGCAGAATTCTCCTCGCTCCACCGTATCGGCTCCCCATCCCAAGCCCAAGGCCGCGGGAGAGGGGAAAGCGAAGGAGCTTCCAGTTTCCAGGAAGGTTCTGGAATGGAAGAAGGAGACCATGCCGCCCGCCCTGGCCGGAAAGAAGATACTTTGTTCCCCCGATCTACCTGATTGGGCTGAAAAGCGCCCAAAGCTGCACGGTATATTGTCTCATGTCTTTCACCGCTCACCGGCTGCATCTGCGCCAACACACCGGATCGGGACAATACCACAGCGGGCAGCGCTGTGCGGTATACCGGCTCTTGAACTCCGCCGCTGACTGGCTGCATCCGTGCCAATGCACTGGAGCGGGACAATGCCTCAACAGGCAGCGCCGTGCGATATACCGGCTCTTGGACTCCTCCGCCCTCCGGCTGCATTCTCGCCAATGTACCGGATCGGGACAATGCCACAGCGGGCAGCGCTGTGCGGTATACCGGCTCTTGAACTCCGCCGCTGACTGGCTGCATCCGTGCCAATGCACTGGAGCGGGACAATGCCGCAGCGGGCAGCGCTGTGCGGTACACCGGCTCTTGGGCTTCTCCGCTCACCGGCTGCATTCTAGCCAATGCACCGGATCGGGACAATGCCGCAGCGGGCAGCGCCGTGCGGTACACCGGATCTTGAACTTCTCCGCTCACCGGCTGCATTCTAGCCAATGCACCGGATCGGGACAATGCCGCAGCGGGCAGCGCCGTGCGGTACACCGGATCTTGAGCTTCTCCGCTGACCGGCCGCATCCTTGCCAACGCACTGGATCGGGACAATGCCGCAGCAGGCAGCGCCGTACGATATACCCGCTCTTGAGCTTCTCTGCTCACCAGCTGCATCCGCGCCAATGCACCAGATCGGGACAATGCCGCAGTAGGCAATACCGTACGATACACCCGCTCTTGAGCTTCTCCACTAACCGGCTGCATCCTCGCCAATGCACTGGATCGGGACAATGCCTCAGCGGACAGCGCTGTGCGATATACCGGCTCTTGGGCTCCGCCGCTCACCGGCTGCATTCTCGCCAATGCACTGGATCGGGACAATGCCTCAGTAGGCAGCGCTGTGCGATACACCCGCTCTTGAGCTCCACCGCTTACCGGCTGCATCTGCGCCAACACACCGGATCGGGTCAATGCCTCAGTAGGCAATGCCGTGCGATACACCGGCTCTTGGGTTCTGCCGCTCACCGATGCAATCGTGGTTTCCTGCTCAGCCTGTGACGCAGTCCGATGGACCAAAGAAGAAGGCCACCCGGCTCGTCTCTGCGGAAAAAGAGGACTGGGCCAAAAGACCCTCGAGCCCAGCATTCGGCTGCTGGCCCGCTGGAATACCGAAGCATTTTTTGCCTTTTCTCCCAGCGTCAAAGCCGTCTTTGGCCAAACTACATCTCCTTGGCTTGGCCTTTCCCAGGCTGCTCCCCGTTGGTTTTCCCCAGCTGAGAATACCGTTTGGGCACTTCCTGCCCTTTCCACAGACCATGCCGTGTGAGGATCATTGGAACGAACAGGAAGCCGGGCTTCATCGTTTGGAGCCGGTGCTTCACTGGAACCAATTTCTCGGAAGAGTAGTGGCTCTGTATTCCAGCTCTGGCTCTTTGGCCCGGGCAACATTCCCTTCGCAGACAAAGGAGAATCGATCCAAGGCATCCCTTGGACCCCAGTAGAACGAAGAAGAGACTGCTCTTGCTTTCGTCCCCAAGCCGCCCCTTTAGAAGTCAAGGTCAGTGGCCCAATGGACAGCGCTCCGGCCTTTGTAATTCCTCCATGAGGGAACAGGACATAAGAAGATGGGAAAACCGAAAGAATATTTGACATTCCCAAAGCCCTGGGCGCAAGCGCTGGAAGATTTCCCATTGGCTGAGACATTCCAGCCTCTGTATGAGGAATTTTGGACTGAAAAACGGAGGCAACATGAGAAATCGCCGAAAAAGTCCGAAGGACCGGCAGGTTTTTTTCCCCCGGTCTCTCTGTTTCTTCCCCATGTACTTCCCGGGCTCCAGCAGAAACTGGCCGGGTTGCGCTCCCACGCTCTACTCCAGAAACAGTGCTTGCAGAACCTTGGGATACACTTTCCGGTGTCCCTTGAATGGGAAGTGGGGCGCGCAGCCCCCGGGAGTTTTCCCCAGTTTTTTCTTCACCTCGGCGGCTCGTTTCTTCTGTCTGGGCCACAGCAGACTCCCGGATCACTTCCTTATGAGGAAGCGAAGAGCTGCTTTCCTCTGGTTTCTCCCCCTTTTTCTGGCTGCGCTTCTTTTTCCCCTTGCTGGGGAAAGCAGCATCCCCTTGTTCAGGGAGATCATAACGGTTTTTTTGCTGCCGCAAACGGTGAGGCACTGGGGCCTGCTCTCGTACCATTTCCCCCTGCTCTGGTTTTTGCACTATGGTCAAAGGGGGGGTATGCAAAGACTGCGGCTTTCTTTCGGCCTCCGTCCGACTAGGGCCAGAGGTCTCCGGCTTCAAAGAAGGAGCTGGGCGAACAGAAGAAAGCTGTTTTTCATGCGCCGGGACAGATTTCCCCGGCAGCACGGCCCGTGTCAGCCGTTCTTCACCGAATTTGCCGTTTTTTTTTAACTGTTGGGTCAGTTCCGAAAGAGCCTTCTGAAACTGGCCAGCCTGGATCAACTCCCCTTCCACAGCCCGCCGGATCTGCTGGGCCTGGGAGCTTACCGAGCCCCGAGCGGTGGAAAGCGCCTGATCCAGCTGACGGGTCAGCTGAAGCTGTAAGTTGTGCTGCTGGCGGAGAAAGGTGTTACTTTCATCACAATAAGCCCGCAGCTGCATCAAAAGATTGACCACCACCGGCTGTTGAGGTGCCGGAGTCAGTTCTGCCCCCTGTCCCTCCCGTGGGAGTACATAGGACAAAGATTCCAGACGCAACGCCTCTCCCGTGATCCCCTTTTGTAGGATGGACTGACAGAAGGCGGCATTGCTGCCAGGCAGGGTGAACTCCCCCAGCCCCCGGCCGATGGTACCGGTTATTGGTTTGAATCCTCCCATGCCCATGCCTTTCCTCCTCTCCGGCCCTCCCCCCTGCTAAAACAGAGAAGGAATAGGAATATTTTTCAGCCCCTTATGGGTGATGGTGAATGTTTCGATCAAAGGCTCGGAGCGAGTGGCGTCCAGATTGCTGACCTCCCACTCCACAACGCCCTGGGAAATAAAGGAATAGATCGCCTTGATGCTCTGGCTTTCGTCCAGCACCAGGATCAGGCCCAGGGCATCCTTGGCCTCAATGGCCTGACTGCCCACATATCCAGCCAAAAGACCGGCGATGCTCAGCTTGCGCATCTGGTATCCCCGCTTAAAAACGAGCCGGTGAGGTTCGGTCTGGGGTTTGGGAATGCGGATGGGATAGTAGTTACGGCCCCCTTCGCTGATGAAATCCACCGACTGGCTCCGCCCAATGCCTGAAACACTCTGAAATCCCAGTGTCACTGCATTGAACAGCACAATAAACCGCACCGCCACAATGGGATCATAATGGCTGCTGCGGGTGATGAAAAAGGGTACCTTCATGCGCTTCCTCCTTTCCCCAAGGGTCCCGTTTTTTTGTTAAAACACATCAAAGATGTTTTTGCCCCGGGTCTCCTGGTTCATTTTGTCATTGATCCGGGAAACCTCCCGGCAAAACCGGAGCCGCTCCCTGTGTTCCATGTCCATCAGTTCGCCGTAACTCCAGTGCAGATAGTAGCCCAAAAAAGCTATCTCCTCATAGATCCGGTCCAGGGGATAGCTTTTTGCTATTCCCCCAGCAGGGATACCTCCACCTTGAACTTTTCACCGCAGTGGGGGCAGGTTGCTTCCACCCGAATGGGCTCCACCGCGTTGATCTGCTGGTAGAGGTTCTGGAGATAGGCCATATCGGAAGAGGGCAGCTTTTCCACGATCCGGTTGTCGATGGCCGGCAGCGTGCCCAGTTTGGTGATGACCCGTGTCATCAGCACCACGCTGAGATAGGCCGGGTTCTGCTGGACCCTAGGGTCCTTGAGAGGCAAAATCTCATCCGCCGCCGTGGCAAAACGCATGGTGCCCTCCCGATGCACCGTGCCGTTTTCATCCATATAGCCCCGGGGCAATGTGAAGGGATATTCTGTTTGGTAAGCCATGTATGGCACCTCATTTCTTCGCTATGGTGACCTTGCCGAAAAAGAGAACATGCCGCCGTGTCCCTGCCCAAAAGGACAAGGACACGGCAGCGATGACGCATCACTCGGTGCGAGTCAGGCCTTCGTGGGCCAGCTCGATGGTTTCGATGGCCACCTCAGAGGAGGTGCCGTTGAAGTCCGGAGCGGTGTATTTCACCGGCCAGGCGTTGATGCACCGCCAGGAAGCGGCAGGGGAACCCTCTTCGTCCAGAGCGGTAAGGGTCACTGTCTTTTTCTCGATGGTGCCTTCGGTGATGTCGATGAGCCAATCATAAAGCACCATGGTCTCAGAAGAGCCCCATTTCAAGGTGATGTTGCCATATTTGATCAAGCCGGGCAGCTTTGTGGGGGTGATGGCAGGATCGTCCCCGGCCCGGTATTCCACCACATCGATGGTGGCGTCGAAACCGCTGACTTCGCTGAAGCTGCCGGCGTCCAGGCCGTCGATCTCCAGGCGGAATCGGAAATTACGATAGGGAAGCACTTGCTGTTCAACTCCTTATATAAAAATCGTGAGAGCCTTTTTCTTATTCGCCGGTCTTCTGGGTCAGGCGGAAGATGACAAATTCCGCAGGCTTGACAGGAGCCACGCCGATGACGCACACCAGGCGGCCGTTGTCGATGTCATCCTGGGTCATGGTGTTGGTGCCGATGTTTACAAAGAAGGCGTCGGCGGCAGTGGAGCCAGCCAGAGCGCCGCTCTTCCACATACCCTCCAGAAAGACCTCGATGGTGCGGCGGACACGAATCCACAGCAGCTCGTCGTTGGGCTCAAAGACCGCCCAGTTGGTGTTGGCTTTGATGGACTCCTC